>Ga0137333_1000019_pt1 | contig 35856 bp, 45 predicted proteins | sample EasRivERMLT231_2_FD_102286 | JGI IMG/M metagenome (GOLD analysis project Ga0137333, IMG submission 102286) | Soil microbial communities from meander-bound floodplain in the East River, Colorado, USA - East River MetaG ERMLT231_2 | ecosystem: Environmental > Terrestrial > Soil > Floodplain ... | reverse complement strand
GGTGGTGGTGACGACGATGCACAAGGCGAAGGGGCTGGAGTGGGACCGCGTGTATATGATGTCGGTCAATAATTATGATTTCCCGTCGAACATGCCGAACGACCGTTTTATTTCGGAGAAGTGGTTCGTGCGGAGTGGCTTGAATCTCGAAGCGGAGGCGCTGGCGCAGTTGACCGCGCTGGGGTCGACGAGTGAATATGATTGGTACGAGGAAGGCGCGGCGACGATGCGCTCGCGGTTGGGTTACGTGAAGGAACGTCTGCGTTTGTTGTACGTGGGCATCACGCGCGCGAAGCGGGATCTGATCGTGACATGGAATTCAGGCAGGCAGGGCGATGCGACTCCGTCCCTGGCGTTGAGTGAGTTGATGGGGTGGTGGGAGGGGAACAATGGCTAGAACAAGAAGAAAACATAATGCGCCGAAGGGTTCAACAAGAGAAAAGGGCGATGTCTTAGAAAAGATTATTGCTGATATGCATGATATGCCTGGATTAAAGGTTGAGAGAAATGTCTTTCTTCCAACAATTGATAAAAGTGGCAGAACAAGGGAAATTGACGTTTTGATAACTAGTGAAGTTGCAGGATTTCCTGTTCGTATCGCAATAGAATGCAAAAACGAGAAGGAATCCACTGGTATAGCAAAGATTGGTGAGTTTGTTGATAAATTAAATGATATTGGGCTACCAGTTCAGCTTGGTATATTTGTTTCGACAAGCAGATATGAAAGCGGTGCAATAGAACGTGCAAAATCAGTAGGTATTAGAACACTCCTTTTGCAGGACACTTCAAAAGAATTGCCCGAAGCAGTGAAGACTGCTTATCAGTCAAAGATTTATCTGCAATTAACCATAACTAATATTCAAATTTCAAATGATATTCCTGGTCCAGCAGGTGCAGGTGAGATGTTGTTTTTCAGAGATGAATCTGGAAAAGTAAGTGGTTCGGTTGCTGATTTGGTGTGGAAAGAATGGATTTCTGGCAAGCTATCGAGTCAAATTGGAAACGATGAGGTTTCATTGTCATTACCAAGCGATTGGAGACAAATAGTTAATGGAAAAATTGCGAAAGTTAGCGGATTACAGGTTAGTTACCAAGTTGCGGGTTATGCAATTTCATTTCCAGGCACTGTAAGTCAATATAACTTGGTAAATGCGGCAGATAGTAACATTGAAAAAAGCCAAACTGTGGCAAGGTTTACTCCTCCTTCAGGCAAATATCCGACATTTCACTTTGCAAGTGAAGAAGAATTGGCTTCTTTCAAGAAAGAAATTAAAGGAATTGGCGTAATTATTGGACGTTTTAGACTCCCAAGAATAGTCTGGTATTCAACCTATTGGCCTCCCAGCAAAAAAGCTATTCAAAAATTGAACGAGAAATTATTTGATTCGCTGCGAAAGGGAGAGGAGTTTGACTTAAGCAAAATATCGCTTATTGAAATTGAAGGTGACGATTTATCTGCAATATGGGAACCAATTATTGAAGATCATCCTATGCTGTCCAAAAAATCGTCCTGAAAATCGCTAACTTGGAAAGGTGATGCGGCGCCGAGCCTGGCGATGTCCGCTTGATGGGGTGGTGAGAGGAGAGAAATGACTTACTTTTTACTTTTAGTTTTCGCCTTTTTCTTTAGCGGACGAATATATTGAAAGTAGATTCCGGCTACACTTGCAATAAATACTAAAAGCGCACCTAACACTATTTCAAAATTGTCAATCATACGATTGCCGATTCTTTGTATAACAGGTATTGGAGTGGGAGTAGGTATTACGGGCGTGAAAGTTGGTGTGAACGTAGATGTTGGAGGCAAAGGTGTGCTAGTTGGAATTTCGGTTGGTGAAGCGACCTCCACTTCAAACCCACGAAGAAATATTGGTTCTTTTGCGTCATCTAAATAGATTTTTAACACAAAAATCTGCGAACCGCGGGTTTCGGGTGCCTTTACAGACCAAGACCATTGCACTAAATTGCTACCTGACATGTCAATCTTTTTCTTGGGTTCAGCGAATTCTGGCTCTATGTCAAAGGTGGGGGATGTTAGTTCTGCCCTCATTTCAGGTCCAACAAGTAATTCGTAACTGAAATAACCAAACTCTCCATTTTCAACTGCTATACCGGTTGGCAATGCAACGATAGATGGTAGAGGCTCAACTTTAGGTAGTTTGCCTATTGTCTGCAAAGATAAAGTAATTAAAGTACTATTATCAGGCGAAATCAATATTGGATAACTAAGTGATAAGCTCCCCATTTGAGTATTTGACAAAGAATAACTTCCTAATTGTTCTTGCGTAACATCCACTTTTACTTCTGCAGATGAACAACCCAAGTCCTCAGTGGATATCAGAAATACATCCGCATTAATTAGAAGATCATAAAAAATTTGTTCTGTCTTTTTTCCATTAGAAAAATCAATAATACCCTTTATCCTATTCTCTACGAGATTATATGTAAGTTTTTCATAGGAATTTGGTGGGATCAGAAGCAGGGTTCTTTTTTCGATATTGCTAACAGTAAAAAATGAATTTCCATATTGTTCTTGAAGAGCATTTTTTATTTCATTAGCACTTACATTTACATTCGCCGGTATATCAACTATTAGCATACGGCTTGATGGTATTAGTTCGCCAAGGGATATCTCAAGAGGTACAGAAGACTGACAATTATTATAAGACTGGGATTGGAATTCACTCTGCCCATATTCGGAGAAACCCTCGAAAGAAAAGCCGGTCTCTACTCCAGAGTTAAGGCATGCTGCAGTAATAACTAACAAAATAAGAAAGCTAAAAAATCTCTTTATCCTATTTCCCATGTTTTCACCTTTACAAAAGTATAGACTGTAAAGATTATACATCTGAAGCAAAGTTCCTTCGATACTACGTGTAATGCATTTGAGAAGGTAAAAAACGGTCTCGGGTGGGATGGACCTCTCCCAGATGAAGACGATTAATCGGCGGGACGGTTTGGACCTCTCCCAGATGGTGATAATTGATCGGCTTGTCGGTTTGCCCCTCTCCTGAAGGAGATGGCATGGTGTTGAGTCCTTTTCTGTGTGATGAGGTTGTTGGATTTCCAAGTTGATGTTTGTTACAGTAGCAACTAGCTTCTCCCCCGTGGGGGAGACGGGAGAGGGGTTTGCGAGTTAATGAAAAACGGTCTCGGGATGGAATGTCCGCGAGACCGTTTTGTGTTTGTGATGTAAAAGATAAAAATCTGCGGGGTATAATCGAGATATGCAAAACGTAATCCCTGTTTCGGCGAAACTGTTCTTTCAGGAATTTACTTTTTCAAAACTTGATCCGCGTGAGCACGCGTCACTGGTTATGGAGAGAATTCTGGCGTATGGAAACCGCGCCGAAGTCCGCTGGGTGTTTGATTTTTACGGGGTCAGTCAATTGCAGAAGTGGGTGAGTGAAGATGGCTTGAGACTTTTGCCGAAACGCCGTTATCACTTGTGGTGCGTGGTTTTGGATCTCGCACCTGAAACTGCTCAGAAGAAAAGCCAATGGGCTCATTAACTTCCCCACATTGGGAGACGGTCACAACTGAAATGCGTGAACTGCTGAAATGGGCTGGTCAGCAGGATTTTATTTCGTCCTTTTATTTAGCAGGCGGAACTGCGCTGGCATTGCAAGTGGGACATCGCAAGTCAGTGGATTTGGATTTCTTCTCGCAGACTGATGAAGTCCACGAAAGAACACGTCAACGCATTATTCGGGCTATCGCAGAACGAGATGGTCAGGTCATTGAGAATGTGGATGGCAATCTTGTGCTTCTGGCGGACGATGTCCGCGTGGGATTTTTCAGTTATGGATACAAACTGCTCGAACCTTTTGAGCAAGTGGAAAATGTGAATCTTGCGTCCATGCTGGATATTGGCTTGATGAAACTAGATGCGGTCATTGGGCGGGGAAGTCGCAGGGATTTTTTTGATTTATATGTCGTTGCAGAGCAATATCCACTTGAAGAACTGTTGCAGGCAGGAGCGAGAAAATATCCTACCTCCAGAGATTTTGCTTTAATGGCTGTTGAGAGTTTTGTCCTGTTTGAGAATGCAGAGCGTGATATCCAGCCTGAGTTGATGATCGATGTAACTTGGGATAAAGTGCGGGAATATTTTTCTGAGCAAGCAAAATTGTTGGGGAAAAAGTGGTTTAGAAAATAAATGTACATGACAAACGGTCTTGGGATGGAATGTCCACGAGACCGTTTTGTATTTATGTCAAATGGATGGAAATTGCCTCCATGCATAGAATAGACTAAAATTCGATTTGATGAACGCGATCTTTCAAAGATTAATCGACAACAATTTTTCAGACTTGACGGGCTTAACGGTTGACGCCTCCGTCCCTGTGCCGGAGCGGGTTGCCAATGAAGTGATTGAGTCCACGCTGCGGGGAAATAAAAATATTCGTGAGTGTCACGTGTCCATCCATGATCGGAATAAGGTCTCTGTAAATTTGAAAACGCCGCTTTGGCTGTGGTCCATAAATTTAAAGCTGCAGCTTGAAGGCGCGGTGGATTTTACGGGATCTCCAAAATTCAAAGTTTGGTTGGAAAATCATGTTTTGTTGGGGAAATTGGGGTCATTGTTTAAAGCGCTGCCAGCGGGTGTCAATATACAAAGTAATCAGGCTATCGTGGATATTCAATCCTTTCTTGAAACGCCTGAACAGCGAAAAATGCTTGCGCTGGTCAAATCCGTGCAGGTCAGAACGGAACCGGGCAAAGTGATCTTCGATATTAAGATCAGCGTTGAGTAATTTAACGAGCTCACTTACGCAGAATGGACAGTGTGGACTTTCGTAATGCGACATTTATGTCGCTCTTGCCCAGGGAGCGTTTGAAAAGCGAGATGCTACGCAGTCTCGCATTACACTCATAACGGCGTAAGGTGAGTAACAAGATTTCCTAAACAACCCATTTCAGCGTAATAAAGGCCCCACTGAAAGAATCTCTTCAGTCGCTTCCAGATAATGGATTGTGTATTCATCACCTTCCATGACCACGCCTGCGGGATTGCCGTCCAGGTCAAAATCAAGCCCGCCTGCCTGTAATACATATTCGGCGGGCTCGTGTCGAACGATGTGAACTGGTCCGCTTACTTTGCGAAGACGCGGCTCCTGCAAGACACGTGCCGCGCGAATGATCTGTACACCCTTGCCAGCCCAAACCCCCGGCCATAAGATTCCCATGAATAACAGGATCATAATACGGCCAATCAGCGACGGAGCAATGTATCCGATGGTCAACCCGATCGCGAGACCGGCCGTTGCGACCACGAATAAAATGGCTGCCGAACTGCGCGCGGAGGCTTGCTCCGCTTTTGCTTCCTGCTCCAGGCGCTGTTTCTGACGTTCTGAAAACTGACCACGGCGGTTGGCAAGCAAGTCGTCCTCGGTGAAATGAAAAAATTTTCTCTGGCGTCGTTCTTCCATGGTCTTCCTGGTGGTTTAGATTAAGTATACTGTTCATGCCCACGATTTTCATGGAGAGAGAAGATAAAATCACATTTGGAGACTCCACATGTCTATTAAAACTGCTTCTATCATCTCTTCCATAGTTACGGCTCTGCTGGTCCTTGTGATCGTGATCGTTTTCGGGTTCGGGGGAATTGTGCTGCTCAACGGCTTTATGGACGCGAGTGCAGCGATCTATACGGGGTTTACCTGTCTAGGCATCACGCTGATCCTTTGTCCCATCCTGGCGTGGATACTTGCCCGAACCTTCATCTCCAGATTCAACTGGAACAATATTCTGGCAGTGATCGTTGCGGTCTTCGTCTCAACGCTTTTGGGCGCGGGGCTGGGAGTCGCGTCGACATTCATCATGGCAATTGTAGCTGAAGCCATGTAGCATTCATAGAGAAATTGATATCGATTGAGAAATGGTCTTGAACATAATGTCCACCAGACCGTTTGTATTTGAAATGTAAAAGATAAAACCTGCGGGGTATTATGCAAAACGTAATCCCTGTTTCGGCAAAGCCATTCATTCAGGAATATGTCTTTTCAAAACTTGATCCGCTATTGTTTGGTTTCCACAATTGGCTGATAGAGCACAAACAAGCGCATGCTGCCGAGACGTAAATGTGAACCGCTGGCTAATGGATAATATTTTTGGGGAACCAGTCTTTCGTCATTCAGCCAGGTGCCGTTGACACTGCCCAGGTCGAGGATCTCGTACGTATGTTTGGCCCGCCGGATGACTGCATGCCGCCTGGATAGTCCCTGCCCATAACCGCCCAACGCCGAAAGATCAAGCAAGCCATCTGAAAGCAGTCCGGTTGTACCTGCTTTGCGGCCAAGGACAAATTCTCCACGGGTATCTCTATAAATCGGATTGAATTCACCTTCGATATAAACCGCGATCCCACTCTCAGGGACGGCTGCCTCATCGATGGACCAATCTTTGATGCTCTCGTGAACCACGGCCGGCATATTGGTCGTTTTGGCTCCCGGGTCCGTAAAAGGATCTTCCAATGCTGCGCCACAGCGCCCGCAAACAATGGCTTCAACTTCGTTACTTTCCTTGCAAGCGGGACAGATGTTCTCAGTAATATTCATGCTCAATGAATCCTTTGCGTCAATGATGTCTCGGCTACATCTTACCGCGGAAAACTTGAAATATCAACAGAAAAAAGCCGCTTCCGTTTCACTATATAATAAGTTGTGCGCGGTCATAATTGCCAAGTGTGTGAGAATTGAGAGGGGCGAATGAACAATGATCTTGGGCGGAATATCCACGAGACCTGTTGTGTTTATGTGAGCAAGGTCAACATGCAATGACGATTGTGGGATTGGCAGACATCGCCAAAAAGTTAGAATGAGGCGAAACAAAAATCCTTTCAAGGAGTTCATTGTGGTTAATGGTAAATGTCCTCATTGCGGTTCAACAGAAATTTATGTCAGCGATAATCCTTTTCATGATACGTTTATGGTCAAAACCGAAGCGGGCTCAGATCTATTTGCGACCCAATGTTATCTGTGCTTGAATTGCCGAGCCATGGAGATGCATGCGGCTGAACGGTCGCCGAGCCTGTTCGGGAAGAGTGCAGCGCTTAGCGCTGAAGTGCCCAAGAGCACGAATTGGAAAAAAGTAGCATAAATAAAAATGTTGACATGGGACAAAAGCGATTCTTTTACTTTAGGAGTAGCTGATGAACGATAACCCAAATTTGAAGAGACCCAAAGATAACTGGGCGAACGGGAATCTGTATGAGCGCTATGTTGGTCGCTGGAGCCGCCCTGTAGCGCGCGAGTTCTTGCGCTGGCTGGCGGTCCCAGCGGGAGGCCAATGGCTGGATGTCGGTTGCGGGACTGGCGGACTCAGCCAGACCATTCTTGAGGTATCGGACCCAGCTAGCATCACTGCACTGGATCGATCGGAAGCGTTCGTCGCTTTTGCGAGCAGTCAAATTGCAGATGAGAGAGTACGGTTCGAAGTGGGAGATGCCCAGACCCTGCGTTCCGATATCGGACCGTTTGACGCCATCGTATCGGGACTCGTCCTGAATTTTGTTCCACAACCCGAACAGGCTCTCGCCGGGATGAAACGAGTCGCACGTCAGGGTGGGGTGGTAGGTGCTTATGTGTGGGATTACGCCGAAGGCATGCAATTGATGCGTCACTTTTGGGATGCGGCAGTCGCGCTGGACCCAAGAGTAAACGATATTGATGAAGTCAGGCGTTTCCCCCATTCCAGACCTGAACCAATGAAAGAGCTTTTTCAGGCGGCAGGTTTTCAACACGTGGAAGCGATTCCCATTGAGGTTCCAACTCACTTTCGCGATTTCGACGATTACTGGTCTCCGTTTCTGGGCGGGCAGGGACCAGCGCCAAGTTATGCGATGTCTTTGAGTGAGGAAAGTCGCACTGCATTGCGTGACCGGATCCGCACAGGCTTGCCTTTTGCCGCAGATGGTTCGATTCCATTAATTGCGCGAGCTTGGGCAGTCCGCGGTTACCGCTAAGTGGATACAACAGATCCATCTTCTGTAAACATAAAACGGTCTCGGACGTAATATCCACGAGACCGTTTTTCATTGATGCAAAAAGCCAATGCTATTGATACTTGCAATATCGGTTGAAAGGTTGCACAATAGATACTGCTTCCTGCTGTTTGCCAGGAAGCAAGGAAGATTATGAAGCTCATGCATTTCTTCAAAAAGAATCACCGTATATCTTTTGCAGGATTAATGACCCTTTTATTGGTACTGTCCGCGGGCGTGCCTGCCTCAGCTATGCCTTTGGATTCAACTGCCAACCGCGGTGTTGCTACGCTGTCTCAATTGAATCTGTATGCCAACATTGAAACAGTTGGTGTGGCCGTCAGTGGTACGAACTTACCGAAAACCGCGCAGCTCATGGTTCGCCAGAGCGGTGATACCGCTTGGCGACCTGCTCATCCCCTCATGCGGATTGATGATGGTCGCCTCATCGGTAGTCTCTTTGGGCTTTCTCCATCCACATCCTATGACGTCAAGGTGATCGATGGAACTACTGAGATCAGCGGCTCGACCGTTACTCAACCAGACGAACTTCAATTCACGCCTATGACCATCCTGTATGTCAATGATGATGCGCCGTCAGGTGGTGATGGCACGAGCGCTGCGCCATTCCGCACCATTCAAGAAGGCGTGAATCGTGCCAGCGCTGGAACGCAAGTATTGGTTGCTGATGGCATTTATCATGAGGCGATTTCATTCCCTGTCTCGGGCAATGCGGGCAACTGGATACAGGTCAAGGCTGAGGGCAATGGTGCAATTCTGGACGGTTCGGATCAGCTCGCTGGGAATATCTGGACGCCTCACGCCTCAAGAGGGCATGTGTGGTTTACCAAGATCAGTTCCCCCATCTCCTATTTGGCGCGTGATCAGCAGCGCTTCTTCAAATACGATACGCTTTCCGGGCTGTTGAATAGTCTGGGGCATGGCGATGTAACGATGAAAGAGGGTTGGTATTTTGAGCCGAGCACTTTGCGACTCTATGTCCGCAGTCTGGATGATCCCGCCGGTCATGCATGGCAGGTACCTCGGCTTAATCACGCATTCGATGTCATCAGCCGTGATTGGATCTGGATCGAGGGATTTGAAATGCAGTTCTATGGAGCGTCAACGGGGGGCTGCGGTGTGTGTGCGGTCAACGCCTCGCATGTGGTGATCCGCAAAAATAAGATCCACAACCTGCAATTGGGGATCTTCACCAATTGGAACGGCGGTGAGAATCAAGGCAACGATATTCGTATTGAAAATAACGAGATCTACGATCCGCCTGTCAATGAATGGCCCTGGAAGGCAATCAAGGGCAGCTCCATGGAAGGGACGGCGATCGTCGTCAGAGGTCACATCGGCGCCATTGTGCGCAACAATATCGTGCATAATTATTTCAACGGCATCTATACTGGTTCATCGGGTGCCCTCGAGAATTCCGCGCTGGCGTTCGATGCCGATATTTACCACAACTATATTCATCATATAAGTGATGATGCATTGGAGCCTGAAGGCGCCTGCATCAACCACCGCTTCCGAAATAACACCATTGATGCAAGTTTCGTGGGCGTCTCGCTTGCCCCCATCACAAAAGGTCCCGTCTGGGTATTGCAGTCCTCGATCTCCAACTATACAAGCAAAGCCATTAAATGGGCTTTAAATTCTGACGGTATTGTGCTGATCTATCACAATACCAGTTGGACAACGGCAGGTAACATCAGTGCGATGGATTTGATCACCCCGGCGTATAACTCCGTGATGCGTAATAATATTTTCCAGAGCACTGGGTATGCGTTCGCAGAATTACGCGCTGGCTCAAAGGGTAATGACTGGAGTTACGACAATTGGTACACCACACGCGGATCGAACGGTCCGCACTTCAAGTGGGCGAGTGTGAACTACAACACCATGGCAGCATTGTGTAAGTCCACTCGCCTCGAATGCAACGGACACGAAAGTTCCCCCAGCTTGAAAGACCCGACTCGTGGTGATTTCACGCTACTCTCCACAAGTCCAAATATTGATCGAGGCATCTTGATCCCCGGTATCAACGACAATTACTTGGGCAACGCGCCGGATATTGGTATGTTCGAGTATGAAGCTTCGTCGAATCCCGCTCCGCTGGTTTCATCTATCCTGCGCGCTGACCCCAATCCGACCGCCACGGCGAGTGTGAATTTCACGGTTTCTTTCACAGAGTCCGTGACCGGCGTGGATGTTGTCGCACCGTTCAATGACTTTGGAATTACGACCTCAGGTATTAAAGGAGCATCCATCACCAGCGTAACTCCTGTTTCTGATACAACCTATATCGTTGGCGTTGGCACCGGCACGGGCAATGGAACCATTCGGCTGGATGTGATCGATAATGACAGTATCATTGATGCCCAGGGCGGTTCGCTGGGTGGGGCAGGTGCAGGCAACGGAAGCTATATCTCTGGCGAAGTGTATACGATCAATAAACCCATCACGAATGCTGTTACAGTGACTTTCAATTCCGCTGGCGTATATGATGGTTGGATACTGGAATCAGGCGAGAGCACTGGCGTGGGTGGCACACTGAATAAGAGTGCTACGACCTTCAACACTGGCGATGATCCAAAGGAGAAGCAGTATAGAAGCATACTTTCGTTCAATACGAACTCCCTGCCTGATAATGCTGTGATCCTATCTGCGCAAGTGGAAATCAAGCGGCAGGGTGTGGTGGGGACTGATCCCTTTGGCACACATGGTGTTTTATTGTTGGAGATCCGTAACGGTCCATTTGGCAGTGGCGCCGGACTGGATGTGGGGGATTTTTCTGCAGCAGCTGGTTCGGGCTTCGTTCAAGACCAGTTCTCCGGGTTGACGTTTAGTTGGTATGGCGCTTCACTGAGCAGCGCCAATCTTGCCCTTATCAATAAGTATGGTGTAACCCAAATGCGACTGTTCTTCGGCAAGGATGATAACGATGATCTGGACGAAGATTACGTAAAGTTCTTTTCAGGCGATTCAATAAGTGCAAATATGCCGAAGCTTATCATTAGCTATTACCTACCGTAGCGCTTCATTGTTTTCTCCTCGGTGTACGCGTGGGGTGACGTGAATTTAAAACAATTTCGTGGACATGTTGTCCACGAAATTGTTTTTGTATGGTGCTAGCTTAAGTCTTACTTCATTGGTATTAGCACGATCACGGGAATCTCGCGTGTGGTGTTGCGACGGTAACCTTCGAAACCGGGCATGACTTCAACCATTTTGTCGTACAAGCGTGTCCGTTCTGGTTCTTCAGCGACGCTTGCTTCAGCTTGAAATGTTTCCGTGCCAACCTCTACAGTGACTTGCGGATTGGCGATCACGTTGTAATACCAATCGGGATGAGTGGGCGCCCCGCCTTTGGAGGCGATCACCACGCACCGATCACCATCTTTAACACAAGCGAGAGGATTGATGCGTTCTTGTCCGCTCTTGGCGCCTTGTGTGTGCAATAGCAGTAAGGTCTTGCCTTCAAAATTGCCACCGACTCTGCCATCGTTAGCTCGAAATTCATCAATGATCTTCTTGTTCCTATCGTTTAGATCGCTCATTTCTTTCTCCTTTAAAATGCAAGTTTACGATGTCACCAAAATATACCTTCTTACCAAACCATTTTCAATTTTGCAATTTGCATCTGAAAATCCCGATTTTGGTGTCAGTACGTAGTACAATAACTATGTAAGAGTTTGACAATTTTGTTTTGCCTATTCATGGGGTATGGATAGTTCTAAGAAATAAAATCTCGAAAACTCCAAATTGAGTCCAATAATACATTTACTCGCTGAGGAGCGTACTATGGTGAACCCAAAATCAAAATTCGATCAAAAATGGAAAGTCATTCGTAAACAGTCTATGGAATGGTTTAGTCTTGTTGCTGAACACGACTTGAAAAGAATAGACAAGGCCGATGACAAATTGAATAAGTATATGACGCTGTTGCAGGTCAAATATGGGTATACGCGTCAGCAAGCTGGAGAAGAGATCAACAAGCGTTGGGCCGCGTTCCACAAAGCGCAAGAAAACGTCGTAGTATAAATTTGACTCAGTATATAAAAGTGAAACGGTCTCGGGCAGAATGTGCCCGAGACCGTTTTTGTTATGAACGGGGAATTGAATTTGCAAATCAATTGTGCTACAGTATAAAAATGTTTTAGAGGTAGGAGGCTTCTCATGGAGATTTCGATTCGTGTGGCGGTAATAGGGGATGTGCCAGCGTTGAAGCAATTGATTCCCCTGTCGGCACGGGAGTTGAGTAAGGGGTATTACACGCCTCAACAAGCCGAAAGCGCCATTCGGTATATTTTCGGTGTGGATACACAACTCGTTACAGATAAAACCTATTATGTTGCGGAGGCTGATGGACAGATCGTAGGTTGTGGCGGCTGGAACAAAAGAAAAACCCTATACGGTGGCGACCAGATGAAGGCTGAGGAAGATCCGTTGCTCGATCCAAAAGAAGATGCGGGCCGCATCCGTGCGTTCTTTATTCATCCCAATTGGGCGCGCAGAGGCATCGGTCGGCGTATCATCGAAGCTTGCGAGGTAGCCGCCAAAGCCGATGGCTTTACCAGAATGGAATTGGGCGCTACTCTGCCAGGTGAGCCGCTTTACGCCGCGATGGGATATAAGGTAACGGATCGATTTGAAATCCCGATGGGGAATGGCACGACACTGCCCTGTGCCCACATGAAAAAAGAATTGGCGTGACAAATTTGTGATTTATAGACACGTATCGATGTTGATGAGGGCAAATTCAAAGAATATCCATTTTACGTAGTACAATGAAATCCGTCACCAGATGGTGAAAGAGTTTGTAATCTGTATTTTGCCTGCATGTGGGGGAGACGGTAATCACTTGTAATCAAGATCTCTAAAACTCCTCATCGATCTATTTCTACGCCGTTATCCTGACGGCATTTGCTCATTTAACACCTTGAGGAGAACCGTATGATCAATAAAGCGCTATTTGAAGAAAAATGGAAGGTGATTCGCAGTCAGGCCACCGGGTGGTGGAGTCTGATCGTTGAGTTCGACCTGGTCAAGGTGGATAAGGCAGAGGTCAAGTTCGATAAATTTGCCACCATGCTGCAGGTCAAATATGGATATACCCGTCAAAAAGCCCGCGAAGAGATCAATCGGCTTTGGACGGAATACGAAGCGGACAGCAAAAAAGCTGCCGCCTAAAAACTTGTCAAATCATTGAGAATTTAAGGAGCAATACAAATGAACGCAATTCCCGAAACAGAAACACCAGAGAAGAAGAAACGCAAACGTCCCTCCCAGAGCATGCGCAAATATATCCGCCGTATGAAGCAGGAAGCTCGCAAAGGCGGCATGACCGATGCAGAACTGAAGAAACGCACACGCCGCGCCTAAGCTCCGGTACGAAATTCTGTAGGTCGTAGTAAAATGAACTCGATTCGTCAATGGACGAATCGAGTTTGTTTATTTTGTTTGGCTTGATTGTGGGGGAATGGATGATCGCTCATAAACAAAGTCATAAAACTCCCCACGAGCCCCAATATTTGTAGAGCGTTCCCTAAGGAGAGCTGCATGATCAACAAAGCGCAATTCGAAGAAAAATGGAAGGTGATTCGCAGTCAGTCCACGAATTGGTGGAGTTTGATGGCTGAGTACGACCTGGTCAAAGTGGATAAGGCGGATGTGAAATTCGATAAATTCGTCACCATGTTGCAGGTCAAGTATGGGTATACCCGCCAGAAAGCCCGCGAAGAGATCAACCGGGTTTGGACGGAATACGAAGCGAAGAATAAATAGTAAGCCCGTTATTCTTTGTTGTGACACTCAAAATGCAATCGTCAGCTCCATGAGTTGCGATTAGGATTCAAAAAGACTTCGAAATAGATATTTCGAAGTCTTTTTCCTTGGATGGGTACGACTATTCTACGTTAGGGTTTGAACGCCTGCGCGGCATTCGTTGGCTTTGACGAATGGTCGCAACACTTTCGGTGTATAGGCACAACCCAAAAAGGATGACCGCCGGGATGGCGAGGAAAAGAATTTCGATCTGCATTTTGTTTCTCCAAACATTATATATAATTTTTACTTGCTGGCAATCATATCCTGAATCCTTGAATCTGTGTTAACACCTATGAAATCTGGCATTTCAGTTATGTTTGTATCGGGATGATCGGCGGAAAAAAACAGTCTCGCTGAATTTTCAGCGAGACTGTTTTGCCAACTTTATAAAGAAACACTATGTTTCTACGGCAGGCTATCGATAATGCAAGATGGCGCTTCCTCGGGAATTCCAGAGCCGAACCGGTCAGAGAACCAATTGACCGTATCGAGCAGGGTGGTGTTGATCTTCCCTTCAATGTATTGGCCATATTCAGCATCAGTAAATGGGCGGTTCACGATGTCACAGGCATGCTTGTACCAATTACCCTTATCCAGATTCCATAGGATCAACTGACCATCTGCACTGGATGAGATCAAGACATCATCCGATAGAAAAACAACATTATTCACAGCAGACTGATGCCCAGCCAGCGGAATTCCAAGCCGTTCGGGTTGGCAGGTGTTTTTGTCCCAGGTTTCTGAGCAGGCTCCAGCCTGCCATTGCCAAAGCAGAACGGTCTTATTGTTCGTTGCGCTGGCGAGCCAGTCTCCGTTGGGACTAAATGTAACTGCTTCCATACTTTCATTTAAACCCGTGGCAGGTGGCGTGTGTTCAGTCTTGTCCACGTTCCAAAGCAGGAGCGTTTTATCGTCGCTAGTGGAAGCCAGGATCGATGGGTAGACCGGGTTAAATGCCAGGATGTTCACCGCGGCTTGATGTCCACTGAGCAGGCTGGGGTCCGGAATTGAGGCGGGGTTTGCCAAATTCCAAAGATAAATGTCAGTGCCGTATCCAGCCACTAACAGTTGCGTCCCATCTTTATTGAATGTCAGAGCGTACACACTATTATTGTGTGATAGAGTTTTGCCAACCTGTTGATGTGTGGTCGTATCCCAAAGTTTGGCGGTCTTATCAAAGCTGGCAGAGGCAAGCCATTTGTCATTGGGGCTGAACATCACCGACCAGATCTGGTCTTCATGAGCGTTGTCGATACGCCAGACTTCATTGCCGGTTTGCACATCCCATACCCGGATCGTTAGGTCATACCCGGCGGATGCCAGCCACTTGTTGTCATGGCTGTAAGCGAGTGTCAACACACCTTCGGGATGCTTCAATGTTTTGGCTTCCTTCAACGTCTTGCCATCAAAATCCCAAATGCGGATGTTGCCCGCTTCATCTCCAGCCGCAAACTGTTTGCCATTAGGCGCTTTTGCCAACGCCCAAACCTGCCCATCCATTTGTGTGATGGGGGTTCCGATCTGGTTGACCTGATCCAGTTTCCAAAGAATGACCGTTGAATCTGAACTGCCAGTGGCGAGAGCTTCGCCATTCGGGCTGTATGCCACTGTCCAAACTGAATTGGAATGACCGGCCAGTGTGCTCAAATGTTTGAATGACCAGGTATCGGTTTGGACCAACTCCCAAATGCGGACGGTGTTATCCCAACTGACGGTGGCGACCCTGCCGTTCACTGGGTTGACCGAGACACCAGAGACGGTGTTCAAATGTCCGTCTTCATCGCTGTCGGCAGAGCGCGCCAATAAATCCCCGGTTTCCACATTCCATAACCAGGCACGATTGTCAGAACTGCCGCTAATCAGTTGTTTGCCATTGGCGGTAAAGGTGATGCCGCGAATATCTGTATCGCCGCTTCCCGATTCGTTACAGACCGATCTTTCATTGGTTTGTTCATCACCGTAACTGCACTTGTGAAATTTCATTTCATGGGTGTTTAAATCCCAGGCAGTGACATTGCCATCATCACTGCCAACCGCTAAAACTGAGTTGTCAGAAGCGACAGCCAGACTTAATACCCTGACACTTTCATCTTCAGTAGGGGTCTGCAGAGTGAGCGCTTCGTTCATCTTGCCATTCGTGATATCCCAGAAGGTGACTTTGTTCCCAGTGGCGACCGCCACATATTCGTGTCCATTGGTTTTCGCGAATGCCAGCGCGCGTACGCGATCATTCACGGGCCATTCAGCAATGGGAGCACAGCATTTTTGCGGATCCCATAAAAAGAGCTTGCTATCATCGCCTGCCGCAACGAGGCGTGAACTATCTGGACTAAACGCCACTGCTAAAAATCTTTGTGTGCCGCCGGTGAATAATTGATAGGGGCTCGGGTTCTCGTTTGAGGTCATGTCCCACAAAGCCACAGTTCCTACAGCATTGATGGCATTACCTGTGGATGCCATCCAATGCCCATCCGGGCTAAACGTCACAGAACGGACAGCGGCATCTGGGATTAATTGATCATCCTTCTTTACACGCAGATAAGTCCCTAGTTTGGGACTGCTGTTCAAGCTGGTGACCAAACTTCCAAGCCAGGCTGGGTCTGTTTCGCCCAACTCATCGCCGATGTAGTTTGATTCGAGGCTAAGTAATAAGGAAAGATCGGGTTGGGTGTTTACCAGGCTGGATGACTGCGCCGCCAATTGACTCGCCAGGGCCCTCTGGCTTTGGCGGAGTGCCGAAATCCCAGATACGACCGCCATGATCGCCAGGAATACTGACACGACCAATGCCGTACTGACGAAGATCAAATTTCTGCGTTGGCGCCGCACATCCTCCTGGCGGCTGGTAAAAATGTATTCCTTTTGCAGGGGGGAAGGCTGGGGTTGTTTATTCTCTGAGGCTTGCGAAAGCCAGGTCTCTGCCTCTTGCAATTCACTGCCATGTAATAGATATCCGTTATCACGGTTTTTAGTGTTCCATTCATTGGCGCGTGTGAGCAGCGTTGTGTGTTGGGCAACCCAGCCCAGGTCTGTCTTGAGCGCGGCAAGCAGTTTTTGCATTGCAGCATCAAAATCATCGGTCTCGCGGAAGAAGATCCAGTTAATTGACCCCAGCTCTTTTTGAATTGTATTCGGGTCTACATTCTGCCAAACGATGGGGAAGAGCCGTTTGTTGTATTCAGTAGCAAATCTCAACTCCTTGGCGCACTCACCAGATTTTGCCCATTCCGGGCTGAGGATAAAGATAATAGAGTTTGCGGTTTCGATCCCCTTCTTGATCTCTGCCTCCCAATCAGAAGAAGCTGGGATGTCCTCCCAATCCACCCACATGTTATCTGAAGAATAGCCATTGTCTTTTAAGGCTGCCAGAAATCGTTCCACGAATACTTTGTCACGGCGTGAATAAGAAATAAAGATTTCGTTCATATTGAGTTTCCTCCAGTGAATTACAAGCTCTTAGCGAACACTTGCTTCGAAAAGTAAGTCTAAATGTGCGCGAAGTATACACCTTGCTTCAAAGTAGGTAACACTCAATAATGTAAAGTAGATGCTATTAAAAAACATGAGACGGGAGAAATGCCCGTCTCATACTGAACAACATCGTTGCACTTGCTATCTAATAGATTCCGCCGCCAGCCTGCGTGGAAGTTAACACACCGTTCTCAGCGGTGAGGGTATACGCTGTTCCGCCGCTGCCTGTCCATGTAGAGAAGTTGAACGTGGCAGAGCCAGATACACGATAGACGGATAAATTGCGATAGGTCAACGCCTTCTTTGCCTGACATACCTCAGGCGCTCCGGGTGTTCGCAGGAAATATGCCGCGCCGCTCCCCAGCACGGTCGCTGTGCCGTTGGCTTCCACGGCAATGGCAGTCATTTCATCAATGCCGATGCCCTTTGCCGAAGTTGCCCAGCCATCTTTCACGATACGTGCCAGGAACACCACCAGACGTCCCATACGGTCGCGTGTGACAAAATGACTATCAGTAATGATCCCGCCCATGTTCGGCAGAACCAGAAAATCGCGATCCAACGCCACTTTATTGTTGTATGGATTGCCAAGCGCGGTCGAAGAATCGACTGTGCCATTTGCCGCAGAGAAAGCGAATTCGCCCATCACTGCCAACCCGGCGCTTGTCCCACCGATGGGGACATTGCGTGTCACCAAATAATGAATGGCATCCTCAACGGGTGTACCTTTCCAATAATTCACATAATCGTATTGGTCGCCACCCGCGATGAACAACGCCTCAGCATTGCGGATCTTATCCACAACGAACGGGTCACTGGCAGCGGTGCGGCTTTTGATGATCACTGTTTCCACCGAGTCCACTGTGCCCAGGTCATAGATATATGGATTGTAGGCATCGGTTCCGGTAGCGCGGATCACTACAAAATCCCCACCGCCTGATTTGTTGATCATCCATACAAACGCAGCATCCACATCTGTACCGCCACCCATCAATAAGTGACCAGCCGTAGTAGATGAAGTTACATTACCTGAATTCCCAACTACATAGTACTCATAGCCCGGTTTGGGCGCCGCCAAAACGCTGGATACCCCGGTTGCCGAAACGAGCAGGACGAATACAACGAGCGCTTGCGCCAACAATTTGGAACGATGGAAACTGATTTGCATAGCATTCTCCTTTAGTTGTGGTGTGTGATAAATACAGCCCGCGCATAAAACGCATTATGCTGACATCAACCGTTCTTTGGCAGTCTCAAGATCTTTATATATCCTGATCGCGTTCGAAACGCCGGTAATATCCAAAACAGATTTGACATTTGCCTGCGGCGCTAGGAAAGCCATTCTGCCGCCGCGGTTGGCAACCGCCTTGGCACTGGTGATCAACAACGGAATACCAATAGACGAAAGATAATTAACGCGCGAAAGATCCACCAGCACAAACACATTTTCGCCCGCGCAATGTTGTACAAATTGTTTATCAATGCTGTTCGTGCCGTCCATATCCAACCGACCAGTTAATTTGATCAAACGTACGCCATTATCAAGTTCGCTGTATTCTAGTTTCATGATGATTAAACCTCTATACTATTTTTATTCGACAGACGTTTAACGCCTCTTTCTTAAGGACGCCTGCCACTCTTCGTGCAATCTTTGTCAACGCGGACGGTTTCCGTCTTACACCAGCTTGAGTTCGATCATGCTTTCTGCCATATCTACAAGTGTCTGTTCCAGGCTACGCGGTTTCCAATTTAATGTTTTGCGAATGAGCGTGGAATCGGTGAATACTTCCCGATCCAGCGTGTTAAGCACGGAGCGTGCCGGCGGCAGGAATATCGCTACAATGCGCACCAACCAGCTTGGCAGGATCGTTGTAGGAATTTTATAGCCACGCGCCGAAAAATGCTTGTTCAGGATAGCAGCCGCTTCATAAAGCCAAAAATGTTCGTTGATGCAAAGAAAGCGTTGACCAGCAGCTTCGGGCGTGGTCATGGCGGCAATATGTGCGGCGGCAACGTCACGCACATCCACGCCCGAAAATTGGACGCGTGCCAGCCCGGGAAGTGTTCCTCCCATCAGTTGTTTGATCAATTCTCCCGATGTGCGTTGATGTGTATCTGGCAGCGGACCCAGCACATAGCCGGGATTAATGACCACCAACTCAAGCGGATGTCCCTGCGGGAGAGTCTTCATGAATTCCCAGGCGGCGCTTTCAGCGAGGGTCTTACTTTTCGGATACGATTCAATTGTCGGGGAGTTGGGAAGCGACCAATCCTTTTCGTCGAAATGCGTTTTCGCGCGTGGATGTCCAGCTGCGATCGCCGCAACGGAAGAGGTCAGCACCACGCGTTTGACGCCCTGCTCAGCCGCCGCACGCAGGACGCGTAACGTCCCTTCTTTCGCGGGGCGGATCAGATCGTTTTCATCTTTTGGCGCTTCTACTGGAAATGGGGAGGCGACGTGTAAAACATAATCGCAACCCTGCATTGCTTTAGCCCAACCGGCATCTGCCAATAGATCAGCCTGGACGAACGTTAATTTATCGTTTGCCTGAACGAATTTTGCGAGCGTTTGGCGCAATTCGTTTTCGCGGCTCATTGCACGCAGTGTGCCGCGCACATGATAACCCTGCTCTAGTAATTGGATGATGCAATGGATGGCGATAAAACCGCTGGCGCCGGTGACAAGTACAGGTGTATTGGTTTTCATGAATATTCCTTGACTATGCTGGCGGGATTATACAAGCTATTGCGCGAATTGAAAAACCGCCCGTGAATGGGCGGTTGGCAGCGGATATTTACTGAATGTCGAAGATCTGATTGAAGCCACCGATCACGAAGATCTCATAAATACGTTGGTTGCAGTTAATGATGACCAGCGATTTGTTATTCTTTTGGGCAGTGTCGTTCAGTTTCAAGAACATGCGGATCACCGACGAATCGATGAAGGTCGCTTGTTGCATGTCGAGGTGGATCGTTTGAGCGGCGCTGAGTGCCTTTTCAAACACCTGCTTCAATTCATCCTGGGATGAAAAATCGAATTCTCCCGCCAGATTAATTCGCGCAATGTTCCCTGAAGTTGAGATGGTTGCAGGCATGGCTTTCTCCTTACTTGCTGGATAATTACTTCTAATGAATGCGAGCTAAAGAAATAGCATAAACCTATTATAAGGATAAAACGACCGCTTTACATATCCAGATTTTAGGGCTGTGTCGCCAATAGGTACTAACGATACTTCTCAAATATCTTTTTGAGCGTGGTCATATTACGTGTGGTGGCAACGCCAAAGATCTTTTCGATGAAGTTGTTCGAGAAGACCGATGTATCCCGGTCGTGGCGCAGGTTGTACACTTCGCGGCTGCTCACGGCAAACTCGTCGGCGAGACTGTTGTATTTTTTCAAAATATCCAACTGCGCCTTTGGTGGTCTCGCTCGTAGGAATACAACATGCAAAGTATCTTCGGGTTGCGGTTCAAAATGGTCTTGCGCTACGATATTGGCGAGCTCGTCCATGGATCGAACGAAGACTTCCACACGATAGCCCAGTGCTGCTTCGAGCTGTTTCTCAAGCTTGCTTTCAAAGAGCGGCGTGTTTTTTGCCTTTGCCTCGAAAATAACATTCCCGGTTTGGATGTAGGTTTGGACGTTCGATAACCCGAAGGACTCGAACAGCTTTCGCAAATGATCCATCTTGATGAGCTTGGTTCCGCTAACATTGATGGCGCGTAAAAAAGCGATATATTGGGTCATGAGGTTTCTATTTCTTTAGTTTTGTTTCGATCCGGCTGTCTGGCACCAGCCACATAATGGCGACCACTACATATAACAATGCGGAGATCCACGCAGCGACAAACGCCAACAGGATGGCCGCCGTATAAATATATATAGATGCCATTTCTTTCTTATTATTCCCGATCGCAGACGCGAGTAAGGAATGCTTGCCATAATGTGCCAGCATGGTGCGGACCATGAGGTAATAAGCCACCCCCGAGAACCACAGTACGCCGCCGTAGAATGCGACCGGGACAGCTGAGAAGTGTTCACCCATCCAGCCTGTGACGAAGGGGATCAAGGATAACCAGAAGAGCAGGTGCAGGTTCGCCCATAGGATCGGACCGGTGACATCTTTTGCAGCCTGCCATAAGTGGTGGTGATTATTCCAGTAAATACCGATGAAAATAAAGCTCAAAATGTAACTAAGGATTTTGGGAAGCAATGGCTGTAATGCCGATAACGTGCCTTCTTCTGGAACCTTTAATTCCAATACCATAATGGTCAGAATGATAGCCAGCACGCCATCGCTAAAGGCTTCGAGTCTTCCTTTGTTCATTGGTATGCTCCTTGTAAATCAATAAAACCGGAAGCTCAAGAAATCTCCCGAAACGTTTTGCGGCAGCGGCAACTGCTTGCTCTTCAGCCTTGTTTAATTTTGTGATGAGGCTGGCTTCCACGATAACTTCATCCTTTTTCAGAGTCCGCCGCCAGCCGCCGACGATCTGACCATTCAAGATGATGATGTGCGCAATGAGCGCCGGATCATCACCTTTTATTCCGGCTTTTTGGGCAACTTCTCCAATAGCGCTGCGATCCTTGAAGCCAATAAAATATTCATCGTAATTTGGCAGAAGATAAGCAATTGAGGAATTTGCTTTTTTCGGCGGTGTAGATTCGGGAAACCAATACGTTTGTCCATTGAGTGTTTCCTGCTCAAACTTTGATTTGACCATATCAATGCCATTTCTGGCATCTGTCATCGTCAACCCCGACCACATTGTAAAATCCTGTAGAGTGGCGGGACCACGTGTCCTAAAATAGCAACTGATGAGTTCAGCCAAAGCTTCGTCGCGAGTGAGCGCTTTGGCAGGTGGCACACGTTCCTCGAGCAGGGCGTAGGTGAATTGTTTGCCGCGCCTCGCGCCGCTGCAGATCAGCCCTTCCAATTCGGCGTACATCATCAAATACCCCAATCGAAAACCATCTGCAGATATGCCTGCTTTATCAAGGTTTGAGGCGAGTTCAGTACGTGTGAGTTGTTTATCACCCCGCAGTGCTTTTTCCAATGTGACATTGCTTTTCTTGAAGATCGCTTTGTCTAGGCCTGATTGGCGAACCATATATGCGCTCACCGCGTGGACACGCGGTGCTGTCAACTTAAGCATCCAGCGGATATCTTTGGGCGTAACAAAATGCCAGGTGGGGCGCAGCAGGTGCGTGCGTAGAATGGAACCGTCTGCGAAAGCCTCATCCAATGCGGCATCGGTTGTGTTCAGCATCCGTTGCGCGAGCGCCCATTTTGCGCCAGCGTAATCCTGTGCTTGCACTGCGCCGAGCCATTGCACCACCTCATTTGGGGTCTTAAAAATTGGGTGGGAAAGTTTTTGACTGTGTAACCGCTGAAATGGTATTTCTAAAGTCATAATGCCGCAAGTGTATCGCAAAATCTTTTGACTAGAGTTCCACCCCAAACAATTTAAGCTCGATATCTTCAGCCGAGAGTCGGACCATTTTCTCGAACGTGAACCCCAGCTTTTCAAGCACGCGGATCGAGCCGGTATTGGCGGGGTCGGTGATGGCAACGAGGCGTTTGAGCCCGAGGCTGCGTGCTTGTTCTTTGACAGCCAGCGCCGCTTCAACCGCATAACCCTTCGACCAAAATTTTGGGAGGAAGGCATAACCGATATCGACATCATCCAACGCCGGACGTTTGATCAAACCGCACATGCCAATGGATTCGCCCGACTCTTTCAACTGGACCAGATACAGGCCAAAGCCGTTTCGCGCATAGCTGATAACTGGTCCTGTTTCGATATATTTGACCGCATCTGCCAGCGACCGCACACCGCGATCGCCGATGTTCTGAATAAAGGATGGTTCATTCACCAATTCAAGGATGAATGACGCATCGTCAGCTGTGAATTGACGCAGGGTTAATCGTTCGGTTTCAAGGATATTCATTGCAGAATCTCCGTGACGGCGGGGACTTGCTCCAGTTCGCTCAAGATCGCTTTTAATTCCAACATGTTTGCGAACGGAATTGCGCCCGCCGCCCGTAGTGACTCGGCAGAATTAAATGTGGCATGACCATAGACCATCATCCCCGCGCGGACTCCGGCAGTCACGCCGAGAATACTATCTTCGATCACCACACAACGTTCGGGCGGAGTTTGAAACGCGCGCGCCGCAGCAAGGTAGACATCGGGTGCAGGTTTGGGGTGGGGCACTTCCATGCCGCTGAAGATCGCGTCGCCAAAATGTTCTGTCAGCCTGGCAACTTTTAATCGAAACACGATCTCATCACGAGTCCCGTTGGAAGCGACACACATTGGCACGGACAAACTTTCGATGAGTTCATGAATGTGGGGGATGGGTTGCAGATCGCTTTCACTTAATTCAAGGAGACGTTCATTGAAAATGGGAATAAATTCCTCGGGCGGAGTCCAACCGAGTTCCTGTGCCGAGACTTTCAAACGATTCGACAGTGTTACACCATAAAACTTATGCAAGGTTTCGTTGTAATCCAACGGGTAGCCGTATTCCGCGAACATCTGTACGTAGATCTGACAGGCAAGGGCTTCGCTTTCGACGAGCACACCGTCGCAATCGAAAATGACGAGATCAAAAGGGTTTGTATTCATAAGTGCAGGATTATACATGAATCCTGCCGGCAATTTTCTCCGTTGTCTACTCAAAAAGAATGCCGCCCCAACTGTCCGGGTCGATATCTGCAACGGTTTGCGAGAATGTCCAGCGATGACCGCCGGGATCTTCGACAACATATTGTCTTTCGCCGTAGGGATAATCCTCTGGCGGATTAATGATACGAGCACCAGATCGACTGGCATGTTCGTAGTGTTGATCTGCATTTTCCACGCGTACCATGATGGAGAAGGAAGTACTTGTTTCACCAATGCGTTGGGTGACTATCAGTGAACCTTCGCCAAAGGTTAGTTGTGCGCGATGTTCTCCAATTCGTAGGCGTTCTTTGAAGCCGAAGACACGGTATAGCCAGTCAACAGCCTCACGAACATTGGGATAGGGGAGTTCCGGGATTACCGTACTGGACGGCATGGAGCGATTCATACTCATGGTGACACCTCTAAAATAATAATGGATTGTGGTCAATCTTTGGCAGTTTATCAAAACATATGTTCTATGTCAATTCATCAATTACTGAATATCAAAAATGCAACGAATAGACCAACGGCGCCAAATAACCAATTACCGTAATAGAGGCGCCACTGCTCTCGTATTCTCATGCCTGATTGGTGTTTTGGCTTTAAGCGAACTCTTACTTTGAAATAAGCCCCTGTTAACATGTTTTTCAAAATGCGGAATATACTTCATGAATTGTTATCAATTAGGAGCCATAGCATGCTTGAAGAAGCGTATCTTGAGAAAGTAGTGACCGGGGAATCCAACGAATCGAAAAAACGGCATTTGGATTTTTCCGGCACGAAGAATTTTCGTGACCTAGGCGGATACCGAACCGCCGACAATCGGACTGTCCGCTGGGGCGTGCTCTATCGTTCTGACGCTTTACATAAGCTCACGAATACCGATCATAAACATCTGGCGGCGTTGGCACTGGATCGCATCATTGATTTTCGCGCCGAACATGAAAAAGAGCACGAGCCTGATCGTTTGCCTACCGAACTGAGTAAACGGGTCGTTGAAATCCCGATCACAGACAGCAGCACAAGGGTTTGGCATGAATCGCGCGATGAGTTTGTCAGGAACCTGAAGACCATGGACCCTGTCAAATACATGGTCGAGACGAATGCGGAACTTGCCACACGTTTTACCCCTGAAATACAACAGTTTTTTCGCGTATTACTTTCAGTAGAGGGTTGCCCCATCCTTTTTCATTGTGCGGCTGGCAAAGACCGAACTGGTTTTACCGCGGCGGTACTTCTGCGAGTGTTGGGCGTTCCGCAGGAAACCGTGATGGAAGATTACCTGCTTACCAACCAATACTTTATGTCCACCTATAAGTGGAGTTTGGTCTTACTGCGATTGACGAAGGGTAAACGTTTTGCCAATGTAGTGAAAGGTTTCATGGAAGCTCATCCTGCATATCTCTCCGCAGCTTTTGAAGCCATGGACCGCAAGTATGGTTCGTTTGAGAATTACATCCACAATGGACTTGAATTGACCGAGACGCAAGTCGAACATCTCAAGAAATTATATTTGGAATAAAGTAAACAAAAAACTGTTTCCTTGTTCTTAGCAGGGAAGCTGTTTTTTGTTTCTATCTTCTTATTCAGCAGCATTGCGGGCTGCGATTTCCTTCCGCACCACGGGCGCGACCTTGGTCCCAAAGAGTTCGATGGCGTGCATCATCTTTTTGTGTTCGATGGCGTTGTTGCCCATATAAAGCAAAAAGCGTTGATGGTTGAAGATCTCATGTTGAAAGAGAATCTTTTCGATGATCTCATCAGACGTGCCGACAAAATCAGAACCGCGCAGCAGTCGCTGCTTTTCGAGTTGGTCACGTGTGGCAGGTGACCAACCGCGCTCACGCCCGATCTTGTTCATGTTGTACGTTTGGATTGGATAATATTCATCAGCGGCGGCTTGAGAGTCATCGGCGATGAAGCCGTGCGAGTTGATACTGAGCGGGATTTGCAGCGGCTCGAAACCAGATTGCGCGGAGGCTTCACGATACAACTCAAGATACGGAGCGAAACGTTCGGGCTGACCGCCGATGATGGCAAGCGCCATGGGCAAGCCCAACGACGCCGCACGGACAACCGATTCAGGTGTCCCGCCAACTGCCACCCAGATTGGAAGTTTTTCCTGCACCGGACGCGGATAGACACCCAGATTCTCGAGTGGCGCGCGGAAATTCCCAGACCAGGTGATGTTGGTTGACTCGTTCAATTGTTTTAGCAAGCGCAGCTTCTCATCGAAGAGCAGATCATAATCGTTGAGGTCATAGCCGAACAGCGGAAATGATTCGATGAACGAACCGCGTCCCGCCATGATCTCGGCGCGACCATTCGAGAGTAGGTCCACTGTGGCGAAACTTTGAAAGACGCGCACGGGGTCATCAGAACTTAATACGGTAACTGCTGTCGAGAGACGAATATTCTTGGTGCGCGCGGCGGCGGCACCCAAAACAACGGCGGGCGCTGATACAAGATACTCTGTGCGATGATGTTCGCCGATGGCAAAAACGTCCAGCCCGGTTTGGTCGGCGAGTTCGATGGTTTCGAGCAGATTGCTCATCACTTCAACAGGATTCTGCTTTGCACCTGTGAGCGGATTTGTGCCACCATCGACGAAGGTATACAGACCAAGTTCGAAGGGGCGGGTTTGGTTATTCGATGGAGAGGTAGTCATGATTGTTCAGATACCGTCCCTCGGGTTTGTCTTACTTGAATCAAAAACTCCCGCCAATTGACGGGAGTTTCTCTTATCAGATTGCTTACCAGCTGCGTTTCTGTCCGCCGCCGGATTTGTTATTGCGACCGCGATCACTGTTGTAACCGCCACCGCCACCACCGCGGCTCTTGCCGTATCCACCACCACCACCAAAGCCGCCGCCACTGCGTTCTTCACGCGGACGAGCTGCGCTGACAGCCAGGGCGCGGTCCTGGAATTCCTTGCCATTGAACATGCTGATGGCGCTCTGCATATCCTTTTGATTTTCCATTTCAACGAAAGCAAATCCCTTGGATCTGCCGGAGTCACGGTCTTTGATCAAAGCCACGGACTTGACTGCGCCAGCTTCTGCAAACAGGGTCTGCAGGTCGGTCTCGCTGGTAGTGTAGGACAAATTACCGACGTAGAGCTTGTATTCCATTGTAGTTCTCCTGGAGTTGAGTGATCCTATCCTGTAGACAGCATCACTGCACGAAAGCACTGCCTGTGGACTCAGGCAGGTTGATCAATGTGCATGATAAGTAGTAGTTCTGCAAACATCCAGGCGTATGGTAAGAAGCGTCCTTCCGTTTGTTCGCCCGCCTTTATACATGCAAGTCTTGCGATTCTATCACTGATTGGGTTTATTCTCTCGACCAAGTCTTAGCCACACACCTGCCCTTGCGGGCGGTGCAAGGGGAGAACACCGAGCCCATTGAGAAAAATCTCTTAAATCTCTGTGATCTCAGTGGCTAATAAGTTTTTTACCCACGTCTTTCTCTGACTACGTACGATCCAAATGCATCTTTCTGATCTTTTCCTTCCACGGCTCCAGCTGACTGACGAATGTGCTAACCCACGGTTTGAGATCGCCGTCCTTTGGCGGATCGGGGACTTCATGCTCAAATAAATGTACCATTCCGGGAAAATCATATTTTCCTTCTTCAATTAACCTTCCCGATTTTAGAATGAGTTGCTTCGCCAGTTTCTCACTTTTGGCGTCAAATGCCAGCCAGAAGTCGGCGTAATCGGCGTTCAACAAAGCTGGGTTTGCGATGCGCGCCGCGTATTTCTTGGGTATTCCGTTACGGACGGTCATCCGGCAGGCGTTGATGAATTCATCTCTCACAGCAGTCTGAGTCGAGACTGGCTTTATGGTCAGGTACGTCATGGATAAGATGGTGGAGGCCGCGACGACGATCTCGCCGCCGCGTGGACTACGTTCGCTGATAATAGCGATGGTCATGATTGGATGCATATAAATCTTTCTTTTACCGAATTGTATAGAACGGTTGAATCTGTGCTCTGGCACCCCTGTCTCTACTGAGATTGTATCACTTGCTGTGAGATTTCAGCCCACACCTTTCTCAAATAATTCAATGATTTCCCGCGGTGCGTGGACAATATGATCAGGCTGGGCATTGATCAGTTTGCTGAGACTCTGATGCCCCCAACTGACCGCCACACTCTTCACCTCAACCTGCCTCGCCGCGTGGACGTCGCTCACTGCATCCCCAACATAATACACCGCTTCATTCTCCGTTGTGAGTTGACTCTTTGCCTTCATTATCTTTTCCACCTTTGACCCGGGCTGATCCACTGCAAAAACCGCGCTGACAAATTGACGAATGTTGTTCTCGCTTAGAAAATTTTCAACCGCGCGAGTTGTATTCCCTGTCACGATGGCAAGGGTATGACGTGGGGACAATTGCTCAACCACCTGCGCCATGCCCGCGAAGATTTTAGGTGGATAAGGCTTATCGATGAAACGCTGCAAGCAACGAGTAGCAAATTCCCCGGCGAGGTGAGGCGGAATTCCCAATTGCTTCCCATACTCCACAAAAGACATGGTCTCCAGTGCATCGAGGTCAGCAGGAATGGGGATGCGGTCATATCCTAGTTCCACGCAGACTGCCTGCGCGAAGTTAAGCATATCGTCCAATGTATCTGCCAGAACGCCATCGAAGTCGAAGATGATCAATGCCATGAATTGTGTTGATTATATTGGGTGATTTGCCAACCCTGCAAAAAATCTCCCGCCGCAGGGACAGGCGATCTCAGTTACGCATGGACGATCACATGCTCACGCGTCAACTCGATGAACCGATTGGCTGTCAGATCAGAAATGATTTGGTCAAAGTTTGCGATCAAAATCGATTCAAGTTCTTTGTTGTTGATATTACCCGTTGAAAACAGGAGCAATCTGTTTGGGCGGTTTTTCAACCAGAAGGAGGCGGCAAAGTCCGAGTCTTTTGTGACAACGATGCAATTCTGTTCGTCGGCATATTGCAGGATCGCCAGATCGGTTGCGGCATTTCCGTCAGGCAGGTCAAGTGTGTGAATGGACTGATGACCGCGTTCGCGAAAAATATCAACCAGCCGCTGGGAGAGATTGGCGTCGGTCAAAAAGTTCATGCCCGAATCACACTGACCCGTTTGACCTGGCTCAAGCGTGCTGCATACAGCAACACCGCTTGAATATCGGCAAGTTCAAGGTCCTCATAATCAAGGAGGATTTCTTCATTGGTCATGCCTGAACTAAGCGTTTCCAACAACCACTCCACAGAGTAGCGCAGTCCGCGAATGGTTGGCTTGCCAAATGCGATTGTGGGGTTTATGGTAATTCGATTAAGGAGCTCTTGACTAGTCATAGCTAAATCTCCTATCTCAATCATACACGATTTTATGCCATCATAAACAGAAATCTCCCATGCACTGCGGATGGGAGATTTCTAAAACACTTACTTCCAAAATCCCGTGTGGACGGCGCGCGCTTCTTCATCCAACTCCGTGGCTGGACCCTCCACTTCAACATTCCTCTGGCTGTGTGCAAAGACTTCACGGCTTGGGAGCAATAACTGATCGGGCGAAGGACCGATAATTTCATACAGAGCAACTTCACTTAAGGCGTAGACGACGCGTCCCACATTTCCCCAGTAAATTGCGCCGGAACACATCGCGCACGGCTCGGTGCTGGTATACAAAGTGCAGGTGGCTAATTGCTCGGGTGAGAAATGTTGGGTTGTCAGCCGCATGAGATTCGTTTCTGCATGTCCCGTGCAATCTTTGCCAGTGACGACTGAATTCTCGGCTTGCAACAATACCTGATTATTCTCATCCACCAGAATCGCGCCAAAGGGATGATTGCCATGCTCGCGTGCATTCCTTGCTACTTCAATAGAAGTGCGGAGATGTTGAAGGTCTATGGATTTCATCGTTGAATTCTCCTGTGCCAGTTAATCTTTGACTTGATAATTAATGCCATCGTCTACTTTGGGGAGGAAAATGATCAATAGTACAACCACGCCAATGTAAATCAGATAACTCAAAAGCGGAAACGGATGCGCCACTAAAATCGCAACAAGATACGCACCATTGACGATGACATAGACCGGCGTATGCCGACGCAAATATTTTTCATTGAACTCTGAGACCGCTAAATGCGGATGATAGTGAACATAGACCAGCATGGCATACCCGACGGCATTGCAGATGATCAAGGTGCTGCCGTAAATAATGATCGGTCCCGCCTGGTATGGATACCGACCCAGCAGCGAAGTGGGGAAGGGGATAAAACTTACGCACAGTAACAATAGAATATTCAACCATAGGAATCCGCGGTCAGTTTTCTTCATCGCGTGCATGGAGTTGTGATGCGTCACCCAATACAGCCCAATGATAATAAAGCTCATCACGTAAGCCAAAATGCGCGGCAGCACAGAAACCAGCGTCGCCTTAAATTGACTGTAGTCCACATCGGGGAAACGAATATCCAGGATCAACAAGGTGATCACAATAGCAAACACACCATCGCTAAATGCTTCCAAACGGGATTTTTCCATGGTGCGATTCTCTTATGCAAACGAGACTGATAATCCAAGAAATTTGCCATAGCGTTCCGCCGCATCAGCAATGGCACGATTTTCGATTTTTGTTAATTTGCTGAATAATACGAATTCAATAACAACTTCACTCTTCGTGAGAGTTCGCTTCCACGTGCCAACAACCTGACCGTTGAGCACAACTACGTTATTAAAGAGAAAGTTGCCGCGGGAATCCAGTTTTTGATTATGCTGTGTGTCATAGATCGCGCTGCGATCTGTATAGCCGACAGTGTACTCGTCATAATTTGGCAGTAAGTATGCAGTTGGAGTTGGAGCTTGTGTGGACACGGAGTCAGCAAACCAATAGGTTTGTCCGCTTTCAACTTCGCTGTTAAGGTTGGATCTTATCGAGTCGAGCCCTTTGCGAGCATCAGTCACTGTCAGCCCTGACCACCACACAAAATCCTGTAATGTTGCGGGACCGTGGCTGACAAAATATCGTTTGGCGAGTTCTGCCAATGCCTCATCGCGTTCCAGGGTTCGCGTATGAGGCGCACGTTCATCCAGCAGGGCATAAGTAAACTGTTTGCCGCGCCGTGCGCCGCTACAGATGACACCATTCAGTTCGGCATATATGATCAAATAGGTGAAGCGTAACAAGTCATCACTGGCAATGCCGTTCTGCTTAAGCGCGGATGTAAGTTCGGCGCGAGTTAACTGTTTCCCGCCTTTTAACGCTTTGGTGAGTACAGCGTTGCTGCGCTTGAAGGTGGCTGTATCCAGTTCCAGCTTGCGAAAATAGGTGGCACTCTGGGTAAGGATGCGCGGCGCGGTGAGTGTCAGCATCCAACGGATATCCTCAGGTTTGACAAAATGCCACGTGGGACGCATGACATGTGTGCGCAGGATCGAGCCAGCGTTGAAAGCCTGTTCAATGGCATCATCCGTCGTGTTCTTGATGCGTTGACCAAGCGCCCATTTCGCTCCCGCATAATCCTGTGATTGGACAGCGCCAAGCCAGCCCACCACGTCAGCTGGATTTTTGAAGGTAGTTGTAGAAAGTTTTTGATTATGAAGACGTTGAGTAGTAATGTCAAAGTTTTTCATGAGGGCGAGTATATCGCAATAATTTAACTTGCACATATTATAGAGACCTGTCCACAAACAAAAATATCTTCAAGAACAGATGTGCTATAATATAAATTATCATGAGTCAAGAATTTCTAATGCCACCTCACGGAAATATTCGTGCAGAAAGAATTGCACCATTAATTAAGTGGGCGGGGGGCAAAGAATCTGAATTGAAACACATTCTGCCCAATTTGCCAGAAAGCTTTGAGAGATACTTTGAGCCATTCGTTGGTGGAGGGGCTGTTTATTTTTCTATTAATGCCAAAGAAATGCTTATTAATGATAAATCCTCAGAATTAATAACTTTATACAAACTTATCAAGAGTGGCGACAAAGAATTTTTTGACAAATTAACCGAGATCAATAAATATTGGAAGCTGTTAGAGCATATTGTTGAAGATAATTCCTCAGAGTTTTCAAAGATTTACTCCAAAAGCTCACCAGAAAATGTAAAGCTATTAACTATCAAGGATAGAGTCACAGAATTTGTCTTAGAACATCACGAAGAATTCAGTGGTATTTTGACAACATCATTTAATCTCGATATTGACAATTTTATAAATGAAGTAATTCGCAACACGACAAATAAGATTGACCGAATGAGGGCAATTGAAAGAGAAAAAGGAAGCCTATCGAAAAAGGATGTTCTCTCTAATATTGAAAGCTCATTGAAAAGTGCTTTTTATATGCACTTTCGACGCTTATATAATAAAAAACAAGCATATGGTATTGGTAGGTCGTTTTCTACAGCAATTTTTTATTTTGTAAGAGAATATTGCTACGCGTCAATGTTTAGATACAACTCTCACGGGGAGTTCAATGTTCCATATGGTGGTATACAATATAATCGAAAAGACTTCTTGAAAAAGGTAAAGGCGATGGAATCAAAAGATTGCCGAAGCCATCTTCAACGCACCAAACTTTTCAACGCTGATTTTGAAGAATTCTTAAAACTTAACCGCCCCAATCGTAACGACTTCATGTTTTTTGATCCACCTTACGATACTGATTTTAGTACTTATGCAAAAAATGAATTCGATAAGACTGACCAAATGCGTTTAGCAAGATATCTTTATAAGACAAAGGCGAAATTCATGTTGGTCATAAAAAGCACAGATTTCATATTAGACCTTTACTTAAATCATGGTTTCAATGTTCGCTCTTTTGATAAAAAATATGTTGTTAGCTTTCAAGACCGAAATGATAAAAATGCCGAACATTTGTTGATCACAAACTACTAAAATGACCAGGATAACCGAGCCCGACTTAGTATTGCCTTCTCTCTATATAATCCAAAAACAACCTGGAATTACAACTGGGGAACTGATTGGAGAATTGCGGGCTATATTCAATCCTGTAGGTGAAGATGCAGAAATACTACAGGGAAGAAGTGATGACAAATTTTCGCAGATAGTAAGAAATCTAGTTTCTCATCACACTTTAGATCAACGCTTAGGATATACAAGCCTAGGCGAGTCGGGGAGAACAAATTCCACCCATAGACTTTCTAAAAAGGGGATAGTTTATTTACAAGAAAATCTGTCATCCCTTGAAAGCTTGCTCTCAAATAATCTTGGATATATAGCAACAGTTGAGGGCATAGCAGAGATAAACCATTCACATGCCACCGGCAAGAAAATAACTATATTTGACGAGAATATCTTTATTTCTGAAGGAAGAAAGAAAACAGTCACTGCTCAAGTTTATGAAAGATCGAAATTGTTGAGAGATAAAGCGATTGATTTTTACACCAAAGATGGCACAATAGTTTGTGAGGCCTGCGGCTTTGATTTTTATAAAACTTACGGCGATATTGGACGTGGTTATATTGAAATTCATCACCAAAAACCAGTTTACCAATATAATGAGACAGATTTTTCGAGATTGGTTACCGAAGCATTGAAAGACTTGATTCCCCTTTGCGCAAATTGCCATAGGATGGTTCATCGGAAAAAAGATAATCCTCTCTCAATTCAAGAGTTGAGAAAGATTTTAGCTAACCAAATCAGTCAATAGGTTTATACCCAGCTAGGGCAGGAAATTTGTTTGAGAAATTGTTTTTTCACAAAAGGATGGAAATATGAAAAGAGAAGATAATGTCAAGCGTGCTTTTGAATTCTTGTTAGAACATGCCAAAAGCGAAGAACCATTTAAGTTCGATGAGTTTGTAAAAGCATCTGGGTGGGCAAAAGGTACTGCTAAAATATATTTAGGTAAAAAATCAAGCGAATTAGTAAAAAAGAAAAATGGCGTTTATCATGTGAACCCGGAAATACTTAGGGTGCGATTAGATGATTTCAAAGATCTGTATCGACAGAAACAAAGTTTGTTTACAGATTATGTAATGGAGGTTCCACAAGAAGTTTTGGTTTATGAGTTTTTTATGCCCCTTTCACGAGAAGATCGTTTGCGGGAATCTTTAGACAACTTGTTTTACAAGGATACAGTTGAGCAAAGGATTAAGGAAATTGGAATTTCAAAAATTAGAGATGCTCTTGAACTGCCAAAATCAAGTTCTGACGAGGAAGTAATACAATTTGTTATTCGTTTTATGGATAGCACGATTGGCGGATACTCTCTTCAACTCGTGAATGGGAGGTTTCGGGCAGGATCATTAACGACCAAAAAAGAGGTGGTTAATAGACCGTTTTCCCAAGGGGCTTATCTTGTTGACGAAACGACGGCAGTTGTTAGATTTATTCTTCCAGTAAATGCAAATCAAGCATCACCTTCTCAAATGAACCTTTTTGAGCCTGTAAAAGATGCTCCCAACTCGGATAAACTTGCAGAGCAGATGCGCTGGTTGTTTCTAAACTTTTTTGCAGAAGCAGTGACTCGGGTTGTTAAAAAAGAAGACGAGATTTGGTTGCTTGAGTCTGGTGTACGTAGTGCCCTGTATAGATGGGTTCGTAAGGCTGAGTAAAAATGAGTTGTAAGTTATTAGCACAATTCACGGTTTATAATTACACTCACCAATCGCAAATCCAAAATCAGAAATCGAAAATCCCATGACCCAACTCATCGAATGCATCCCCAACTTTTCAGAAGCGCGGCTTTGAAAGTATAATTTGATTAGGAGAACCAATTATGGTCACTCGACACATATCAATTGAAATCCCCGAATCCATCCTTATTGCTGAAAAGACAGACGAAGTCTCTTTTGCCAAGGAATTGCGGGTTTTGGCGGCTGTCAAGTTGTATGAAATGGGCAGGCTATCCTCAGGTCGCGCCGCCGAATTGGCGGACATGTCACGGGTGGAATTCCTGATGAATTTGGGACGCTACAAGGTTTTTCCATTCGCATCTGAACTGAATGACCTTGAAAGCCATGCCGCTTAACGCCGTAAGTAACACCTCTCCGCTGCTATATCTTTACAGAGTTGGTGGACTGGAATTGTTGCCAAAACTATTTGATTCAGTTTGGTTGCCAGCTTCTGTTGCCGAAGAATTCAAAGAGGGGCGGCGCAAAGGATACGATGTTCCAAACCCTGATGACTATGATTGGCTGGAGATCATAAATCCGAAAGCCATGCCCTCCGAGTGGCTTTCGCTTGATTTGGGTCCCGGCGAATTGGCGGCGATGGCACTCGCGCTCGAAAACCCGACTCGTGTTGTTTTGCTCGATGATATGCTGGCGCGTCGTACGGCCCAGGTCGCGGGATTGGCTGTTTGGGGGACATTACGGGTATTGCTTGAAGCAAAATCTAATAAGTTACTTGAAGCTGTTTCGCCGTATATTGATCAACTGCGTGACTCTGGCATGTGGATTTCAGACGAAGTCCGCCAGCGTATTTTAGTTTTGGCAAACGAAGCGTAATCTACAAACTACACAACTATCTAACTAAGAGACTACATGACTACCCAACTCATTGAATGTATCCCCAACTTTTCCGAAGCGCGGCGACCCGAAGTCATTGACCAGATCGTTGCTGCCATCCAATCGGTCAGCGATGTCAAACTCCTCGACCGTTCCTCCGACCTCGACCACAACCGCACGGTGCTCACCTTTGCTGGCTCGCCCGCAGGTGTGGAAGAAGCCGCCTTCCGCGCCATCAAGACCGCCTCCGAACTGATCGACCTCGACCAGCACACGGGCGCCCATCCGCGCATTGGCGCGACGGATGTTGTGCCCTTCGTCCCGTTGAGCGGTGTCACAATGGATGATTGCATCGCCATTGCGACACGCTTGGGCGAACGCGTTGGCGGTGAACTCGGCGTTCCCGTCTATCTATATGAAGCGGCGGCAACTC
>Ga0137333_1000018_pt1 | contig 35919 bp, 37 predicted proteins | sample EasRivERMLT231_2_FD_102286 | JGI IMG/M metagenome (GOLD analysis project Ga0137333, IMG submission 102286) | Soil microbial communities from meander-bound floodplain in the East River, Colorado, USA - East River MetaG ERMLT231_2 | ecosystem: Environmental > Terrestrial > Soil > Floodplain ... | reverse complement strand
TACATGATCTTGGGCCTGTCCCTGCTAACTTCATTATTCAATCCAGCGTGCCCCAGCTGGAGCTGTTACAAAAAGTAGATCTATTCATCACGCATGGCGGGGTGAATAGCGTTAATGAAAGCCTGAACTATGTGGTGCCTCTTGTCATTGTGCCGCAGCAAATCGAGCAGGCCTTCAACGGAAGGTTGGTTGCCCGACAAGGAGCTGGAATTGTCTTAGCGGACAGTCCGCCTTATGGGCATCTCAATGCTGGCGTTTTACGACGTAGTGTAGATAAGGTTTTAGCAGACCCAACCTATCGGCTTAATGCCGAACGACTGAGTCGCTCTTTCCACGAAGCAGGTGGATATCAACAAGCAGCTACTGTAATAACGTCATGCTTCGGAAAGTCAGACGTGTACGATAAGGAGACTTTACATGAGTTTAAATATTGATCAAATTGCAGAAGCGTTCTGCACCTTATAGATTCGACGCAACATACCCGTACATGGCTGACGAAATCAAATGGAGCATCGTGGGTAGAGAAGAACTTATGGGTCGCGAGGCGGTCATTGCTAGATGCGACAAGTCGGCGAAATTCCTTGAGATTGTCTCTGCCACTATTACAAAGCTGAAAATTAACCGCGCGGAGACTTTTGTAGTTGTGGAAGGCGCTGCACAAATTCAAGATCAGCAAAATCAAACCTCAAGCGTGGCCAGTTGTGATGTCTTTCAATTTTCGGATGGGCGACTTGTTGAGATTACATCATACGTCATTGAGTTGAACAAACCGTAGTTACATTCTAGGCTGTCGCTGGACTGAATTTGAGTAAAGTACGTTTTCTCAGTTAGGGAGCGATTAATAAGTTAGTCCATGAGGTGGCATGTGTTTGATGTGCTTTCATAGATATATACAAGACCGCCGCAGGACAAATCCTGCGGCGGTTTCAACATTCGACAGTGTCTCTACTTTCCACTGTAAAAAAACTCATCCATCACCGGAGCAATGTTTTCGGGGATATCTTCACCCCATGCGCCACCGTCAATGACTTCTCCGGTTTGATTCCCCTCCGCATCTAATTTGAAGTAAACCGGGATGGCATCGAAGTTAAAGTTCTGAACTCCGCTATTACTCCAGCCCCATTCGTCCACATCCAGTTTGATGATGTAGATTCCTCTGTAGGCGCTGAGTATCAATTCATTTCTGGATTCAATTGCACTATCAATTGCCAGGCATGGTGGGCACCAGGTTGCATCAAATTCAACGACGGGCACTTGTCCGAGTGCTGCGGCTTTTTTCGATTCGGTAGCCAGCATCGCTTGTAGATCGCCCGCCTGGCGATGCAATCGAACAATCGTGAGTTCGGCTAACTCAAGAATCTGCTCGTTTTCAGACGACGATATTTCAGGATTGAGTGTCGGTGAAGCTTTTTGAGGAAACAGGAAGTTGCACGCTAATAAGCTGAAGCCTGCCAATACGAAGATGAGTCTTTTGTTCATATTTTCTCCCATTGAAAAACTACTTGTAGACGCCTGCGCCTGGAACGCGGATGGGCACGATCATTCCCGTAACGGGTGGTTTACATGTGGATGCACTGCATGCCATGAAGGTAATTTTAACCGTGTCATCCAGCCACGCATCCCTGGCTGGAAGTTCAACGGGCAAGCTCAATGTTACCGTGCCGCTAGGATAAACCAACAGTTCTTTTGGTTCGAAATTGGGTTCCATCGTTTTTACACTTTCAGTCAGCATGCCCAGAGCATGGAGCTGGCTGTATTCTGTCAACTCTAATAAAGTGGGACGACCGAGCCCTTCCACGCCATTCAGTGGAATATCCTTGCTGTATAAATGATACCCATCAGGTGGCGTGAAGGTTGCAGAGAGAATGTATCCTTCGCCAACGCTGCCCTCCAAGTGAATGGAAACGTCCACATAATTTTCGGTAAAAGACGCCAGGGAAAGAGATATCCCTTGAGCCGCTGTTGATGATCTTCCGCAAGCAGCCAGCACACATAAAAACGGCAATATGAAAAGAGAATGCAACTTCATTGTTGACCCGATGTTAATTATGAAACAAGACCCCTCAGGATTTATCCCTCGAAGGTCTTGCAAACGGCTAACAGCTATTCGCCAACCGCTAAAACCTGCTCTTCACTCAATCTCTTCGGGCACAACTTCCCTTGCCGCCTGCTTATTCGAAAGTTGCCGCGCATAATTGATGAGAAATACGGATCCGATAATGATCGCGCTTGCCACCGCAATGCGCGCATTCAATGCCTCGCCTGCCAACAGCCAGCCCAGAAAAACCGCCACCACTGGGTTCACATATGCATACGTGGAGAATAAGGATACTGGTGCATTGTGCAATAACCAGCCGTACGCCACGAATCCAACCAGCGACCCGAACGTGATGAGATAGATGAGACCCCACCAGGAACGCATCGAGACTTGTCCGAAGCTGAAGCCGTTCAACTCGCCTGTCACCACACTGACAATGAACAGCGCGACCGAGCCCACCAACATCTGCATACCTGTGGACATCAACGTGGACTTGGGCATGTCCGCGCCACGAGCGTAGATAGAACCTAGTGACCAAAGAAATGGTGCGCACAATAACAGGATAACACCGAAGGTATCAAACTTCTGCCCTGTGGAACCAGTCAGTTCTGTCGGACCGATCAAAATGAATACACCGCCGAACCCGATTATCAATCCCAAAATAGATAGCCAGGTGGGCTTGTTCCCACGTGAACGCAAAGATTCAAACAAGACCAACCAAAATGGGGATGTGGAGATCATCAATGCAGCGATTCCCGATGGGACACTTTTCTCCGCAAGGGCAACAAGCCCGTTACCACCGAGCAATAATAACGTTCCAACGATGGCGGTAGATTTCCAGTTCCCTATGGTTGGCTTCTCATCGCCAGCCATGTGCCGCCAAAGGAACAGGATTGCGCCTGAGATCAAAAAACGCAGGGAAGCATGCAGAAACGGCGGAATGGTTTCAACAGAAAAACGAATCGCCAGATACGTTGAACCCCACACGATATACAGTGATAATAAAGCGAGCCAAAGTTTTGTTTTCATTTATTCCTTTTATTTTGATGTTTTTCGCACTGAGCGGAGGGTTGAGACGCGACACTTGCACCGACACGCAAGTGCAAGTGTCGCGTTGAAATCCCGTAGTCGAAGCGCTGGTTATAAAAATACGATTGCTCAGTGCCCTTCGTCTTCGCTACGCTCCGCTCAGGGCGGATTCGTAAGCCAACAACGCCTTTTTCCTCGATGCGCCATAGCGATAATTCCCGAACTCGCCAACCTTGCGGATCACGCGATGGCAGGGAATCAAGACCGCGATCGGGTTATGTCCAACCGCGGTGCCCACGGCTCTAGACGCGGCGGGTTGCCCGATTCGTTCGGCGAGACCTTCATAGGTGGTCACCGTTCCCGATGGGATTTTTAGCAGCGCCTCCCAAACCTTCAACTGAAAGTTCGTGCCGCGCAAATGGATGTTTAACTTGCCGCGAGCATCCTCATCAAAGATCGGCTCGATCAACTGTGCCGTAAACTTGTGGTCTTCGATCATCTGCGCATTCTTCCAATCGGTAACCAGATTATCGATGGCATCGCCTTCGCTCGTTTGGACAAAGCCGAGATGACAGATTCCCCTGTCAGTAACAGCGATCAGACATTTCCCGAAGGGCGAAGCGTGTAGTCCATAGCGGATGGTCACACCCTCGCCGTGTGATTTATATTCACCAGGTGAGACTGCTTCTGTCGTCACAAATAGATCGTGGAGTCTGCCTAGGCTTGAGAGTCCGACTTGATGCGTGGTGTCCAAAAGATTTTCGGATTTGTTGAGCAGTTCCTTCGCGCCTTCCTTGGTGAGGAATTGCAGAAAGCGCTTCGGACTGACGCCAGCCCAACGCGTGAACAGACGTTGAAAGTGGAATTCGCTCAATCCGATATTTGCCGCGACCTCTTCAAGGCTGGGTTGGTCTTTGAAATGACCTTCAAGGTAGGTGATCGCCTGCTCGATGCGCAGGTAATCTTCAGAAAGTTGTTTGAGATTGGTGTTCATAGTTGCTCCTTTTGACCCTATTCTATGGACACTGCTCATACCTGCCGACCCGATTCTTGCGCTCTTTCATAAGCGGTTTTTTATACCTGTTAGTCATGGCTTCGTCAAGCACCCGATTGGTTATTGTGTTTTGTTTCGATTTTGGATAAGATACGTCATCTTGTGTTGCGGAGGTCCTTATGAAATCTGAGCATTCCATTCAAGATTATGTTGACGTTGTAAAGCAGGGGATCGAAAAAAAGTTCGAGGCTGAAACACAAAAGAAGGTCATTATTGTGGGCGCGGGTCTCGCTGGACTTGCGGCTGGATACGAATTAAAACGGGCTGGTCATACCCCAATCATTCTCGAAGCGCAACGCCGTGTGGGCGGACGAGTCTACACGTTGCGCGATCCCTTTACTGACGGTTTATATGCAGAGGTGGGCGCGATGCGCATTCCACGTGCACATACGTTGACCATGGAATACGTTGAGAAATTTGGTCTCAAGACCAATGACTTTGCGATGGATAACCCCAATGGTTATTACTACATGGGTGGCAAAAAAGTACGTGCTTCAGAAGCCGCGATTGATCCGTCTTTGTTGGGCTTTGATGTCTTTGACCATGAAAAAGGCAAAACTGCCGGGCAGATGTACATGCAAGCTATTCAGCCTCTGATCGATAATCTCCAAAAGAACGGCGACTCTGCCTGGGAAGAGATCGTTTCGCAATATGACCAATATTCCACGCGTGAATTTCTCGAAGTCAACGGCTGGTCTGAGGGCATGATTGAAATGTTCGGTCTGCTTGCAAATCAAGAGTCGGTGATGAACTCGTCGTTCCTTGAACTCTTCCGCGAAGACTCCGGAAACTATTACACCAACATGATCGAGATCGAGGGCGGCACCGACCGTTTACCGCATGCATTCCTCCCTGAACTTAAGGGGAATATCCGTTTTGGTGCGAAGATGATCGCCATTGACCAATCGCCGGATGATGTGATCATTCACTATCAAACCCATGCGGGTAGGTTCTCCGAGACGGGCGATTATGCCATCATCACAGTTCCATTTCCGGTGTTGCGCCATGTGGAAGTGCTCAAACCTTTCACGCGTGCCAAACAACGTGCAATCCGTCAGTTACATTATGATGCGTCAGCAAAAATATTGTTCCAATGCAAGCGCCGCTTTTGGGAGGAAGATGACGGCATCTTTGGTGGCGGCACGCTTACCGATCTGCCGATACGCAATTTGTATTATCCTAATCATGGACGTGAAACCGGTCGTGGCATTATCCTTGCCAGTTACACATGGTCAGAAGATGCGCAACGTTGGGGCTCACTCAAACCCGATGATCGCATCGTGCAAGCGCTCGATGATGTGGCTGAGATCCATCCACAAATTACGAAAGAATTTGAAGTAGGCACATCCTGGATGTGGCACGATGATGAATTTGCGGGCGGTGCATTTGCGTTATTCGATCCTGGTCAGCAAACATTGTTACATGACGAGATCGTCAAGCCTGATGGGCGCATCCATTTTGCAGGCGAGCACACCTCACTTCATCATGCCTGGATTCAGGGTGCGTTTGAATCGGGACTACGTGCGGCGATCGCGATACATCAAGCTCCGTGAACAAAAATGTTCTTGCGCGGGCTTAGCCCGCGCAAGAACAAATAATTTCGATTCCCCGCCGATGCCGTGTGCTGCTGAGTTTTGAACCTGCTATCGCAGGTGGGTCCTTACCCAGAAACGCCGCCTTGGCTCAGGCCTATCGCGTTATTTCTTTAATGGAGTTAAAGACCCTTTTAAAAGGTGTTGGCCCAAAACGGAAAGTGCAACATCGCGAGCACAGCAGGGACACGTTTTTTATACCATAAACGCAAGTGCAAGGGTAGATATAAATTAATTGCAGAGCTTTGAAAAGTTATTGCTTTTGTCAACATTTTGTGCTAATCTTATTGCGATGCTAACAGTCCAAAATTTCATCAAAGGAGAAAAGTATGGCAACAGTACCGGGAATTGACGTTTCATATTGGAATGCTGGAATTGACTGGCCCAAAGTGCGTGCAACAGGGCAACGCTTTGTTGTCGCGAAAGCCACCGAAGGGGATGGATATCGTGATCCCACTCTGGATGATAACTGGTTCGGTGCAAAATCAGCTGGTCTTTTACGCGGCGCTTATCATTTCTTCCGTTGTAATGTGGACGCTAAAAAACAGGCTGATAACTATATTGATTACGTTCGCACGTTGAAGGATGATGGTGAATTTCCCCCCGTGCTTGATCTTGAAACACATGATAATGTGAAGAAGGAAAAGATCATACCTGCGGTAAAGCTCTGGCTCGATCGTGTTGGAGCCGCTTTTGGAAAAAAGCCGATCATCTACTCTGGCTTTTATTTTCTGAAGGATTATTTATCCGAGGCAGGCGGCGGACCTCCTGCGTGGGCAAAGGATTACCCGCTCTGGCTGGCGCAATATCCCGATCAATATGTTGATGGTATGCAGCCATCCCTTCCCAAGGGTTGGTTCAGTTGGACGATCTGGCAATATAGTGAAAAAGGGCGGCTCAACGGCATCAACGCCAATGTTGACCTGGATCTTTTTAATGGCACACTGGAAGACCTGTATAAATTCACAGGCGCAAAGATGATCACCGAAACTCCCAAGGTGCCACAAAAGCATACGGTTGTCGCTGGCGATTCTTTTGAATCGATTGCCAATAAATATGGTGTGACGGTGCGTGAACTTGTAAACGCCAATCCACAACTCATGAAGTCAGGCGACGCATTGACGATCCCGGTTGCAGTTGCGATCCCGGCTGAGAGCGCGAGCAATTCTGGCGGTGGGGTTTCGTCGGGACCCAAAACCCACATCGTGAAGTCCGGCGACTCGTTGTATAACATTGCCATCAAGTATGGAACGACAGTCGCGGCGATCGCTTCCCTCAATAGTATTGCCGATCCCAATAACATTAAAGTTGGTCAGACTTTGAAAATTCCGTAATACTGGATGAATTGATAACGTCCCCGAAGCCGCTTCAAGCTTCGGGGACGTTTGATTCTGTTTCGAGAAGGCTTTTTCCTGCCGCTCGCTATTGTAAATACGCGGTGCCGCCCTCAAGGATGAACCGTATCACCATGTCATTGACGATCCATTCGATGGGTGCGTGGTCGTCAGTGAATACAGTGGTGGGCTCGTAACCAGTTTTGAGATTGGTAAATGTCACTTGCATGGTCGAGATCAACAAGGGAGGAATGCTCGAGTCTTGTGTGAGCGCAAGAAGATTCATTGCAAAGTTTTCTGGAATGGTTGGTTGTTTGGTGGCAAAGATCATGGTGTTTAACGAGCCGGGGATGTCCACTGTATAGATCGAGGGGAAAACCGTTGCCATCGTGGTCGCGAGTCCGTTGATGAGGCGGCGGTCGCCGGGGACGCTGGCACTGTTGATCGTCAGCACGCCATCGTCAGCTAGGTGTGAAGCGATGATCTGAAAGAACTCCTGCGTCGTCATGTGTGGAGGAATGTATGGAGGGCGGTACGCGTCCACGGCGATGATGTCGTATTTGTATTCACTTTGTTCAAGATTTAAACGTCCGTCGCCAATGATGATATTCAGATTAGGCATGGTCATGCCAAAATATTTTTGTCCCACCTCGACGATCTTGGGGTCGAGTTCATAGCCGTCAATCGGGATGTCGCCATAAACAGCGGTCATTTGACGCGCGGTGGTGCCAGCAGCTAGACCAATGATCGCCACACGTTTGATATCGGATGGTTTGCGATTGGGATAAAAATACGGGCTCGCGAGAAATTGATCCCAGGGCCCGTTGTATTGCAGTGTGTCGGGGTGATAAATGGAGTGTTGACCCTGACCTTCGTTCAAGCGCAAAATGGTGAAGCCATTGATCTGATCCACTTCGATATAGTTATAGGCTGACTCGGTCTCGTAGATCAATGCCGCGTTACTTTTCAGGGATTGATTCACTGTCAGAAAAGCCAGCGCGATCAAAATGACTGGCATCCATAGATATTTAATTGCATCGCCCTTGCTGGCGAAGCGCGCCAATCCGATCAAAGCGACGATCAATAAAGTCATACTAAATATGAGAAAAGTATTCTTCGTTCCAAACGCAGGGATCGTGACCAGCGTAGGCAGAAATGTACCAATGAACGAACCTAATGTTGAGATGGAGTAGATCTGACCGGAGGTTTGCCCAGCGCGTGATGTATCGTCAACGGTGAGGCGAATTGCATACGGAGAAATTGTTCCAAGCAAAGTAATAGGGACGATGAACAGAATCAACACAGCAATAAAAGATGCACCTAAAATACCAACCTGTAACGTATCAAATGCCGTCGCCGCGGACTTGAGGACGGGTCCCGCAATGAAGGGGACAAGTCCCAATGTGAAAGCGCCCCATGCCAGCACGCGATACATTGCGCCCGCGGTTGGGTTGGCGTCTGCCCATTTGCCGCCGATAAAATATCCAAGCGTGAGATAGATGAGGATGAGACCGATAATGCTTGCCCAAACGATATTGCTGGTGCCGAATACATTACCGATGAGTCGCCCTGCGGCGAGTTCGGCGGCGAGCGTGGTCATGCCTGAGATGAAGACAGTAAAGAGGAGATATCTTTTCATGGATTTTCCAATTGATGGGATGACGTGATTATAATATATGTCATTCTACTGACATGTTTAGTAATGGAGTCTTATGTATATTTCGAAACTTTATCGTGAAGAAGATCATGGAAAAATACTTGAATTTTTACACCAGAATGAGTTTGCCACTTTGGTGACTTATGATGGCGAGAAGCCGACAGCGAGTCACTTGTTGATGGAGGTTATGGAAGATGGCGAACAGCTTTTCGTCAACGGGCATATGTCGAAGGCGAACCCGTTGTGGAAGACGTTCGAGAAGAATACCGAAGTGTTAGTCATCTTTCAGGGACCGCATACATATATTTCGCCGACCTGGTACAACCACGTCAATGTGCCGACGTGGAATTATCAGGCGGTACACGTGTATGGCAGTCCGCGGATCGTGACAGACCATGAAGAGACTTATGATATTCTCTCTCGTTTGATCACGAGAAATGAAGGTAATCCCTCTTATAGATTAGAGACTCTTCCGCCGGATTTTGTGGCGAAAGAAATCAAAGGTATCGTCGCTTTTCAGGTGGAAGTTACACGAATTGAAGCAAATTACAAGCTCAGCCAGAACCGCAATGATGAGGATCATCATAATATTGTGTCCCAGCTGGAGGAGCGGGAGGATGAAATGTCCCATGGGGTGGCGGAGGCGATGAAGGAAAAGAGACCTTCTGGAGCCAATCAGCTTGCTGATTGATCTTACAGGCGGCACCCACAGGGCGAGTGAGCCGCCTGACTCCAGAGTTGGAAGGGTTTGTGGTAAAATCTCGCCCGCTATGATCGAACCTGAAGAACTGCCCGAAATCGATTCTTCACAAGTGACCAATCTTTCACACGCGGATGTACAAACGATCCGCGCGGAGTTGGTGCGGATGCATCAGGCAGATGCCGAGACGATCATTGCGCAAGAAGTTGAGTTACAGCAAAGTGCCGCTGCCAATGTAAAGGCTGATCGTTTTAGTGCTCATCATCTATCCGCGGTTGGAATATTGAACGCGAAAGAAGCGTCTGTTGAAAACGGGATCGTGGGCTTTGTTCAGGCGGAGAAAATGTCTGCAGGCGGGTATACAGGCGCCGTCTTGGCTGGCAGCGCGGAAGTCCAGCATGGAATGGCTGGTTTCGTGGCGGGGCGCGATGTCCAGGTGAATGAGTCGCGGACGGGTATCCTGCTGGCTCGCAATTTATATGGCAATGTAACTACGCTGCTCGATACACGTGGCGCGTTGATTGTGGGGCTGGTCAGTGGTTTGTTCGCTGGCTTGATGCTGATGCTCGGGCGGATGTTGTTCGGGCGTAAATAATTTTGAATGTAGTGCGGTGCAAAGTGTGCCGCTACAGAATTTCATTTCATAGAGCGAAGGTAACCTGTCGAATGTACAGGTGAGAGGCGCTCAAGGAGTTAAGATGGAGAAAGTCGTTTTAAAAGCCACCAAGCGTGATGTGGTTGGCAAGCAGGTGAAGGCGTTGCGCCGTGAGGGCAAGTTGCCCGCCGTGATCTATGGTCGTCATACTGACCCGATCAATGTCAATTTGGATGCGCATACTGCGGCCGTGGCGCTGGCGAAGTTAACTGCGTCCAGCCTGGTAACAATTGACGTGGACGGTACGGAGCATCTCGCGCTGGTGCGTGAGAAGCAGCGTGATTACATTAAGAATAAATTGTTGCATGTAGACTTCCTGGCTGTCTCATTGACCGAGAAGCTGCGCACAAAGGTTGCGGTTCATTTTGTTGGCATTTCACTCGCTGTGAAAGATTTCAACGCGGTGTTGGTACACAACCTTGAAGAACTCGAAGTTGAATGTTTGCCCGTTGATCTGCCCGAGCGTATTGATGTTGATATCTCAGCCATGCTGAAGCCGGGTGAAGGTATCCGCGTGCATGACGTGCAGGTGTCAGATAAAGTCCGCTTGTTGGCTGACCCCGATACGATGGTTGTCGTGGCGACCTTTGCGAAGGTCGAAGAGGAAACTGCCGCTGCTGGTGCAACTGCCGGAGCGACTGCAACTTCAACCGAGCCCGAAATCGCTGTCGAACGTGGCAAGAAGGAAGAAGCTGCCGACGACAAGAAGAAGAAATAATCTTCTTGGTGATATGGAAAGCAAAAGGGACACAGCAATTGCTGTGTCCCTTTTTTGTTATGCTCGTTCCGAGGCTAAGCCACGGAACGAGCGAGTCATTAATACCCCAACACTTTTAGGAAATCGACGGTCATACGTGCCGTGGCGCCCCAGAGCAATTCGCCATCATAAGGATGGTAAGCGATGAGACTCCGCTTCCGACCCTGGACTTCGAACTGCCACCGATTCGAAGGGTTTGACAGCCACCCAAGCGGAATCGTGAACACGCGCGCCACTTCATGTTCGCCCACGCGAAAGACTGTGGGCCATTTAACAACGCCCACTACGGGTGTGACACGAAAGTGTGAGATCGTAATTAAGTTTGTCAATCTCCCCAGGACTTTCACATCATTGGGGTTGATGCCAATCTCTTCATCCGCTTCACGTAAAGCGGTTTGCTCGGGCGTGGTCTCGCCTTCATCGCAGGCGCCGCCGGGAAAGGAGACTTGTCCCTTATGCGATTCAACTTTATCGGTGCGGCGTGTGAAGAGCAGATGCCATTCATTGTCATACCATACCAGAGGGACAAGCACAGCGGCGCATTTCAGGCGCGTTTCCTCGGTGAGGTCGATCTCTGCATAACCATCGTAGGATGGTCCAACAGCCTCAATGGCTTCTTGTAATTGCTCGGAAATAAAATCTTCGGTAAGTTGGATGGGCATGATTGGCTGGCGGGTTCTAAAGAATAAGCGAATTCTAAGAAAGTGGGAAAGAAGAAAGGTAAAAGACGATTCGAGATTAACTGTCTTCACGGACGGGACTTCCGCAATAGCCGCATTCAGCAGTGATCTCGTCCAACCATTCCACTTCATCAGGTTTCATTGCCGCACCGCAGGATGGACAATGGGTTGGCAGGATCGGTTTTTTGGCTGGAGTTACTTGTGTTTCAAATGTGGAATTCGCTGGCAAATGTGTCTTGAGCAATATTTCAATGTCAGTGACTTCGCTGCTTAGTCCGCGTGCGTTAAGCTCAGCGATCACACGTTGACCAGCATCCTGCAAGCGTTGATATTGTTTGCGCTCGGCTAGGAGTTCGAGTCCGCGTTTGAGGGAGGGCATGCCTAATTTGGTTTGCCCAGCGAAGATTCGAGCGCGTCCGGCTTGCAGAAGAAAGAGCGGAGCGCGCGGTCCGCCGCGGGCATCAGCGCCTTCGGCGATACGTTCAAATAGTTCGCCAGCGCGTCCGTATTCACCTTTGCTGAATACAAAATTTGCTTCTTGCAGAATAGGTGGAACTTCGTGGGCTAGTGACTTTCGGATATGTCTACGGAACGTGCGGCGCATGGGAACGTCTCCTGTGTGATAAATGAGATGAATGTGGATGTCTTGGCTGCTCTACATTCGCCAACTACTTAAACATCATTGATCTGTGCGCCAACTTCTTCAATAAGTTCTTTTCCGCGCGGGTCTTCACTGGGTTCAATGCGTCTGGCAAAAACTAAAAAGCCTGTGTGCGCAACCATACGATCTGTAGGGCGGAGTTTTGTTGGCTCAGGTTGGAAAAATCGCAATAAGATCTCACAAACATTGATGAAAGCAAATCTTTCTCGACGCAAGGAATACAGTGTTTTTTCGACCTGGTTGAATGTGGGAATCAGGCAACACAAGAAGCCGCCGGGTTTTAAAGCGGCGCGGACTTGAGCGGCGTAGTCGTATGGATTCGGCAGATCGAGGAAGAACGAGTCGGCATCAGTTTCGTCCAAGCCTTGTTCGATGTTGCGCAGTTTGAAGTCCACGCGGGATTCGAGCCCGAAGCGGGTCAGGTTTTTGCGGGCAAGATTCTGATTGTCGGGTTTGACTTCATAAGAGATGACGCGTCCCTGATCTCCAACGGCGTAGGCTAAAGCAGTGGTCATCGAGCCTGAACCGGTGCCCGCTTCCATCACGGTATGACCGGGTCCCACGCCAATGGTCACGAGGATAAAACCGATATCTTTGGGGTAAAGGATTTGCGTGGTGCGCGGCAAGTCGATGAGCAGGTCGGCGAGTGAGGGTTGTAATAAAAAGAAAGGCGAGCCGTTGTGACTAAAGACTTGCGTGCCCCAGGTCTTGCCGATGAGGTCATCGTGTTGCAGAATGCCGCGATGGGATTCGAATTTTCCACCCGCTTGTAAGCGGATGATGAAGTGTTTATGACGCAACCCAACCAGTTGGGCAAGGTCACCGTCGCGGGCGATGGAGGTGTGGAGTTTGAATGACATTTAATTATCTTACCATATTGGTACGTAATGTTATTTTTCTTCGATCGTTATATTGATGAGCTTATCGCCGGGCGGCGTGTTGGCACCGGGCTGCGCATCGCGCGGGGTTAGGGATTGAAGAACATCCATGCCAGTAAGGACTCGTCCAAAGATCGTGTATTTGCTGTCGAATTGTGTGGCGGGCGCATACGTGATGAAGAACTGTCCGCCGCTGGTGTCGGGTCCGGAGTTGACCATGGCGACCATGCCTGGACTATTGAATGTGAGCGATGGAAGGATCTCGGTGATCAGGTAATAGCCAGGGTTGCCTTTGCCAGTCCCACTGGGGTCGCCGGTTTGTGCAAAGAGCGTGGGGATCACGCGATGGAAAGTAATATCGTCGTACCATCCATTTTGTGCGAGAAAAATGAATGAGTTTACCGTGACCGGTGCTTTATCGGCAAAAAGCTCAAGGACCACATCGCCTTTTTCGGTATGCAGGGTGGCGATGTATTGTGAATTTGTTTTTACCGTGAGGGGCGGGCAGGTTTTGTATTGACGTTTGCCAAGGATGACCAGTTGAGCAATATCATTTAGGCTGGTGTAATCGCGCGGGCCCTGATACAGGTCATTGTTGATGACAACGATGGGTGTGCCGGGCAATCCCATTTGCTGACCATCATCCCAGGCTTTTTGGATTTTGGCGCTGATGTCTTCGCGCTTGAGATCGATTTTGAATTGATCTACATTCATTCCCATGTCCAAGGCTTGGGCAACGAGCCATTGATAAAAGTCTGCGCCTGAAAGGTTAATCCAATTTGCTTGTTGTGAGAATAAGAGATCGTGCATCTCCCAATACTTGCCTTGCTCCACTGCCGCTTCTGCTGCAAGTGCGGCGTACGCGGCTTTGTCATTCGCAATAACGACTGGGAAAGGACGAGTCACCATACGAATTTCATTTGGATTTTCTTCCAACAGTTGTTTAGTGGCTTTTGCCAATTCACCGGAACGTGGGTCTTGATAATCGCTGTAATCTAAAATGGTGACAGCCGCATCTTCGGGTCCACGGATGTGGTCTGCTGATGTGACCGGCGGGAAAATGGAGGGAGTTTCAGGTCCGGGTGTGGGTTCGGTAATCAGAGTTGTACATGCGGGCTGGGTGGGGATAATGATGTTTGTAGGTACAACAAGATTAATGGAAGGAGTGGGTGTGTTCGATGTTGTACACGCGGTGACAAAAGAAAGCAGAAAAATGAAAGTGAATAGGGTTATGTTTTTAGACATTTTCATGGTTGTTGTTGGATTGCTTCTTGAAGTTGTTGGAATGAGGTCATCCAGCCGATGGTGTTGATAAAATCGGCGAGTGATGAGCTTTGTTCACGGAGAGCACGGACGGCAGGACCAACCGGGTCTTCGCCAGCCGCACCGCCAGGGATATCCGCATAAGCGCCGTGAAATGCGAAGTAGGCCTGGTTGAGTTTGCGGATCAAGTATCCGTTCTCCCAGAAGATCAACCGGCGTTGTTCCATGTAGGTTTCGGCTTCTTCAATCTTGCCTTGTGTGAGCAGTTCATCCGCTTTGACGCGGGTGGTATGCATTTCAGCGCGGAAGTCGAAGGGGACGGTGTCGGCGAGTCCGCTTGAGGGGCGATAAGTTATATCGGATTGAAGCAGGTTCAAAGTAGGGGCTGAAGCGAGAAATTCTGGATAATATTTTTGCAGAACGAGATATCCCACTTCATCGCCGCTGATGCTGGCGGTGGTCTCATTCATGGTGCGGAGCTCGGGTGTGGTGCTGTAGTTGAGTCCCAGTGGACGAACGTTCAGGTAGTTGTGAGTCCATTCATGGGCGATGACCGTCAGCATCCAGCGCAGGTCGGTCGTTTCCATCACCATGGTTGGGTAGACGCCGATGCCTCCGACTGGAACGATCAATGTGGATACATTGAGAGATTTGGCAACATCATCTTCGAGTTTGATCTGTTGGTCGAGGGTGAGTGAGGGGAGGATGGAAATATTGGTGGTTTGTTCGATATGATCGCGCGGGGAGACGATCAGGGCGAGCGGAGTTGGTGAGCTGCGATATAGGAGCGGCGGCAGGGTTTGCCCGCCGGACGTAAGACCCAGTTCGGCAAGTGCAGTGTTGACCTGGCTTTGTAAAATGGATTCGGCAAACGGTGCGAGTGCGGCTTGTCTTTCGATCAATTGATCACGTTGAGTGCGTAAGTATGCACTGGTAGATTCTTTGTCTGTGACATTCGGATCGGCAAAGATCTGTTCGATTTGGAATTCAGTTTGGTTAAGTTCATCCGTTGTGCGTAGATATTCAAAGACGATCTGTTTGTTCGAGCCGCGCTCAAAAACATACGGCGCGTTGATAACGCTCTGGTCTATTTTGCTCCAGAAGGCATCCCAAACCCAGGTGGTGTAATCAAACTCAATCGCGCGGGTATATGTGCGAACCCGATCGGTTTGAGCTGTGAGACGCGGTATGTCGCTTGTGAAGATGAAGGCGAGAATAAGAAGGGAGAATACTTTATCAAGCACCCATAAGGTTCTATAAAACATGCAGTGATTATACTCATAAACAAGTAGCACTCCATTGGATATGAGTCCAATGGAGTGCTATGATTTTGTTGTAAAACTTTATTTGTTTTTCAAATACTCATTGATCGCCCAGGCAGCTTTGCGTCCGCCAACCATGGCAGTGACAACAAGATCAGGACCGGTGACACAATCGCCACCAGAGAAGACGCCGGGGCGGGATGTGGCGCCGGTCTTTTTATCAGCTGTGACGAGACCCCAATCGTGGATTTCAAGATTTGGAGTTGTTTTGCCAATGATGGGATCGGGCCAATAACCCAGCGCAAGCACGGCGGTATCGCATGCCACGCTGAAGTTCGAGCCCTCAATGGCAACGGGTTTGCGTCGCCCTTTGGCATCAGGTTCACCAAGTTTCATTTCGAGACATTCCACTGCTGCAAGTTTACCATTTTCGCCAGCGATGAATTTTACGGGTTGGGTGAGGAAGCGATACTTGGCGCCTTCTTCTCGAGCAAATTTGCGATCCTTTTTGCCGCCGGGCATTTCTTTTTCTGTGCGGCGATACAAACAGGTTACTTCTTCTGCACCGAGTCTTAAGGATGTGCGCAAACAATCTGAGGCGGTGTCGCCACCGCCAATAACCACTACGCGTTTGCCAATTTCAAGCGGTTTGTGCATTTCAGGCGGAAGCAGATCTAGACTCACATTTCCGCGGATGAGGTAATCAGTCGCTTCGAAGACGCCGGGGAGGTCTGTTCCTGGTGTATCTTCCATTTTTGCATCGATCTCTGATCCCACCCCAATGAAGACCGCATCAAAACCTTCGTTGAACAGACCGTCGATGGTCTTATCTTTTCCAATATAGGTATCGCCTACGAATTTGACACCCGCGCGTTCGAACTCTTCCCACTTTTCCATCCATACATCTTTGGGGAGTTTGAAGTTGGGAATGCCGTACACAAGCAGACCACCTGGCGCTGGCTTGGATTCAAAGACGGTTACTTCATGTCCACTTTGAATGAGTTGGTCAGCGCATCCCAACCCTGCAGGGCCAGCTCCAATAATGGCGACCCGCTTCCCGGTTGGCGAACCGACGGGAATGATCCGTCCTTCAGTGCGGCGTTTGTAATCTACGGTAAAGACTTCCAATTCGCCGCAGAGAACTGGGGTCTGTTGTTTGTTGAGAACGCAGGAACCCTGGCACAAAGCTTCATGCGGACAGACTCGTCCGCAAATTTCAGGCAGGGAGCTGGTACGATGGTACAGATCAGAAGCGTCTGAGAAACGTCCCTGTTCGATCAACCACATGGCAGAGGGGATGTCGTTGTGCGTGGGGCAAGCCATCATGCAAGGCGCAGGATCAGGGCAGTGAATACAACGTGCGGCTTCCATCATAGCGCGTTCGGGACTGAAATCTATGACTACATCTTCAAAATCACAAGTGCGTAGATCAGGAGCTCGCAAGTCCAGATCGTAAAATGGCGTATTAGCACGGGCTTTGCGATCAATCGTTAGGTACTCGCTGGGTATAAACTGCATGAATTCCTCCGGAGCTATATCAACATAGATTTCAGTATGATGATACCTAAACATAAAAGTTGTCCACAGGCGTAAATGTCACCAAATGAGACGACAATCGTCACATTTATTGACGTGTTAGATTTATGTAAGCCCAATCGTAAATATTCATAGTCAATTCATATTTGTAGTGTAAAATTTTTGGTGCTCTAGATGAAATATATTATGGAGGATCCATGGGTGCTTTTTTAAGAAAATATAGGGGTGTATTGATCTTTTTACTAGTGGTCATTATTGCGGTTTCTGCTTATGCATTTTCGCAGAGGAACAGTAGTGCTACGGTAAGTCAGTTTCAAACAACGAAGATCGAACGCGGCAACTTGGTTGCTACGATCGGTGCGACGGGAACAGTGCGCGCGAAACAAACTGCCACTCTGAATTGGCAGGCGACTGGCACCGTGGATACAGTCAATGTGAAGGTGGGCGACAATGTTCCGTCAGGTTTTGTGATGGCGTATTTGAAGAAGACCTCACTGCCGCAAAGCATCATTATGGCTGAAGCTGATCTGGCGAATGCACAAACGACCCTTGATAACCTGCTCAACTCAAATTCTGCGTTGGCGCAAGCTGAACAAGACTTGGCTAATGCCAAACAGGCAGTTGAGGATGCTCAAAAAGATGTCACGAAGTTGGATTACCGGCGATACTCGGATGACATGCTTAAACAGGCCAAGGATGAACTTATTCTGGCAAAAAGGAATGTATCTAGGGCAGAAGATTATTTCAAGTTATTGAAGGATCGCCCTAATGGTGATGCCGATAAAGCACAGGCTGAGTTAAACCTGATTAATGCGCGTACTGTTCGTGATCAAAAACAAGCTGTTATAGACTGGTATTTGGGCACTCCAAGTGAACTGGACGCGGCTAAGTATCGTGCTGCGCTTTCGGTTGCCTTGGCACAGGAGGCTGATGCTCAACGTGCCTATGACCGTCTGAATGAGGGAAATCTCGTTGAGATCGCAGCTGCTCAAGCCCGGGTGGATGCGGCTCAGGCTACCCTCAACATGGCTCGTGTTCTGGCGCCTTTTCCTGGCATTGTGACCGAAGCTTATCCATTGGCTGGCGATCAAGTAAATGCAGGTGTGAAGGCTTTTCGTCTGGATGATCTCTCCAGTTTATATGTGGATGTGGACGTTTCAGAAGTGGACATTAACAGTGTGGCAATTGGTCAACCTGTCACACTTACTTTCGATGCCATTCTTGAGAAGGACACTCCTTATAACGGCGTAGTCGTTGAAGTGGCTCAGGCCGGGACAGCAGTTCAGGGCGTGGTGAGTTTCAAGGTGACTGTGGAATTGACAGACCCCGATGCGCTCGTCAAACCCGGTATGACCGCCGCAGTGAATATTGTGGTGAAAGAGATCAAGGATCAGATCTTGATTCCTAATCGTGCAGTTCGCCTTTCGGATGGTGTACGTGTGGTCTATCTGCTTGTAGATGGCCAACCTGTAAAAACAGAGATCAGACTTGGGTCATCTTCTGATTCGATGAGTGTTATTGCAGGTGGTGATATTAAAGAGGGCGATGTCATCATCTTGAATCCGCCAACTGAATTTGGTCCAGGGGGCGGCGGACCTGGCGGTGGCGGATTTGGTGGGTAACCATGTCTAATGTAATTGAAGCCCATGATATTCGAAAGAATTATCAAATGGGCGAAGTATTGGTGGAAGCATTGCGCGGCGTTTCGTTTACGATCAAACGCGGCGAGATCGTTGCCATTATGGGACCTTCCGGTTCGGGTAAATCCACGCTCATGAATACATTGGGTTGTCTGGATCGTCCTAGCTCGGGTGAATATATTCTGGATGGCGAACCCGTGGCATCTTTGAATGATGATCAGCTTGCAAGTATTCGCAATCGCAAAGTTGGTTTTGTCTTTCAAAGTTTTAACTTGCTTTCACGTCAGACCGCCATTACCAATGTTGAATTACCCTTGCGTTATTCAGGTAAGCCAGATGGACGTCGCGAGCGCGCCATAGAAGCCTTGCAGGCAGTGGGATTGGGTGACCGCATGACTCATCGCCCCTATGAGCTTTCAGGCGGACAACAACAACGTGTCGCGATTGCACGCGCCCTTGTAAATAACCCCGCCATCATCATGGCGGATGAGCCAACTGGCAACCTTGACTCAAAGGTCGGCAAAGAGATCATGAATCTTCTTTTGAACCTAAACAAAGATAGCGGTACTACGTTGATCATTGTCACACATGATCCAACAATTGCCGAACAGACTCAGCGCGTCATTCGTTTGCGTGATGGGTTGTTGGATGGTGCCTCATGACATTGTTGCAAGCTTTCATTGAGGCGCTTGAATCCTTAAGCGGAAACAAGCTCCGGTCCGGTTTAACCGTACTGGGCATTGTCATTGGTGTGGCTGCTGTCATTGCCATGTTGGCAGTTGGGCAGGGTGCGCAGGCATCCATCACGGGTTCCATAAGTGGCATTGGTACAAATTTGTTGTTCGTTTTTCGTGGTGATCCCGGCGACAATGTTCGCAACCCAAAACCACTCACTTTGGGCGATGCAGATGCATTGCGCGACCAATTCACCGCGCCATCCATCGAAGCAGTTGCGCCTGCCTTACAGGGAAACGGCGTAGTTTCATTTGGTGGCGAACAGACCTCGCCTCAACTTTTTGGCGTAACTCCTGAATATTTTCAGGTACGAAATTTAAATTTAGCTGAAGGCGAATTTATTACCGAAGAACACATGTTGGGTCGTGCTTCCGTGGTTATTATCGGTTCAGAAGTTGCTGAAGCTTTATTCGGTCATGCCGACGGTGTTACTGGTGAAACTGTTCGCATCGAAGGACAGCCCTTTCGTGTGATCGGTGTTCTGGAGACCAAGGGTGGCGGGGCTTTTGGCAGCGAAGATAACCAGGTAATCGTGCCATTTACAACCGCCCAGTCGCGCCTGATCCGTCGTAGCACCAACGACCGCGTGGATATTATTTTTGTGCAAGCGGTGAGCGGCGATGTAGTCACGCAAGCATCTGAAGAGATCGCCACGATCTTGCGCAGTCGTCATCGAACTCCGGTTGGGGCAGATGATTTCACGGTTTTCACCCAGCAAGACCTGCTTACAACGTTCCAATCCATTACGGGTATTCTTACGATCTTCCTCGGTGGTATCGCTGGGATCTCACTATTGGTGGGTGGCATCGGTATTATGAACATCATGCTGGTATCTGTTACAGAGCGCACGCGTGAGATCGGTTTGCGTAAAGCGCTGGGTGCGCGCCGGCGTGATATCCTGATTCAATTCCTGACAGAGTCATCTCTGTTGAGTCTGATCGGCGGCATCATTGGGATCATCCTTGGCTGGCTGATCTCGTTCATCGTGGGGCAAATTGCCGCGGCAAACGAAACAGCTTTTACGCCCATTGTAGGTACTGACGCAATTCTGCTTGCCACGATCTTCTCTGCGGCGGTTGGACTTTTCTTCGGAATATATCCAGCCAACCGCGCGGCGAGTCTGGAACCAGTCGAAGCATTACGATATGAATAATATTTGTAGGGGCGGGCGATGTCCTGAGCTTGTCGAAGGGTTATCCCGCCCCTAATCGGTTAAAATACATCCATTATGACAAACTATAAAATTCTCATCACAGACGGACTGGACGAAACCGGACAGTCCATTTTGCGCGCATCTGCCCAGGTGGATGACCGCAATAACATTTCAGCGGATGACTTGCTGAAAGCGATTCCCGATTATGACGGACTCATCGTTCGCGGTCGGACCAAGGTAACTGCTGCCGTTATGGAAGCCGCCTCCAAGCTGAAAGTGATCGGGCGCGCCGGCGTCGGCGTGGATAACATTGACCTCGAAGCCGCGAAGAAGCATAACATCACGGTTGTCAATGCGCCCATGTCCACCACGCTGGCAGTTGCCGAATTGACCTTCGGACTCATGCTATCGCTTGCACGCGAGATCCCGCGCGCTGATGCGGGCATGAAGCAAGGCAAATGGCTAAAGAAGGAACTCGAAGGCGTAGAGCTGAACGGCAAGACACTCGGCATCATCGGCTACGGGCGGATCGGTATGGAGATGGGCAAACGTGCCGCCGTCTTTGGCATGAACGTGGTTGCCTATGATCCTTTGATCTCGGAAGATGAGGTCAAGAAACGCGGCGCAGAACCTGTTTCGATCCAGGATCTGTATGCTTGGTCTGATTTTATTTCCCTGCATTTGCCGTTGAATGTGCAAACCCGTGACATGATAGGCGCGCAAGCTTTCTCTGAAATGAAAGATGGCGTGCGCATTGTATGTGCAGCGCGCGGCGGCATCATTAGTGAAGCTGAATTGGTAAAAGCTTTGAACAGTGGAAAAGTCGCAGGCGCTGCACTGGACGTTTTCAGCGCCGAACCACCTGGTTTAACAGAAGCAGTTTCCCATCCACGTGTGATCGCGACTCCACATGTTGGCGCGCAAACTGTGGAAGCACAGTCCCGCGCTTCTGAAGATATCGCTGCTGAAGTTTTATCCGTATTGCAAGGCAAGGAATTACGCTGGAAGGTTAACTAAATTTCGTAGAGCAAGATATTTGTCAACAGGAGAATCAATGAGCGAAAAACTGAGTAAGTTGAAAGAACTGCTTGGTGAAGTTTCTGATGTCAACAAAGCCGCATCTGTGTTGAGCTGGGACCAACAGGTCAACATGCCGCCGGGTGGGTCGGAAGGGCGCGGTCAACAACTTGCCACACTTGGCAAGATCGCGCAGGAAAAATTTACTACTGATGAAGTAGGTAGACTTCTTGATGATCTGAAACAGGAATTCACAGATTCCGATTCAGATTCAGATTCAGATGATGCCGCGATGATCCGAGTTGCAGCGCGCAATTACGATAAAGCCAAACGCGTGCCCCCTGAATTTATCGCCGAGCAAGCCATTGTTTCAACCAAGGCGTTTGAAGCCTGGGTGGATGCGCGCAGAAAATCTGATTTTTCGATCTTTCTGCCGCATCTCGAAAAGAATGTTGAGTTGGTTAAGAAGTACGTTTCATTCTTCCCGCCTGCTGATCATCCCTACGACACTTTGCTGGATGATTACGAACCTGGCATGAAGACCGCCGAAGTGAAAGCGATCTTTGATGGCTTGCGCCCAAAGCAGGTTAAGCTCATCAAAGCTATCGCCGCTACTAAGCAGGTCAAGGCTGATTTCCTACATAAGAAATATAACGAAAAGAAACTGTGGGATTTTGGAGTGGGTGTCATCACGCAATATGGCTACGATTGGAGCCGCGGTCGTCAGGATAAAGCGCCGCATCCATTTGAGACATCTTTCAATGTAAATGATGTGCGCATCACCACACGCTTTGAAGCTGATAACCCAATGGCGACCTTGTTCAGCACCTTTCACGAAGCCGGTCATGCTATGTACGAGCAGGGTGTCGATCCTGCCTACGAGCGCACTGCGTTAGCTAACGGCACCTCGTTGGCAATCCACGAATCACAATCCCGCATGTGGGAAAACCTTGTCGGGCGGTCACTGTCGTTCTGGGAACATTTCTATCCCAAACTGAAGCAGACCTTCCCATCTCAATTGGATGGTGTGAGCCTCAAGTCCTTCTATAAAGCCATCAACAAAGTTGAGCCCTCGTTCATCCGTGTCAACGCCGATGAAGCGACCTATAACTTGCACATCATGCTGCGCCTTGAGTTGGAGATCGGCATGGTGGAAGGTTCCATCGCGATCAAAGACCTGCCCGAGATCTGGAATGCCAAAATGCAGGAATATTTTGGCATCACGCCTCCCAACGATGCTAAAGGTGTCTTGCAGGATGTCCACTGGTCTTATGGCTCGATCGGTTACTTCTCCACATATGCGCTGGGGAATCTCGTCTCTGCGCAGTTATGGGAAAAGATCAATAAAGACATTCGCAATCTTGATGATCAGATTCGCCAGGGTAATTTCAACGAATTGCTCACTTGGTTGCGTGCGAAGGTGCATATCCATGGACATAAGTATGATCCACAAGATCTTGTCCAAAAGGTCACGGGTTCGAAGATCACCCCTGAGCCTTATGTTCGTTATCTAACCACGAAATACAGCGAGATTTACGGACTGTAAAAATTAGCTGACAGACTCGCAGACATCACAAGTCCAACAAGTCTATATCAGACCTGTTGGACTTGTTGACAAATTCCATCCGCATGAAACGAAACTTAATCATTCTCGCCTCTCTTCTTGGACTTATAGCTGGTTGCTCGCCTTTGGCGTCACAAGCTTCAAGCCCTGTCCCAACGCCTTATCCTCCTGAATATCTGCCAACAGTGATCGCCTTGACTGCAAATGTCTTTGGGACTGAAACCGCGCTGGCAGCGACTCCAACCAGCGGATCCACTCAGACCCTTGAAATAACTGCATCATCCATGCCTTTGCGAACTCCCGGGTTGTCATTCACTGATACACCAACACCCGTTCCTTGGCATGCGGCAGGTGCGGTTCAATTTATTTCACCAGGCCCGATGTCAAAATTGGTTTCGCCAATACAGCTTGTGGCGAAGGTCGTGGCTGGTGAGAGCGAAAAGGTACAAATTGACCTATATGGAGAAGACGGTCGTCTGTTATCGCGTGCTGTGCGGCTATTGGGTAGGAGAACCAAAGGCGCGCTTCTATCCCTGAAAATTACATTTGAGATACGCGCTGCGGCAGAGTTGGGGCGCATTACGATCAGCACTTTGGATGAATCAGGCAGAATACAGGCGCTGAATTCCGTACGTGTTCTTTTACTTTCTTCTGGTGTGAATGAGATCAACCCACCCGGAGACCTATCTGAACCGGTTTTGATATTTAGCCCGGTTGCTGAACAAACAGTTTCAGGTGGAGTCTTGAACATCAAAGGAGATATCTGGCCGTTTAGCATTCAACCGGTCGTACTGGAGTTGATCAGCCCCGCAGGGAAATCGGTTGGTTTGCGTATGATTACTGTCAATGATATCAATCCGCAATTGTTTGAAACGAGCATCCCGTATAAGGTGACAGAACCCATGTCTGCCCGTTTAATCATACGTCAGAGTGATGATCGCATGCCCGGTCGGTTCTATGTTTATAGTCAGGTGGTTTTGCTCAATCCATAACTTGCCAAAACAAGTTGCAATGGTATAATTCGCACGCTTTCCCCTAAAGGGGACTCTCGGGGTGTGGCTCAGACCGGTAGAGCGCACGGTTCGGGTCCGTGAGGTCGAGAGTTCAAATCTCTCCACCCCGACAGTAGACCACATGGCTAGCCTTTTAGGCTAGCCATGTGGTCTTAAATCGGCTGCGAATCAGGGGGCTTGAAATTGCAGTCCACATGGCTCTTATCCATGAAGTCCGCGGCGAGCCCCAAAAAACAACAGATACCATATTCTAGTTCTCACGGTTTTATTAATCTTTGGATTAGAGATCGCAAAATTGAGTATTTGAATTTACCCTTACAGAGAAAATCATGATGCCAAAATGTAATCAATGGGGTTACAAGGATAAGGGAGTGTTTAAATGGAGATCTAATCTCTACTATGTGATTCTAAAGTCTCATTTTCCAACGCTTCCAATACGTCCATTTTGTGTGTTTTTGTTTGGATTTCGGCATTTTTTAGGGGTGTACATGTCCAATGTGTCCAGTATTTCAATTGCGTTTTATCCTGATCGCAACACCTACAGAGACTCTATTTGCGCAATAGTAGAGTCTTTCAATGATCCGAAAATGAGTGCAAGCAGCAAGAGATGTACAACAAAAGCGTTTTTCGAATGGCAGCTCTGACATCATCTGCAACGCCGATATGCGCGTCGGGGAGATACGGCAGTTTTGCAGGCTGCAGGATGAGGGTCAGAGTTTGATGCGGGCGGCGATGACGCAACTCAATTTATCGGCACGTGCATATCATCGTATCCTCAAACTGGCGCGAACCATTGCGGACCTGACGGGGAGTGAGGAAATTCAGTCAGTCCATTTAGCGGAGGCGTTACAATACCGGCCGAAGTTGTTGTTGAGCTGACAAACAGCGATTCAGAACCATCTGAAGAATAGATTTTCGCTATGCTCTCTCAACCCTATGTCCCGATGAATATTGAATGCTTTGCCTCTGCATTTGTCGTATAATTCACAAAATCATCCACTACGAATGGGTTGCATATTCTTTGTCTACTAATTCGATAATTATGAATATTGAACTTGCTCAAACTATGGCATTAATTGCTTATGGCAATGAATATCTCTCTTCAGAGAGGGGGGAATCAAGTGAGCTATTCCCTTCACATTCTACATTTCAATATGTGTCCGATGTTTCATTTCAAAAGAGGATTGCGATAGACTACGCAGTGGGAAAGTCTGAGATTCTTGCGAACGACACACGTGGTTGGTTTTTTCATCTCGGAACTGATGGAATTAGATATCTGAAACTGGATTTATTGAATTTGCAGCATCTTCCTCCGCCATATGCTACGAGTCTCTTTACTGCCGGCGGCGCTTGGGTTATCCAGACCGATAAGGGGAAATGCTGGGAGGGCAACTGGTCATTTATGAACCGAAGAACCCAGCAAACTGGAATATGGAAAGTAGAATATTATGAACGTTACAACATCCCAGTTATTACAGATTTTCCCAATATTGAAACTGCTTATCGAGATTTGGAAAACACTTTAGTGGAAGCTCAAAACTTCTCAGAAAGACGTAAATTCGGTTGGGGAGAATGGTTTGGGAAAGCAATTGAGCTATTGCACGACCCTTCTCCTGTTCTACCTTTTTATGCTGATTTGCTTCCAACTACTTTTAAGAATATAAAAGTTCGGCAATTACTTGCAGGAGCTCTTCAAGGGTGGGTGTTTGGCGAATTGGGTTCTTGGAATGACACGTATATTGGTGACTCTTCATTGGAAAAAGAATATCAACAGATCTCAAAGAATTTGTATGCGGCGGTTATACAGTCAGTGGGTTCTGTAGCCAATTCGACAGCTGATGACCAACTAATGGAATTGTCAACCTGTTGAGATAAAAGTAACAAAACCAAATCCTAAGCTGCATTCGGACTTTCCTATTGCATCCGCTCCAGGTGTTTGAGCGCAAACTCTTTGCCATAGTCTTTATGAGAATGTGCGTTTTCTACCGGGGATGGAATCATCAAACGGGCCCTTGCCAAAGGGCAACAGTATTTTAGTCCAGCGATATTTATGCCCACCAGCTCGCCCATTTCCTTCGCGGTCCTTCGCCTCTTGTAGCGATATCCCATACAACTAACTCGCGGATATAGGATAACAATCTTTTTCTTTGAACATCATTTCCAATAACAGTGTCATATTGATCATCATTGTCAATGATGTTTGGTACCATCTCTTTTCTCAACGCCTGTGGATCATGAAATCCGGTGTAGATGAGACGACCAGTTTCTAGTCGAAAGCTGGTCTGACATTTGCTATCTAACATGCCGCTGAATTTTTCAATACTTCCAAGGTAGTTAAATTCTTTATATCCAAGCATCATTGTTGCTAAAGTAGAAATATGATAATCTGTTGATTCAAGACAACTAATCAGCTCCATATCGCCACGAATGCCCAGTGCTTGAATAGGCGGAATAAAAACCAATATCCAATTCGATAAATGTCGTGTCAACTCGAATACAGATGGAAAATTGAGATTTCCCTTCGAAAGCCTACTTTTGTTTCCCTCGTTATAGCTCCAATCCATTTCATCGACCAAATTCGCCAAGCCTGCTTGATTTTCACTCGCTAATTTTTGCAGCAATTTCCTCATTGTAATTAACCCTTGAAGGATCATATCTGCATTGCAGTCGCTGAGGCTGCGTTGTTTTTTAGAGATTTCTTCAAGAACTGATTCATCCGGTAGTAATAGGCCATCAGATAATTGAAATAGGTCTAATAGATTTCGATTCAGATCGACCATGTTTCACCTGTTTAGAATTCTGTGCAGACTATTTCGAACAGCGCGGATCATAATTCTTTTTCTAAGTTGCCTGCTCACTATTCTGAGCTAGATAGTAGCGAAGCAGCCACTATTACAGTCATCGCAGCTCAAAGACATACACGTAAATCACGTTTAGTTGTTAATTTTATGGCAGAATTTCATGTCTTGATTTTTCTCAAGAACACCGCTATAATAACACAATAATTGAGACGCTGTCTCACAATGTGAGACGCGAGGTAGAGATTTATGCCCTTGACCGAAACACAAATCCTACAGAAGCAGATAAATTCTTTTGAGCCTGAATTGGCTCTATTAGGATGTGTCACGCGGCGAAAATGGTCTCCGCCAATAGTTAAGCATAGCTTAGCAGTCCTGGATTACGAGAAAGTGAGTAGATGCCCTGTTGCGTAAGTTGATTCTGGCAAGGCACAGCTCGCTTTTTTATTTGCCAGAGGCATAGGGCGCGTATCGAATTCCTCAGCTTCTGGATTAAGCATATCAACACAAGAAAGAGATATATAAAAACCATGTCAGATACACGGATTGCTGCATATCAATTGGTTGACTATCTTGAACAGTTAGGTGTTGAAGTAGTCTTTGGACTGACCGGCCATACTGTTATTGCATTATTGGATGCTTTGGGCCACAGTAAAAAAATACGTTACATCTCTACCCGCCATGAACAAGTCGCTGCACATGCTGTCGACGGTTATGCGCGTGCGTCAGGAAAACCAGGAGTGTTAATGACTCATCTGGGTCCAGGTCTGACAAATGCAGCTACTGGCGTCGCCAATGCAGCTCTTGATTCAATTCCAATGGTGGTCATAGCGGGAGATGTTCCATCATATTACTTCGGCCGTCATCCTCATCAAGAAGTAAACCTGCACATGGACGGGGATCAGTATGAGATTTATCGACCATTTTGTAAACGCATTTACCGTGTAGATCGGGTTGAAGACTTTCCACGCATTATCGAACGTGCCTTTCACCTGTCACAAACTGGTCGCCCCGGTCCCGTACTCGTTGATGTCCCAATGGACATGTTTTCGGCGGATTTACCAGTTGGCGCTTTTAATAAAATTCCTGCAACAATGTCAAAGCCAACTATTGATCTTAAAACGGCTGAATACGTTGCCCATGCACTGGCAGAAGCAGAAGGACCGATCCTATATGTTGGCGGTGGTGTCCAAGGTGCGCGCGCAAGTGATGAATTAACTGCGTTGGCTGAGGCATTGGAAGTGCCGGTGGCACATACCCTTATGGGAAAGGGAAGTATGAGGGATGATCACCCACTTTTGTTGGGAATGACGGGATTCTGGGGAACACCAGTAGCGAATGAAACTTGCCGTACCGCAGACTTGATTGTGGCGATTGGCACACGCCTCGCAGAGGCAAATTCAAGCTCATGGGATTCACGATACACCTTTGCAATTCCACCCACACGATTGATTCATATTGACATCGATCCTGCCGAGATAGGTCGTAATTTCCAAACGGAGCTGGGAATTATTGCAGATGCCAGGAACGCTCTTGGGATGATTTTGGCAGTAGCCAAGGATATACCGCGGCCCAAGCGTCCGGGGTTGCGTGAAAAGATTTCAGCAGGACGTGCTGAATTCGCATCCAACTGGTCTGATCAATGGAGTTCGGATCAATACCCATTGCGCCCAGAACGTATCCTAAGCGAAGTCAGAAAGGCTTTACCCATCGATGGCTTCCTGGTTACAGATGTTGGCTGGAATAAAAACGGTGTAGCTCAACAATTCCCATTCGCTATTCCGGGAACATTTATCACTCCAAGTGGTCTGGCAACGATGGGATTTGGTCCGGCAGCTGCCTTGGGTGTGAAGATCGCACAGCCAGATCGGGCGGTACTGGCGCTTGTGGGTGACGGTGCTTTCAGTAATAGTATGTCCGTGGTTGCTACCGCCATGGAAGCAGAAATTCCTGTGGTATGGGTGGTAATGGATAACGCGGCCTTTGGGACCATTGCCGGGCTTGAAAAAGCCCACTATGGCTGGACATTTGGTAATTTGTTCGAGAGTGAAGGGAAAGAATATAGGGTTGCATACGCTGATGTTGCGCGAGCGTGCGGTGCGCAGGGATTCTTTATTGGTCAAGCCAGCGAACTTGGTCCTGCACTTCGTAAGGCGTTCGAATCAGGCTTGCCGACTGTAATTCACGTTCCGATGGAAAATATTCCCACACCAACCCCTGGTTATTGGAACATTAATGATATTTATCGTAAAGGAGAATAACAGTTGATCAGAACAGCTGGGCGCATCTGGAGTAATGTTGATATGTTTTCATTGCGACACAGTCCTGATATCGCAATGGGTCTTTAGAAAGGAGGTATATCTCACGAAGCATTAACAAAAGTTTTTCGTCGGCAATTTCTGTTTTATTCGAAAAATATGAGGAGACTCGAAAAGGAGAATCACCAATGAAACAAAAAGTGTTCTACATCTTGTTAATCTTGGGACTAATGTTGTCAGCCTGTGCCCCTGCCGCTACTCCGACTCAGGCACCGGCGACTCAAGCACCCGTAGTGACCGAAGCACCGACCGAAGTGGCGACGGAAGCACCCACCGAAGCACCTGTGGTTTGCGAACAACAGGTCAAGATCGGGATCATTGGTGCCATGAGTGGCACCACCGCGTCTTTGGGCGATTATATGAAAAAAGGCGTTACGCTTGCTGTTGAGCAGAAAAATGCCCAAGGTGGCATTCAAGGCTGTCAAATACAACTGGTTATCTACGACGATGAAGCCGACCCAACCAAATCGACTGGCCTGGCACAAAAAGTCGCCACAGAAGATGAAGTCATGGCGGTTTGGGCTACCACCAACAGCAGTACGGCTTTGTCGGACCTGCCGATTTTCGAACAGTATAAGATTCCCCAAATGACCAACGGCACCAACGTGGATATCACCAGGCAGGGCAGCGCGTTTATCTTTCGCGCCGGTCCCGCCGGTCCCGCCTTTGAGAATTCCTTAATAAACCATTTGGTTAAGAAGGAAGGCTTTACCAAGTTCGCCATTATCGGCGACAATGCCGCATACGGAAAAGGTGAATCCGCCTACCAGATCGATGCCCTCAAAGCAAATAATCTGGAGGCCCTCGCCGTCGAGGAACACGGTGTCGACGACAAGGACTTTACCGGGCAATTAACCAAGATTATAGGAACACAGCCCGAGGTACTCTTGTTGGCTTCATCTGAAGTCGCCGGCGGCCTGATCGCCAAACAAGCCCGCCAGCTTGGTTTCGAGGGCACTATTGCCGGGGGTGTGGCGATGGGTAGTGCCAAGTTTCTTGAAACCGCGGGCGATGCGGCTGAGGGAGTTTACTTTACAGCCGCCTATCCCGGCAACGAAGCCAATGATCAAACAAAAGCTTTTGCAGCCGCTTTCAAGGCGCGCTGGGGCATTGATCCTGAATTCCATAACGCCAACACCTATGATCTCACCCAGGTGCTTTTTATTGCCATGGAAAACGCTAAACCCTTAACCCCTGAAAATGTCGCGGCCGAAATGCACAAAGTCTGTGGTTACCAGAGTCTTCAAGGGAATATGTGCATTGACGAGACCGGCGAATCCCTAACTACCAGCCTCGTCGGCGTTATCAAGGATGGCAAGTTGACGTACTTTGACCAGTAAGTAGTTCAAAGCCAGGTTTTAATTTTCTCGGAGGCACTCAAACCGCCTCCGAGAAAACAATAAAGGAATTTTTGACAAGTCTGGTTGATAAGAACAGGATGGCCTGATGAATACTACTAGTATTTTTTTACAAACAATAATTGGCGGCATAGGGATTGGCAGCCTGTACGCGTTGATCGCGCTGGGTTACTCGATGACCTTTCGCTCGATGGGCCTGGTCAACTTTGCACAAGGCAGCATTTATATGGTTGGTACTTATTTTGGGATCATCTGGTATCGGGGCATGGTAATGGGTTTGCATGTGCCCTATGCCGCCGCCTTCTTTATCGGACTCCTGTGTAATGTGTTGCTAGGTCTACTCCTTGAACGAATCTTTCGCCCATTGGCAAAACTCGACCTGATGTTGATGCTTCTGGCCACGATCGGCCTGGGTTTTATTCTGGACAACCTTTTCACCATCATCTTTGGCGCTGAAGGGTTTGCCGTTGATTCGCCGCTGTCCAATACCCCGTGGAAGATCTACGGTATTCGCGTCCTGCCTCAAATGGCGCTGTTGATTGGGGTGTCCGCCGTGCTAATGGTCGGATTACAGCTATTTTTGTCAAAGACCAAGTTGGGCATGGCGATGCGCGCCTCGGCCGTTGATTATGAGATCGCGCGAACAATGGGAATTGCCACCAACCGCATGAATGCATTAGCCCTTTCCATCGGTTGCATGATGTCGGCGGCCGCGGGAATTTTAGCTGCGCCAATTGTATATGTCGCCCCTTCGATGGGCGCGGCAGTTGGATTAAAGGGGTTCGCCGCCGCCATTTTGGGAGGACTGGGCAGTATCCCCGGCGCGATCGCGGGAGGATTGGTGTTTGGTGTGCTAGAAGCACTCTCCTCGGGTTACGTTTCGTCACAATGGACAAAGGCGATCGCGTTCATCGTCATGGTGGTCGTGCTCATGGTCAAGCCTTCGGGCATTGTGGGCGAGATTACGATAGAAAAGGTATAAGAAGTGTTATCGAATTCTGGAGGGCTCATGAAGAATAAATCGAGCATTCTCAAGTGGATATTGATCGGGGTGGTTGTGTGTCTTGTACTTGCGTTTCCCGCTTTCGCCAAAAACCGTTACCAGGTGCACATTGTGAACAATATCGGCATCTGGATTTTGTTGAGCTTGGGGCTTAACATAGCGCAGGGCTATGGCGGACAGTTCAATCTTGCATTGGGGGCCCTTTGGGGTGTTGGCGCGTATACGGCGGCGTTATTGCAAACAAGATTGGGAGTCCCATTTTGGATCAACCTGCCGTTAGGGATCATCGCCGGGGCGACGATGGCCGCGTTCGTCGGTTTGCCGTCCTTTAAGGTCCGATCCCACTATCTGGCAATCGTGACCATTGGCTTGGGCGAAGTGATCAACCTTTTCCTGGTTAACCAGGACGAGCTCACCGGAGGTGCGCTTGGCATTAATCGCATCAAACCGCCGAGTTTATTCGGGTTCCCAATCGACACTGACGAGCGATTTTATTACCTTATTCTAATCATGGTGATTCTTGGTTATTTAATCGGCCGGCAAATCGTGGGCCATCGAATTGGCCGTGCCTTCCGCGCGCTCCGCGACGATTTTCAAGCCGCGCGAGCCATGGGCGTTAATACAGGCTTTTACCAGATCTTGGCATTTGCTATCAGCGGGGCGTACGCCGGCGCGGCTGGTGTGTTATTCGCGCACTGGAATTCCTATATCAGCCCCGATATTTTCGAGTTCAAATCCGCTTTGATTGTATTAACCATGGTCATGATTGGAGGCATGGGCAGTCTTCCGGGTTCCGTTGTCGGTACTGTTCTGTTGCTAGTGTTGAATGAATACTTACGAGTTTTCGAAGAGTGGCAATTGGTCGGTTACGGCGTCGCCATTATAGTCGTCGTGCTGTTTGTGCCGGGAGGCGTGGTCGAACTCGTACGTCGATTCGGAAACTTTCGCCAACGCTGGTCAGCTGGGCTGACGAAGGAAAAATCAAACATGGAGGAGCAACAAAATGTTCCTTGAGATTGATCAACTTACAATGAAATTCGGCGGGCTGGTGGCTGTAAACAACGTCTCGATCAGCATTAAAAAGGGTGCGATTCATGGTTTGATCGGCCCCAATGGTTCGGGCAAGACGACGATTTTTAATGTGCTCTCGGGCTACTACAAACCGACTGGAGGAAAGGTTTCTTTCGAGGGTCGAACAATCTCCGGTTTGCCTGCGCATCAGATCACCGCGGTTGGCTTCGCCCGCACATTCCAAAATATGCGCTTGTTCAAAACCATGACCGTGCTGGAAAATCTACTTGTTGCGATGGGACACCATGCCAAGGTCGGCTTGTTGCAGGAGATCCTCAACCCAGTGGCGGTCCATCAGGAAGAGAAAAAATTTGTCGAGAAGGCGATGGAACTGCTGGATTTGCTGGAAGTCGCCGACTCCGCGAATGCACTGGCGACTAGCCTGCCCTATGGTAACCAACGCCGCGTCGAAATGGCACGCGCGTTGGCCACCGATCCGAAGGTCATCCTGCTGGATGAACCAGCGGCGGGACTGAATGAAGTTGAAACGGAAGACCTGCGTAAAACGCTCATGAAGATCCGCAACCTGGGGGTCACGATTTTCCTTGTGGAACATGATATGAAACTCGTGATGGAGGTCTGCGAAGAAATCTCTGTTTTGGATTATGGCAAAAAGATCGCTGAGGGAACAGGCGCGGTCATTAGCAAGGACCCAGTGGTGATCGAAGCATATCTGGGCCAGGAGGAGGACCGATGATCACCGTTGAAAACCTTCACGTCTATTACGGCAACATCCATGCAATAAAGGGCGTTTCCTTCGAAGTACGCAAAGGTGAGATTACCGCGCTTATTGGAGCCAACGGCGCTGGTAAGTCCACCATCATCAAAACCATTTGCGGTTTGATGAATCCTCGCGATGGAAAGATCTTATTGAACGGCTCCCCCATTCAAAGAATGAGCGCGAATGAAGTGGTACATCTGGGAGTCGGACTTGTCCCTGAAGGGCGGCGTGTTTTCGCCGTATTGACAGTCGATGAAAACATGGATATTGGCGCTTATACCCGATCCGACAAGCAGGGGATCGCCCGGGATAAGGAAAAAATGTACGAAACCTTTCCGCGCCTCAAAGAACGCCGGAAACAATACGCCGGCTCGTTGAGCGGCGGAGAGCAACAAATGCTAGCCATCGCGCGGGCGCTGATGTCCAACCCGAAGTTGTTGTTGATGGACGAACCGTCGCTCGGCCTGGCGCCGCTGTTGGTCAAGCAGGTGTTCGGGATTATTTCCGAGTTGAATAAGGAAGGGTTGACAATCTTTCTGAGTGAGCAAAACGCGCGCGGTGCGTTAAAGATCGCTCATCATGGGATCGTAATGGAAACAGGCAAGGTCAAGTTTGCCGACACAGCTAAAGCTCTTCAGGAGAATCCTGTAGTTCAGCAGGCATATTTGGGTGTAGGTTAAAGCTAAAACAATTTTTTGGAGGAACCATGGGTCAGATAAAAGTGCTATTTCCGTTCAAGGATGGGGAGGAAACCTGGTTGGACCCTTGATATGCCAAGCTTTCGCTGGAAAGTATTCACCACAGTGGATAAGGCTCTAGTAGATTCGGAACATATTGTTGCCGGGTTGATAGTGTTCGAGCCGGGTCAATCATCTGCGTGGCACAATCACCCGGCATCGGAAGAAGTTGACATAATTCTTTCCGGAAGTGGAACTTTGGTTGATGGTGATGAAGAGGTGCCATTTAAAGCAGGAGAATGGATGTTTATACCAACGGCGTGTTCCATCAGCACAAAAATACTGGGGTGAACCACTTTGGTTAATTTGGTTTTATACACCACCTCGTGAATTGCCTACCGAATAGTCTGTAATGCGGGCGGCACAATGAAAGAAAGCTGCAAATCTTCACGAACCAAATAGAATTGAAATAACATGAAACAGGAGTTTTCTCTCGCACAGCTAACCGTATTACACGCCTCTCCCTCAGAACTTGCAAAGATAGCGGCTGAAACCGGTTACGACTTCTTCAGTATGCGCCAAATCTATATGGGCTTGCCAGAAGAACCTGATTTTGATCTTTCAAAGAATAAGAAACTTTTATCAGAAACCAAAGCGGTCATGGCTAATACAGGCGTCCGTTTATTGGATATTGAGTTAGCCAGAATCGTTTTTGAAATTGATCCGGCTAAGTACGAGCCAGCCTTCGCGATAGCTGCCGAGTTGGGTGGAAAAAGTGTGATCAGCAGTATCTGGAGTGAGAATAGAGATCTATACCTTTCCCGGTTTGCCCAAGTCTGCGATCTCGCAGCCCAATATGGTCTGACCGTGGAACTTGAATATGTTCCCATATCGGCAGTGAAAAATCTTGCCGGGGTAGTTAACGTTCTTAACGAGGTGAATCGGCAGAACGCCGGCATTCTTGTGGATATCCATCATTTTCATCGAGCTGGAGACAACCCTGAAGACTTGGCGAGATTGCCAAAAAAGTGGTTCCACATGGTACACCTTTGCGACGCGAAAGCCGAAATCCCTACCAATCTTGACGAGATGAAGCACATTCTGAGGGAGGATCGGGATTATCCAGGAGAAGGCGGGATAGACATAAAATCAATTCTTGCCAATATTCCTCAGGTCCCGTACTCTATTGAGCTGCCAAAACTAAGTTTCAGCGATCAATATGGGTATAAAGAGCATGCCAGAAAGTGCTTGGATTTATCGAAGGAGTATTTGAATATTTGTAATTGATTTTTTATCGCATAATTCATACGTTGACTATTTCTTGGAGGATGAACATGAAAGCTGCACTGTTATGTGAACCCAAAAGAGTTGAAATCAGTGAAATCGATGTACCACAATTAAGGGATGATGAGGTCATGGTCAGACCGAAATATGCCGGCATTTGTGGCTCGGATGTTTCACTATTTATGGGTCATCGCGCCCCGCCAGCATATCCATTAGTGCCTGGGCATGAGGTCGTTGGACGCGTTCTGGCGGTTGGTGGTAATGTTAAAAATATTTCAGTCGGCCAGCGTGTAATTGTTGAACCCAATTATCCCTGTGGCGTTTGTTCGTATTGCCGTTCCGGGCGTGGAAACATTTGTCCGAATAAGAAAAGTCTTGGGGTCACAATTTCCGGATGCTTCGCCGAGCAATTTGTCGCCCCCTCAGAATTCGTCTGGCCAGTACCTGAAACGATTGCCGATGAAGATGCGG
>Ga0137333_1000017_pt1 | contig 35967 bp, 40 predicted proteins | sample EasRivERMLT231_2_FD_102286 | JGI IMG/M metagenome (GOLD analysis project Ga0137333, IMG submission 102286) | Soil microbial communities from meander-bound floodplain in the East River, Colorado, USA - East River MetaG ERMLT231_2 | ecosystem: Environmental > Terrestrial > Soil > Floodplain ... | reverse complement strand
GACCCGCAAGCCTGGGAGAACATGCAGGATGTTCTGCTCGATATGGATTTGATCACGGAAAAGATGGATTTGAGTAAAGCATTCACGAATCAATTTATTCCGTAACGTCATTGCGAGGAGCCGTGAAACGGTGACGAAGCAATCTCCGTAAAAGTTTGGGGATTGCTTCGTCGGGAAGAGCGCCCTCCTCGCAATGACATGGAAGAAGTTATGTCTCACACGCCCATCCTCACCATTCGCGATCTATCTGCCGTGTTCCCTAATGAAAACGGCGGATTGCACGCGCTCGAAAATATTTCGTTCGATGTTCATCCGCGCGAATTTGTATGCGTGCTGGGTCCCTCGGGTTCGGGCAAGACCACGCTTCTGCGAATCCTGGCTGGGCTGATCAAGCCATCTTCCGGAACATTCGTGTTCGGTCATGGCGAACAGCCGAGCACTGGCATGGTCTTTCAGCAAGCGAACCTGATGCCGTGGCGCACGGTGCTTGAGAATATCAAACTACCGCTCGAAGTAAAAAACATGGATGAAACATCCGCGCGCGAGAAAGCTAATGAAATGATCGAACTGGTGGGATTACAAGGATTTGAAGACTCGCTGCCGCGCGATCTCTCCGGCGGGATGGCGCAACGCGTGGCAATTGCGCGCGCGCTCATCCATGACCCCGACCTGCTTCTGCTCGATGAACCTTTCGGCTCGCTGGATGCTCTCACCCGCGAACGCATGTGGACGGAGTTATCGCGCATCTGGCAGGCTCGTCAGAAGACAGTCATTATGGTGACGCATTCCATTAATGAGTCGTTATTTTTGGCCGATAGAGTTTTGGTATTAACCCAACGCCCCGGCAAAATAAAACTGGACGTGGAAGTTGATCTGCCGCGCCCACGCAAAGATGATATTCGCTACACTCCGCACTTTGGGAAGCTGGCACGGAAATTGAGAGAGACAATTGAATAACAAAAAAGTGGATGACAGATGTCATCCACTTTTTTGTTGCCCGATTCTTTACGGAGCTACCCAGATCACAAAACTCAATTCTGCATCCCCATATTTTCCGGTGACCTTCCAACAACCGAGCGTGGGAAAGTCCACGCCTACCATCATGGCAGAACCGATGTCACTGGCATACGCATTCGTGGCTTTGGAAACGATCAATGGCGAGGCGGGTTCGTCCAGGCGTTCACCGGTCACGACTAGATTCGGTTCAGGTTCTTGATCCCACACATATCCATCACGCCACCACAATATTTTTTGTGTATATCCTTCGGGGTTGTGCGGCAATGCTCCCCAAACGCCATTTAGCGGGATCAAGGTCCATAGCGAGTTGGCGCCAAACCAGAAATGATCATTGAAACTATTCAGGCTGTCGTATGGCGCAGGCGGCACGAAAGCCGGGACTGGTGGAACAGTCACTGGACAATCTGAAGTTGGTGTACTAATGGTTGGTTGAGCTGACTCTCCTGTATTAGGCGCAGTAACTTGAGGTTGCGTACCTGCGTTCCCCGTGCAGCCTGTTAGCAATGACGCAATCATGATGATCGAGAAAAAGATGGATGATTTGTGCATAAATAGATTCTTACAGATTCACATCTATTACACCATTGTAATGGGAGAGGTTCCAGATTGAATAACAAAAAAGTGGATGGCACTCACCATCCACTTTTTTGTTATGGGCAAGCACAGAAATTTTTCTATACAATATATCTGTATTTCATCAATCTCAACTATTCACTATCGTCACCATTATTTCTACAACCATCATCGGCAGGAAAGTCGGTTTTCCCATCACCATCGTTGTCAATCCCATCATTGCATTGCCTAGGTCCAGATGGTGTGTTTGTTGGTGTTGGAGGTGTAACCGGTGTGTTTGTTGGTGTTGGAGGTGTAACCGGTGTGTTTGTTGGTGTTGGAGGAGTAGCCGGTGTCTTTGTTGGTGTTGGAGGAGTAGCCGGTGTGTTTGTTGGTGTTGGAGGAGTAACAGACGGATTTGTTGGCGTATTGGTCATACCGATGGCGTCGCCTTTGGTGGGCGTCGGAGTACGGGTTGCAGCAGTGGAGACCGACCTGGTCCTAGTTGGGGTTAGGGATGGAGTTGATGTTGATGTTAGGGTTAATGTTGACGTTAACGTGAAAAGCGGAGGAAAGGGTGCAGAAATCACAAACAAATCTTCCGGGCTAAAATTGCTCGGTTTTACATAGCTTGACTCAACCCAGCAATCTCTTGTAAATTTTGGCCATCTCACCATAAACCATGTGCCTTCTTTGTTTCGTCCGCGAACATTCATCAATTCGCTTGAGTCAATATTAGTGAGCAGTTGATATGACCAGTCATAACAACCAGCATCTAATATCGTAACGGCATAGAATTCTGTAGGTGGTAATGGAGTAAACGAGGGGGTGCTTGAAGGAGCAAAAACTGTATTTGTAGGTTTTACAGGGGGCCATTCTAATTGTTCCCACTTCGTAAATAAGAAAAACCCACCACTAATACAAACTAGTAGCAATAACAAAACCAAAATTGTCTGACGATTATTCATTGTGACACCCTTTTAGAAAATCTATAAAGAAAAAAATAAAAAATCAACAGGTCTATACTGCTCAACTAATCGGAAATAGTGCTTAATTTTTATATCACGAATTGATTATTTAAAGAAATTAATAGTTTCCCAATAATTACTAGAACCATAAAATAGCTTCTCTCATTTTCTTATTAAACAGCTCTTCAAACTCGATTAAGTCCCGACAATCTTTTATTTCTTGCACATCTAGCAAAACCGAAAAATCTTTACCTTGCTTCAAAACAACTAAAGGTCTTTCGTTGCTTTTTATATGCACATCATAGCCGTAATAACTTAATTGATCAGAATGCAAAGTAATGCACTTGACTGCTCTATTTACATTTGCCCGATTTTTCTCTGCTCTTTTAATGAATTCTATCCATGCAAGACCCAAAAAGCCTGAATTCGCAAAAGAATTCAATTTACATTTATCTAGACCGATTAAGAATCTAAATCGTCCAATAAATTTACTATTAATAGAATAAACAAAAAGTACTTGAGGGTTAGGGTTGTGCTCAATTGTTTCTTGGAATTCATACCATTCTTCAAGCTTGATTCTCCATATGCCTCCAAATGGATCACTAAGATCAAAAAAAATAATGAGCACCATAATAATGACAAATGTAACACCTCCAATCAAAACTAAAGAAACCAGCAAGTCATAGACTACCAATCCAAAAAAGGAAATCAGCCAAATTACTGAAGAAGCCAAAGCTACTAATTGAACAATCACTGGGGCATATGGTTTTGAATGTGTAATGCGATCACCGCGTACATCCACTGCCTCATTTAAACTTCTAAATAATTCATAAACAAACGGTTCAGTGATTATTTTCATCCTTGCTAGATCACCTATGCGATTGCCGACATCTTGAAGAATTCGATCACCATTTTGATGCTGTTGTGAAACCAAATGCTCGTACTTATGGTTCTTAATAACATGGGTTATGTATCTCTTGACATCTTCATGGATAGCATCTTTGAATTTATTCAATACGCTGTTATTTTTTTTATTAGATGCCTTTAGGTATTCTGTTGTCTGTAGAAGAGTTGATATAGAGTCTAGTTCTCTATCTAATTCCCGCTCAACGGTCTCGAATTGTGACCAAACATTTACAAGTGCCAATGCCAAAAAGAAACTATAAGCTGTTCCAAACCATTCAATGAAGCCACGAATAACATTTTGATCGTTAATATCTAATTTAGCAGAATAGGTCGTTGCCACTGTATATATAATTAGTAGCCATGGCGTAAATATTGCAACTACAGATATCGACATTATAAAAGGGATTAGGGTGTCAGCAAACCAAGACCGAGAGTGATTATTTTGCATATAACAGAATCCTATTCCAGTATTGGACTTAAAATAAATGTTGTTATTAATAGTGGATACTTAAAAACTTCAATTAACCCAATTCAATTAACCATTTCCCGTCACCCATCCCCGAGGGAATTTTATGCTAATGTGTAAATTGTCTCTTAAATAACCACCTAATTAATATCATAACACCTGGAAGAAGAGCCAAAGCTACTAATAAGGGTTGTTGGGTTATTGCCTCTTGAATATTTTTTTCCCCACCTGTCAATTTCATCAATACCCACGGTAAGATAAACAAAGTTGGCAGAATTAGTATTTTTAGAGCAGCGATCATTACTTCCTCCGCTTGTTTGTGTATACTGAATAATATCTAGCACACAAAACCAGTATACAATATTCCATTCAGATATACAAGATGTTAAGTGGAGTTTTTGCTTCCTAACTTGAAATCTATTTATCATATTGTTCATGCATTGATCGGACAACTCCTTTGCCTTGCCGTCTTAACCACCCTCCACTGCCATCGCGAACTGTACATCATTGACATAAGACGGCTTAGGGTAGCTATGCTCTCCATCTCATGAACTATAATGCTCGTCAAAAACTGGCAAGTGACCTGTCACATCCACCAAGGATGATATTTGGTACACGTCTCATTTTGGAAGGCTGGCGCAGAAATTGAGGGTTGTTGAATAATTAAAAGTGGATGGCATTCGCCATCCACTTTTTACTGAGCAAAACTAAGCTGTTACTTTTGCTGGTATATCTTTCAGTAACTTTTGTGTTGATCGTGCTATCTCATCCACCGCCCGCTCAAACGCTGCTTCATTGACTTTCGATGGTTTGCGATAACCACTGACTTTCCGCACAGACGTTGTTGCAGTTTACAGAATGCTTATTTGAGTTAACGAAAAGTGGATAGTTATTACCATCCACTTTTCATTTTAAGTTGCTGATAACAAATATTCAGATCATGGAGTGCAATTTTTTCGGTGCGATCAGCCGCCAGGCTTCGCGCAAATACGAAGCCAATTCATCGTCACTGATATGGTCAAGATCAATACCAACCCAACCGCGGACTCCCACATAAGGCGGGTTGAAGAATTTCTCCGGTGAGGTTTCGACGAGCACAGGCTGCAAACCTGGTGCTACAGGCACCCACACCGCAATATGACCATCGTTGTGATGATTGTTCGCAAACATGGCAAATACTTTCTTGCGCACAAAGAAAGTGGGCTCACCATGTGAGAGTTTTTCTATACATTCAGGCAGGGTAGTACAAATACGCCGGACTCGTCCTAGATGTTTTTCGCTTATTGAAGGCATTTTGTTGTTTTTGATTAAGACAATATCTGCACCGAATCAGAGCTTTTCATCTTTAGGTTTTCGAGCAATTTCTGTGTCACTAGCGCCACATCCTCCACCGCCTGCTCGAACGCTGCTTCATTGACCTTGGATGGCTTGCGATAGCCGCTGATCTTCCGCACGAACTGCAGCGCCGCCGCGCGGATCTCCTCCTCTGTGGCTGGGACTTCCGCATTGCGTAAGGTTTTGATGCTTCTACACATGTTAGGCTCCTAATTGAAAGGACTGCTTCTTCTCGCCCTCTTTATACGGTCTCAACGCGAACGCCGACCAATTCTCGTTGACCGAGATCAGCGTGATAAATTTCAAATCCACCCCATGCAGAATTTCCCAACCTTTATCGCGCGTGAGATCGGTCTGGATTTTCGATGCCCCTTTTGGGAAGGAAATCCATAGGATGGTTTCAGACTTCAAGGCTTTGATGGCTTTGGGAGCAAGTGTGTTCAATTCCTTTTTGTTTTTGGCAAAGATTTGAATCCAATCGAACTTGCCGCTTAGTTTTTGGGAAATTTCAGAGTCGTGTTTCAGTTCGTTTAAATAATTTTCTGGCGCGTTGAGCACTGCGGCACGTGAACCGGGTTTGAGTTTCATCTTTTTGGCGAGAGGGGATTCGGGCATTTTATATCCAGTATGTTACTCTGAGCGGAGCGAAGAGTCTCTTTTCATAGATTAGAGATGCTTCGTTTCACTCAGCATAACATAACAATTTATATCTTCGGCAAATCCAACAATAAGACTTCTGCCAACATTCTTGAATTCACGTTTCGATCCATCTTTTCCAATGTGTCTTCAAGTCCGCTGACGACGCGCCGTGAAGACGATAAATCCATGCGGCTGGCGAGGTCTTCGATCTCCACATTGCGGTCCACGTTGACGAGCGGACTCTCAGCCTGCGCCGTGCGTAACATCACGTCCCGCCAATACGAAAGCCAGAACAGGATCGTTTGCCGCATCGCATCTTTATCCTTTGAGAGTTGATCGGCATATTTGAATTTTTCCACACGAGAGGCGGGCAACAGGGTCAGTAATTCATTCAAGCGCTCTTCACGGGTTTCGAGCAAGTCATCATTTTCAACCAGGCGCAGTGCGTATCCGAATCTCCCGCCTGAGATATGCGCGACCAACTTTGCGCGACTGCTCTCTATACCTCTATTCACCAAGCCTCGTTGAACTTCTTCGATCTTCAAAGGTCGCAGCCGCAATACTTCACATCTTGAAACAATCGTTGGTAATAATTGTTCGGGGTTATCGGCGGTGAGGATCAACACCGCATACGAGGGTGCTTCTTCCAAAGTTTTGAGTAGGGCATTACTGGCTGAATCATTGGCTTCTTGAAAACGCAAAAAGATGGACACACGATATTTCGATTGATACGGTTTGAGCGTCAGAGTCCGTCGCGCTTCACGAATCTGGTCCACTTTGAGAGTCCCGCCTTCAGAGTCAGCCTGGATGATGGTCAAGTCCGCGTGCTGCATGGCTTCGATTTGTTTGCAGTCACGACATGTGCCGCAGGGGATGCCTGCTGAAACGGGCGTTGTGCAGTTTAAGGCTTGGGCGAAGCGTAAGGCTAATGTATGGCGACCCAGACCCGGAGGTCCAGAAAAAAGATACGCATGGCGCGTGGTCCCATTAATGACATGCTTCTTCAACATGTCCACCGCCCATTCGTGACCGATCAAGTTCCAATTTGAATTCATCAACTAATCGTAAATCAAAAATCAGAAATCGTAAATGCGTTATTCTTGTCCCGCCCTTAACCGCAAAAACGATTCGAATCGTTCAGGATGCACGCGCCCGTCTTTCACGGCGGTCAACACCGCACATTTGGGTTCATGTGTATGTGTGCAATCGCTGAACTGACAGTTCTGCACGAGATCGCGCAACTCCGGAAAATACGCTTCCATCTCCTCCGGCTCGGTATCCCACAATGCCAGCGATTTCCAACCCGGCGTATCGGCAACATAGCCGCCATCCACCAGCGGGAACATCTGACGCGTTACCGTGGTGTGACGACCCTTGTCCATCACTTTGCTGATCTCATTGACCGCGAGTCCCAGCCCGGGTTGGATCTCATTCAGCAAACTGGATTTGCCCACACCGCTCGGTCCCGCCAAAGCTGAGATTTTATTCTTCAGTGTGTTATGCAATTCATCAACGCCCACGCCGGTTTGCGTGGACGTGTAGATCACGCGATAACCCAACGGCTCATACATACCGAAAATCTCTTTGGCATTTTCTACGAGATCAGTTTTATTTGCGACGATGACCGCAGGCACGCGTTGTTTTTCAGCGATGACCAGAAAGCGGTCCAACATTCTTAATTTGGGCTGCGGATGCGCGCACGCAAAAACGAAAACTGCCTGATCAGCATTTGCCAACAGCACTTGCTGATACTGACCCTGGGGCCGCGGGTCGAGTCTCACGATAGCCTGCTTCCGCTCTTCGACCTCTTCTATCGCCCCACTGCCATCTGCCCCCACCGTGACGTGGACTTTATCCCCAAGCGCCGCGATATCACCCATGGCTCGTCCGCGTTTCAACTTGCCGCGCAACTGACAAACAATAAAGCCCGAGCTGGTTTCCACGGTAAAGAAACCAGACTGGGCTTTGATGATCAAACCTTGGATCGTGTTTTCGTTCGTCAAATATTCTTTCCTATCATGCTACTTCGGGGGCTCAGCCCCCGAAGGAACGGGGTGTTATGGCTCTTGTGTTTCAGTAGGAATGCCGCCGAACGGAGTCGGGGTTTCGGTGATACCGAAGTTCGATTCGAACCAGTATAAGCTACGCGGCTCGCCAAGGTAATAGGTTTCCACGATGCGTTTGAAGACTGGCGCAGCATAATCGGAGCCTTCGCCTTGATTCTCAAGGATCACCGCAATGGCGATATCGGGCAAGTTGGTACTTTCGCTCGCCATGGTGTAGCCTGCAAACCACGCATGGGGAAGTCCACTGCCGGATTCAGCGGTACCGGTTTTCCCTGCCACCGGGATCGTCAATCCGCGCAAACGAAAAGCCGCTGTACCACGCGGGTTTTTCACCACACTGATCATTGCTTCCTGAATGAGCTGTAATCGAAATGGTTGAATAGGAAGCGGAGCGGCGTTTGCCTCAGGTTTAAATATTTGCACCGCAGCACCTTCCACCGGCACGATCTTTTCCACCAATTGTGGGCGATACAAGGAGCCGCCATTGCCCAACGCGGCAATGAATCTGGCAACCTGTAACGGCGTCACTTGCACTTCACCCTGCCCGATCGCTTGGTTGACAACATCCAATACAGTGGGCGGGTCAACGATCTGCCCAGGCTGTTCCGGGATCTGCTCAATGCCGGTCAATTGACCCAAACCAAAAGCACGCGCCATGTTGGCAATATCGTTGGGGCGATTATTTTGATATAAGGTATACCCCACATGCCAGAAGAATGGATTACATGAACGCATCAGGCTTTCGGAAAGTGTCAACAAACCTGATGGCACGCTATCACTGGTATCACATTCTTTTCCAGCTGCCAAACGATCCTGACAATGTTGGTACGTCCAGTCATAGCGCGGCTGGTCGTTCAACTCTGTCCAATCGTACTTACAGTCATACGTGGTCGCAGCCTCAAACAACCCACTTTCCATGCCCGCCGCCATGGTAATGACCTTGAACACCGAGCCCAATGGATATTGTCCCTGCGTGGCACGGTTTAGAAAGGGCTGGTTGAGTTGGAGCAAGTCGGAATATTCGGTTGAACCGTTGGGGTTATCTGGCGCGAAAATATTGGAATCGTAACCAGGCGAGGTCGCCATGGCGAGCACCCGTCCCGTATCACGCTCGAGCACTACCACTGCACCGGTAAATCCTTCAATGGCTTCCTCGGCATAGAACTGTAAATTACGGTCAATGGTGAGGTAGACCGAATCAGCCGGCTTCGGTGCGCTTTCGCCCACCTTGGTGACGATCGCGCCGGTAGTTGGGTTGATCACATACAACTCACCGCCATGGGTACCGGAAAGATAATCTTCCGCCCATAGCTCGATGCCGTCTCGCCCCACCCGTTCATCACCCTGGTAACCAAGACGGCGATATTTTTCAAATTCTTCGGCTGGAAACTGCTGGGTGTACCCAACAATGTTGGAGCCAGCGCCCTGTTGAAAATAAAAACGAGAATTGTAGGTCCTCCATTCCAAACCAGCAGGATAAATATTCCTGATGCGTTCGGATTCCTGCTCGGAGGCTTCACACAACGGGATCGGGTATTGCGCGGGTGTGTTGAAGATCTGTTCGCTTAGAACATCAGGGCTGATGCCGCACAATAACCAGGCTTGTGAGATCAAAACCCCCAAACTTTCCTCTGTCACATTGCCGGGAATCACATAAAAAGCATAGGCGTCTGTTTGCGCCGCGATCACATCCCCGTTGCGGTCGTAGATATTTCCGCGTGAGGGAACGCTGTAGTTCATTTTGAGAACGTTCCCACCTGCCAATTCAGGCAGAATGAGTGAGTCATCCCAGTTGATTTTCCATTGATCCCCTTCAAGGATCAACTTTGCGATGATGTCACGCTGCAGATCGCCGACCAGCGCTGTGTGATAGGTAACCTTATAGGCAATTTCAGAGGAGTAGGGATTTACCAGAGAGGATGTAACTTCGTAATCGAACGAACCTGCGCTCATCTCATTCAACGAATCGCGGTTCCGTTTGGCAAAATCTTCGAGTGTGATCGAATCCCGTGTGACCTTGCTCAATGCGCCATACATGGCGTTGTAATCATCTGCTTTGAACGCATCAAGATACGCAGTAAGCGTCAGGGTTGGGTCAGGTGCGGAGGCGACCGTTACAATCGGGGGTGGCAACGATGTGGCAGTCGGAAAGACCGAAACACCACCGGAACCACAGGATGTTAGAAAAAGGAAGACGGCAATAAAGTTTAACCAGCGCAGAAATTTCATGATGAACCTTTCTTATTCTGAAGTCCGACAGCTTGCTGTCGCATAATGCAGGAGCAAGCTCCTGCACTCCAGAGTCTACAACGTTCCACTCAAGATCGCCTTCGAAACGGGACATTGATATTCCAACAGTGTCTGACATTTCACGGGTACATCGGCGCGCGGTGACACATCCATTTTGCGAAGCATGCGGACGACGTGACACATCGGCAAACCCATCACACCGGCATAACATCCACTCATACTTGCCACCGGTTTAAAGCGCGGATGTTGAATCGCATATGCACCAGCCTTATCGAGCGGGTCACCGGTTTGGATGTAGGCGTTGATCTCTTCATCGGAGTAGTCGCGCATAGGCACGTCTGTAACGCTGAGTTCCTTGAGGAGGAGTCCATCGCTCAGACGAAGCAGGGCAACCCCGGTGTAGACCTGATGCGTGCGTCCGCGTAAGCGCGTCAGCATGGCGAAGGCTTCTACATTGTCCTGCGGTTTGCCGAGGATGTCATTTCCATCCACGACCGTTGTATCTGCCGCAAGGATGATCTGATCGGCATGCGCGGTGATGGCGCGGGCTTTGGTTTCGGCAAGCCTTAAGACGTAATCGGCGGGCGATTCGTTCGCGCGTATACTCTCATCCACATCGGCAACAACGACACTGAACATCCAATCGGCCAGCGCCAGCAGTTGACGGCGGCGCGGCGAGTTGGATGCGAGGATTAACAAGGGATGTTGGGTCGTCACGAAAAAAGATTCTAACACATGCCTGCGAGTGACTCCTTGCGCCATCCTCGGCGCAAGATTTACACTACAAGCTGCCGCGGACGGCGGCTAAGCACAAACTACCCCCGCTGCTCACACAAATAGCATAACCGCAGAATCTTCAATTCATCGTAATTCACGGTGGCATTCAACTTATCATAGACCGGCTTCAACATGTCAGAACCCAGCTCATCGAATGCCGTAAAAACTTTTTGCTGTTGATCAGGTGTTAGTTGAGAAAGTGAGATCAGATCGCTGGCTGTACGCAGCGGATTACCCGCCATAATAAAACGCGCCAGATGATTCAGGATCGTATCGGCAGTCACATCGTAACGTTTCATCAAACTCTGCATACTCTCGCCTGCGTTATACGCTTCACCCACTGCCACATAGCGCCGATGTGCATCCTTGCCTTCCACGCGCATCGGCGCTTTATATTTTTCATCGATCTCATTCGACTTGCAATACTCACGAATGATCGCCAGGAACTCGGGACCATAACGCTCGTTCTTCACCTTGCCCACACCGCTCATGTTCAACAAACTCTCGCGCTCCTGCGGAAAATACATCGACATCTCCACCAGCGTCTTATCCGAGAAGATCACATACGGTGGGACGCCTGCCGCATCTGCGAGTTCTTTTCTTTTATTACGCAGTAGACTGAACAACGACTTATCATATTCCGACTCGGCGAACGCTTTGCCACGCGCGCCTTTGCGTTCACTCTTCTGCGCCTCATTGATCTGACCTTTGACCTGCTCCCGCGACTTGAGCATTTCCAACCCTTTTGCTGTGACCGATAACACGTGATAGGCAGGTTCCTGTTCCAACAAACCTTTCTCCACCAACTGACGGGCTATATGCATCCACTGACTTTTGGTTAACTCCTTACCAATGCCAAACGTGGATAGTTCGTTATGTTTATATTTCTGGATCTTTTCATTCTCTGAACCCAACAAAATATCCACCACATGTGCCGCGCCGAAACGTTCACCACTGCGTTTGACACAGGATAAAAACTTCTGCGCAGGGACGGTAATATCGGTCAGGTTACTTTCTTCCATGCCGCAGTTATCACAGGTGCCGCAATTTTCCTGGGCATAGGTCTCACCGAAATACAAAAGCAAAGGCTTGCGCCTGCACGCACTCCCTTCGGCATAGCGTGTCATTGCGTCCAAATGTTGATAGGATGAACTGCGCTCAGGTTCTTCTTTTCGATCAATGAAGTATCTGAGCTTGCTGGCATCTGCATAGCTATATAACAATAGACAGTGCGCAGGCAGACTGTCGCGCCCGGCACGCCCGATCTCTTGATAATAACTTTCGATGCTTTTTGGCAGATCGAAATGAATGACAAAGCGCACGTTCGGTTTATTGATGCCCATGCCGAACGCGATCGTCGCGACGATGATCTGCACATCATCACGGATAAAGGCTTCCTGGTTGCGTTTGCGGTCAATATCTTCAAGCCCGGCATGGTACGGGCGGACCGAGAATCCGTAACGCGTTAATGTTGCGGAGAGTTCATCCACCTGTTTGCGCGAGAAACAATAGATGATGCCGGATTGGTCTTTGAAGTTTTTGAGAAAACTTAATGTTTGCGCAACTGGGTCGCGTTTGGGAGTCACTTCGATGAAAAGGTTCTCGCGATTGAATGAAGCCAGAAATTCATTCGATTGTGCAAACCCCAGTGTAGACTTGATATCCGTCCGCACGCGCGGCGTGGCAGTGGCAGTCAGCGCCATGCACACGGCAGACGGGAATTTCTTGCGCACATCCACGAGTTGACGATATTCAGGGCGGAAGTCATGTCCCCATTCTGAGATGCAGTGTGCTTCATCAATTGCCAGCAAGTCAAGTTTGGAGGCAGAAAGCAACGCGAAGATTCTGGGAGTCAGCAAGGTTTCAGGAGCAACGTACAGCAATTTGACCTGTCCGCTTTTGATCGCATCCATATTCTGTTGATATTCTTCGGGGGCAAGCGAACTATTGAGGAAGACAGCGGGTACACCCAACGCGCGGAGTTGCTCCACCTGATCCTTCATTAACGCGATCAACGGTGAGACCACAACAGTCAAGCCATCGAACAATAGCGCTGGCACTTGATACGTCAATGACTTGCCGCCACCCGTGGGCATGATGACCAGCGTATCACGGCGTGCCTGTACGTTCGCGATGATCTCGCGCTGCAAAGGCTTGAAGGTATCGTAGCCGAATGTGGATTTGAGGATCAATTCAGGGGTGTGCATGTGATGCATTATAACGGGATGCAGGTACTCATCAGATTCTATGCGCTACAGCCGAATAAAACCCTTTTAAGAATCGCGATGGGGCTTTCGCCAGCAAAAGCGGTTCGCTGAAGCCTGCACGCGGAGCGAGTGCGCGATAGGTTTCAAAAGTCAGTGGATAAGGCACCCATAGGTTGCCCGAGTCCACGTTATATTCGACGGTGATCAATGCGCCGTTCGGTTTGAGAAATGTTTGAACGTGGCGCAGTATCTTTTCTTTATCTTTGAAAAAGTGGAGTGAGTTCGCCATCACAATGCCGTCGAGCGGAGGAATATCTAAAGGGCGGGAAAAATCATTCGGAAGCAGAAGCAGGTTGCGGGTTGTGTTGAAGCGGGCGCGATGAGCGGAGTCCAATTGGTTGAGCGAGCCGCGATCTTTATCCACGGCGTAGATCGTTGAGTCGAGTCCGACTAATTCGCGCAACGCCAGCGTGAACGCACCGCTGCCCGCGCCGAAATCCGCGTAGGTTCCACCTTGCTTTAAATTCGCGGGGCGCAAAAGATTGACGTGATCGTTGTGGTCCATGCGGGAATGGTATCATAACCGCCTATCTCAATTAACAGGATTTTGCATGACCTCAAACACAGAACGGCACGACCCGTATGCACCGTTGCGGTTTCAAGATTATCGGTTGTTGCTCATTGGGCGTTTTATCACTTCATTCGCAAATGAAATGCTTTCATTTGCCATCGGTTGGGAATTATGGCTGCGCACACATAGCGCGTTCGCATTAGGCATGGTGGGATTGGTACAGGTCATACCGGTGATCTTGCTTTCACTCCCTGCTGGTCATGTGGCAGATCAATACAACCGACGACGTATCGTGGTGATCACAGAACTTTTCATTGCGCTGTTCGTGACCGGGCTGGCATGGCTTTCTTACACCGCAGGCTCGCTGGTGTTGATCTACACATGCTTGTTGGGAATCGGGATTGCACGTGCCTTCAACGAGCCTGCCTCTTCGACGCTGTTGCCTGAAACCATCCCGCAAGAATTGTATTCACGCGCGGCGATGTGGAGTACCAGCGTTTGGCAATTCGCTTCGATCACTGGACCAGCGCTGGCTGGCTTGCTCGTGGGATTCTTTGATAATGTAACTTTTATCTACGTGTTCGATGCCGCCGCTGCGATCACATTTTGTGTTTTGATCATGTTCATCAAGGGTCGGCAACTGGCGCTCGCCGAAAAATCAGCAACGCTTGATTCGGTACGTGAAGGTATCCGCTTTATGCGCAAGACGAGTGTGATCCTGGGCGCGATCACGCTCGATATGTTCGCGGTCTTGTTCGGCGGTACGGTGGCATTGCTTCCGATCTACGCCACAGATATTCTCAAGGTGGGTCCACAAGGAATGGGCATTATGCGCGCCGCGCCGTCCATCGGTGCGTTGCTGATGGCTTTTTCTCTGGCGCATTTGCCGCCGATGAAGAATGCTGGCAAAACTTTGTTATGGGCAGTCACAGGTTTTGGCTTGGCTACGATCGTCTTTGGACTCTCCACAAATTTCCTGCTCTCGGTCTTGATGCTCTCAGCACTCGGTGCACTTGACAACATTAGTGTCGTGATCCGCGGCACATTGTTGTTGACACAAACTCCCGACGAATTGCGCGGACGGGTCTCATCGGTGAACAGTATTTTTATCGGTGTGTCGAACGAATTGGGAAGTTTTGAATCGGGCTTTGCTGCGGCGTTATTTGGTCCGATCATTGCGGTGGTGAGCGGTGGTATTGGTACAATTTTGGTTGTGCTGGCAGTCGCGCGTATCTTCCCGGAAATTGGAAAGTTGAAAACGTTGGACGTACCAGCACAACCTGGATAATGTTTTAAGCATTACATTGCTTCGGCTTTTCTCTGTCGCATTTTGAGTTGAGGAACTCCAACCAACATCACCGCAAACAGACTCGCCACCGATACGAACAGGATACGATACATCACCTGGTCTGCGCCAAGAAACACGACCGGCATGGTGGCACCTAGGATGTTCGACATAAAATGGAATACCATCACCACTGGAACACTTCCGCCGCTGCGATCGTAGAGCCAGGCAATGATGATCTGGAACGCGAACGAAAAGATGAAGATATCGAACCAATCCATCTTACCGTACAAGAAAAGCGGCAGATGCCACAGCATTCGAAACATACCCAACACCAATGCTGCAATCAAAGAACCATTTGAATGGTTTGCAAAGCGCTCACGGAGTCTGGGCAGGGCATAGCCTGTCCAACCAAGTTCTTCCCACTGACCACCGAAGAGCACGAGCATGATGAACGTTCCCGTTGAAAGATGAGGTAATGCAACCAATCTCGCGCCTGCCATCAGGTTGAGGACAAAGGCAATCCCTTCATAACCGATAACGATCAGCGGAGCGATCAAATACCACCAACCCGCGCGCCAGTTTGTCAGTCGCTTTCGATATGCGCGCACGCCTTGCACACCAAGCGTCACACCGATCACTATACGCGCCGCAATCGCGACGCCTTGCGGGGTGAGCCCGCCTTGAAGAAAAGGCACTGACAACCAGCTCAGCAAATACGCGAGCAGGAAAAAGGACGGTAATTCAAATCGTTTGATAAGATTTTTCATGTGAGTCTCCTTTTTTGAATATCCCCAGAATACTCACATCGCTGTATTAAGAGATGCGTCTTGCGATGCAATTTGGTTGAGTCTTAAGACCTGTCATCACTCCTTACGCACTACGCCTTCACGCCATGCATACACCGCAGCTTGAGTCCGGTCTGCCAGGTGCAGCTTGTTCAGGATGTTGCTCACGTGACCCTTGATAGTCTTTTCGCTCAACACCAACTTCGCTGCCATCTCCGCATTGGACATGCCGTCCGCGATCAATTTCAATACTTCCAACTCGCGCTCGCTCAATTCCGTAAATGGATTCAGATTATCTTCACGCTTGCCCTGCAACTCTTTGATGACACGCGCCGCCACACGCGGATGCAAGACCGCCTCGCCCACTGCAGCTTTTCGGACTGCCGCTGCCAACTCATCCGCACTCACATCCTTCAGAACATACGACAACGCTCCCGCCTTCAACGCGGGAAAGATATGTTCGTCTTCGTGATACGAAGTTAGCACCACGATCTGCGAACGCGGGCTGACCTGCTTGACGCGCCGCGTTGTTTCGACACCGTCCATGTTGGGCATGATGAGATCCATCAGGATGACATCGGGGATGAATTGCGCTGCCAACTTGATCGCCTCTTCACCCGAACCCGCTTCGCCCACGACCGAGATGTCTGGTTGCGTGACCAAAAAAGCTTTCACACCCTGACGCACCACCGCGTGGTCATCCACCAATAAAACCGAAATCGATTCTGACATCATGACCTCTTCAACTTTGCAGTAATTTGCATCCCACGTTCTTTTTCACTTTGCACGTAGAACGTAGCGCCGATTTGAGCCAGCCGTTCCTGCATGGAATTTAGACCAACGCCTTTTTGCACACCATCCATATCAAGTCCCTTTCCATTATCCACAATACAAAATAGTATTTGAGAGTCTTCGTAAAGCAACTCCAAACCCACGTGCGTGGCTTGACTGTGTCGGGCAATATTCGACAATGCCTCCTGAATAACCCGGAAAAATGCCCGCTCTTCATCGACATTGAGCGGCAGATCATTATCCAAGCTGAGGTTGACCTCTATTTTGTTTTGCCTTGACCATTCATCAACATATTCTTTAATGGCATCGGTCAACGATTTACTTTCCAATGCGGGCGGACGTAACGCATTGATCAGCGTAGTCAATTCTGCGCCAGCCTGTTGAGCGAGTCTTTCTGCCTCAACCACAGATTGATATGACTTATCGGCTTCAGATAAAGATGTCTTGGCGGCGCTCAACTGCATCGAGATGGCAAAGACCTGTTGCTTCACCGAGTCATGCAGGTCACGGGCGAGGCGGTTGCGCTCCTCCACGACTGCCAGTTCGCGGAGCTTTTGTTGGGTCGATTGAAGCTCATCCACCAGAAGTTGATTTTGGTCACGGGATTTTTCTGCCTGTTGCAAGACCGCCCCAAAGAAACCGCAAAGAATATATGTGATCCCATAAAACAGGACAGCATAAATACCGTCTGCGCCACGAATGGAGATCACAACGACACTGACGATAATATAGTAGATCGTGATCCAAATGGCAGTATTTTTCCCCGGCAAAACATGGGCTGTATGAATGGCAAGCAGCACAAACAGAAAATTGAAGGCATCCGTAGAACTGGAGCCAAGTGAAAGCACCAGTGTCAGCAGAAAAGTCTGAACGCCAAAGTAAAGGTTCGGGCTGCGTTGAAAGGCGTCGGTTTTGAAATAGAAGCGATGAAGAATCCCAAAAAGCAGGCACAAGCTGAGGGTGATGAGTTGTAATTTAAGCGAGGAGAATCCGCTGATCCCCAAAAGGGACATGGCGGCAATACTGATATAGGTGGCTACGTCTAACAATACGGGAATGCGGCTATTGTTCTTCATGAGTTGGTGAGGTAAAGATACTGCCTGATGTATAGATTGTAACCCGTCTGAAGATGGGTCGTTACAGAGTCTCCAGACGGGTTGTTCCATTTTACGGATTTAGCCGATTGCCAGTTTGAACCGCCTCTACTATTTGCAGAATCGTCTCGCTGACGATGTGGGCATGTTTCGGGTTGAAGATCAGCGAGCTGTGAGTGGATCCATCCACTGTGATATGGATACTGTCCGTTGAAAGGGACACCAGTTCATTTTGCATTTCGCACCAGCCATCATCGACACCTTCGCCGCGTGTGATCACTGCCAGCGGCAGATCGCCCAAAGAACCCAAGTCATGCGCTTGTTGAAAGATGTCTGCACCCAATAACATGGTGCTTTCCATGCTCCACCAATGTTCTTGGGATGACCATGCCGCCGCGATCTCATCGTGCTGGCGCTGTGGCAGATCTGCAAAGTCCACTTCGCCGCCGAGGGCAAAATAGGCATGTCCCACACCCAGTCGCAACAGAGTTTGGATGAGCGGCATTTTTGAGAGTATGGGCGTGTCACCCTTCAACAATTCAGGATACCGCACGAACTGATCGGGGTGCGACGAATCCAACAGAACCATTCCTACCACTTCCTGCGGATATAGCGCCGCATACTTACGCACGTAGATGCCACCTTTGGAATGCCCGACCATTACATAAGGACCTTCAATACCAGCATTCGTCAACAAGGTATGCAGATTGCGCGCCGTCCGTTGTGGTGATTCAGGTTCAGAATCAGATTCACTCCAACCGAAACCAGCACGGTCATACGCACAGACGCGCACCTGCTTTGCTACTTCAGATTGTACCCATGCCCAATATGAGGAGAAGCCACCTGATAAGGCATCCAGAATCACTGTCGGGCTGCCTTCGCCTTCACAATGAATGTGCATCTTGAAGCCGCCGACATCGATCAAATTTCCTGGCGGTGGGAAGTTCTTTTTATCTGACTCAATCGCGGCGGTTTGATAGATTATGCCTGTAAGTGAAAGCACAAACAGAAACACTAATAATCCCATAAAAAATCTTTTCAATCCTTTAAGCAATCGATTTGTTCTCATCATTCATCTCCTTATCTTGATTGCTACAGGATACCCGCGCGATCCATCCATGTGATGCGACCCAAGACAGTTTTGATATAAGTCTTCAGACGGTATTTGTTTGCGCGTATAATTCAGCCAAGCGAAAGGATTATTGTTATGATGAACAACCGTCAACTCGCAGATACGTTCACCCTCATCGCCAATTTACTGGAGATCAAGGGCGAGATCATTTACAAAACGCTTGCCTATCGCAAAGCGTCCGAGAGCCTAATGGGGCTTGGACGCCAGGCGTCGGAGTACTGGAAAGAGGGGAAACTCGAAGACGTTCCCGGTGTGGGCAAAGCCATCGCCGAGAAGATTGATGAATTGCTCAAGACAGACAAACTTGGATTTTTGGAAAAACTCAAAAAGGAAGTGCCGGAGGAGTTAGCCGCGTGGCTGCAAGTCCAATCATTGGGACCGAAAAAGATCGCGATGATCTGGAAGGTATTGGACATTACGACTCTTCCTCAGCTGGAAGCTGCTGCCAAAGAAGGAAAACTGCGCGACCTCCCCGGTATGGGCGCCAAGTCCGAGACTGCCATCCTGGAAGGGCTGGCATCCTTATCCCGCAGGTCAGGGCGAATCCCATTGGGTCGCGCATATCCGCTGGCGCAGGAAATTATCAAGACTCTCAAAAAGGTGAAAGGCGTCGTCGATGCGGCACCAGCCGGCAGCTTAAGAAGGATGCGTTCGACCGTCGGCGATCTGGATATTCTCGTCGCTGCAAAAGATTCCGCGCCTGTGATGGAAGCTGTTGTTAATCTGCCCGGCGTCTCGCGTGTGTTGGGCAAAGGCGAATTCAAATCAAGCATCGAATTCACGGATGGAGTCCGCGCGCAAGTGTGGGTGCATCCGCCTGAAAAGTTTGGCACGGCGTTGGTTTATGCGACCGGCTCAAAAGACCATAATGTCGCGTTGCGCCAGCTCGCGCTCGATAAGGGACTGTCGTTATCGGAACATTCATTTGCGAAGGTCAAAGGCGGAAAAGAAATCTTTTGCGCCACTGAGGCAGAAGTGTATGAAACCCTAGGCTTGCAATGGGTTCCGCCGGAACTGCGCGAGGGACGTGATGAAGTTGCGCTTGCCAAAGCCAATAAATTACCAAAGTTGATCGAGGTGAAAGACATCAAGTCGAACTTGCACATGCACTCCACGTACAGCGATGGCAAGTTAAGTATGCTGGATATGGCAAAAGCAGCGATCAAACGCGGCCTCAAAGTGATCGTGTTTTCCGATCACTCAGTAAGTCTTGGTGTTGCAAATGGTTTATCTATTGAGCGACATAAACAACAAGCCGCTGAGATCAAGAAGATACAAAAACAACTCGGCGATGAGATCGTTATTCTACATTCCAGTGAAGTGGAGATCAAAGCCGATGGCTCGCTTGATTATCCCGATGAGTTTCTTGCCTCGCTTGATCTCGTGGTTGCTTCGTTACATTCCAGTTTGCGTCAGCCGCGCGAAAAGATCACTGAACGATTATTGAAAGCCGTGAACAACCCACATGTGGATATTATCGGTCATCCAACGGGACGCGAATTTCCTGACCGTGAAAGCGCCGATCTGGATATGGAGGTCATTCTGCGAGCCGCGGCGAAATCAGGTGTAGCGATGGAAATCAGCGCCAGTCCCTATCGCCTCGACCTCGACGATCCGCATGCCCGCCGCGCCAAGGAATTAGGCGTGTTACTCAGCATTAACACCGACGCCCACTCTGAAGCAGATTACGACATGCTGCACTACGGCGTTGCGATTGCCAGGCGCGCCTGGCTGACAAAGAACGATGTGATCAACTGCTGGTCAACGGACAAGTTGTTGAAGTGGTTAAAGAAAAGAAAATAACGAATGTATGCACTTTGCCATGCATAGTTGCCACACAGCCACTAAGTAAACATGGAACACTCTGAAAATGACAATAGAAGATGGGTATCTGGCGATCACGTGATATTCCGTCAAATTTGGGCGGGAAAAGTGTGGGCAGCCATCCCAGTCACAATTGTCGAAGATAACGCTCAACTAGTATCAGTCTATGTCCGCCCTGGTACAGAATTCGCTGCACCGCTATGTTCTCGTGGCGAATACTTGAGTGTCATGGCTGGCAGAGAGTGGTCACTGCAAATGCTTCCTTGGTATGGACATCACTTGTGGACTTCTGTGCCTGGAACGCCTTGCTCCATTTGGTCTTTGTGGTCAGAATCGAATTGGAAACATCAAGGATGGAAGATAAATCCTGAACTACCACTCAAGCGAACATCTATTGGATTCGATACAACGGATCATGTCATCGACGCTATTATTCAGCGAGATCTAAGTCGCTGGGATTGGAAAGATGAAGATGAATTTGCTAAGGCAATCGAACTTGGGCTGATCTCTTCTGATGATGCTATTCGAATTCGCCAAGTAACCGTCCAAGTTGCGAATGATGCGCTTTCACAGCAAGGAGATCGACTTCATGCGTTAGCTAATTGGCGACCACCTTCTAATTGGACAAATCCGATCCTTGCTGGCAATTGGCGTGTTTTCTAAAATGTATAATATTCCTACAACAAGGAAAACAAGACATGAAAAATCCTTTCGGTGATCAACAAATTCCTGGTTCTTATCACAATCTACAAGAGCGCATGTACAAAAAAGTTTCAGGCGATGTCAACGACCAGATTTTTGACATCATGATGAAAGCTTATGAAAATGCGTTGTACGAAGAAAACGTTGTGTTGAGCCTCCCAGAAAGAAAGCGCCTGTTTTCCCAGATCGTGAAAATGATAATGGACGATATGCTCAAGAAACTTAATCCTCCCTCGGCTGGAACTGAAGGAAAATGAACATGAAATCTCAACCCAATAAACGTTTACTCTTGATCATCGTCAGTGGCGTAGATGCGGCTCTGAGCGGTATTGTTTTGTTGATCTATTTCGGTTTCCTGCCCGTTGATATTTCCAGTTGGGGTGTTCCGCGCTGGGTGATCGGTTTGGTGGGTGGGCTCTGGTTTGTGTCTGCACTTATTGTTCTGGTCTATCAACTCACAAAGACAGAAACAATCGAATAACCCTCAAACTCTTGACAGCGCTCCTTTTTGTGATTATATTCACAAATATTACCAAAATAGTCTGAATAAGGAGCGCTATTATGTCTGGCAGAGTTTTGTTGGTCAACCCAGCGCGTCATTTCATCGCCAATCAGAATGGACTGGGCTACCTCACCCCGCTCGGCTTGGTTTGTATCGGTGGTCCATTGCTCGATGCGGGCTTTATCGTCAAGTTAATTGACCACGATGCCTATGGCTGGTCGTTCAAGAAATTAGTAGAAGAAGTTGGGAAATTTCAGCCAGATTACGTCTTGCTTGGGCACTCAGGGTCAACCGCCTCACACAAAATTGCCATCCAAACCATTCATGAGATCAAAAGTGCATATCCCCATATCAAGAGCATCTACGGCGGTGTCTATCCAACATACGCCGATCAAAGCATCCTGCGCGAATGCCGCGATGTGGATTTCATCGTCCGCGGTGAGGGCGAACCAACCATCGTTGGCTTGATCAGAACTTTGGAAAACAACAGCGATCTGGAATACGTGGATGGAGTCACATGGCGCAAAGGCGATCAGATCATTGCCAATCGTCCTCGAACTCCGATCAAGGATCTGGATGAGTATCGCCCCGGCTGGGAACTGCTCGACTGGTCGCTTTACAAAATGTTTGGTTTCGAGCGCGCCGCCGGTCTGCAATTCAGCCGCGGCTGTACGCTCACCTGCAGTTATTGCGGTCAATGGATGTTCTGGAAAAAGTGGCGACATCGCAGTCCTGAAAATCTTGTGGAACAAATGCGGATTCTTTCGCAGGAGTACGGTGTCAAACTGATCTGGTTCGCCGATGAAAACTTTTCAGCGGATAAGGACACGGTCAAACGCCTCCTCGAGTTGATCATTGCAGCCAAACTGGATCTCAGCCTCAACATCAACATGACCGCCGCAGATGTCGTGCGCGACGCGGATATCATCCACCTCTACAAAGCCGCGGGCATCGACTACATCGTGATGGGTGTCGAGTCACTCAAGGATGACGTCATCGTTAACATTCGCAAGAACAATCCCTTTGAAACATCCAAAGAGGCAGTGCGCCTATTGCGTCAGAACAACATCATCAGCTTGACAAATATTATCTACGGATTGGAAGAAGAGAGTTGGAAAACGATCCACGAAAAGTTCAAAGGTCTGCTCGAACTCGACTCGGACATTCTCAACGCAATGTATCTCACCCCGCACTTTTGGACGTCACAAGGCAAGACAGTTAGACCATCTGACATCATACAAAGTGACCTGAATAAATGGTCTTATCGGAATCAGGTCATTGCTACGCCAAAGCTCAAACCGTTCGAATTATTTCTCGGCGTCAAATTGACCGAAGCGCTGTTCCACCTCCGCCCGCAGGCGTTGAAACGTCTCTTCTTGGGTACAGATAAACGCTATCTCAAGATCATGCGCTCGTCCATGCTGGTCGGGATCCAGGTCATCCTCGCCGAAATATTTGAGTTCATCTTCCAGACAAAATTTACACCCCAGGGTAGTCTTGATAAATTGCCGGGATTGGAAACACATTTGCCGCTCTTGAAGTAAACTATCAATAGAAATGACTGCGCTCAAATCTTTCTTGTTTCTGATCGTTGCGCCTGGATGCGTTGCAGGTTATGTGCCGCTTGCCCTTTTGCGCCGGGGTCCGCATATTGAAACGGGATTGTGGGCTTGGCTGGCTTTGCCGCTGTGGGGCATTGGCGCTGTGATCGTTTTGTGGAGCTTCTGGAATTTTCTGATCCAAGGAAGAGGCACACCTGCGCCCATTGACCCACCTAAAGAATTAGTCGCAGTGGGTTTCTATCGATATACCCGTAACCCCATGTATGTGGGCGTGCTGCTGGTGATTATCGGTCATGTTCTATGGTTCGGGTTTTGGAATTTATTGATATACGCTGTGATCGTCTTTAGTGCTTTTAATACTTTTATCGCTTATTATGAGGAACCAACGCTTCGCAAAAAGTTTGGCGCAACATATGACAAGTATTGCCAACAAGTCCCACGCTGGCTTCCAAAGTTCAAATAAGACTCCCCAATATCATTACCAATAAATCTCAACAAAAGGATTTTCCTATATGGATTTTACAGGTGAGATTGCCGCGCTCGCAACCTCCTTTTTCTTTGCTCTAACAGCAATGATCTTTACCTCCACCGGACGCATGGTCGGTTCGCAGGTGACAAATCGTTTACGACTTTTGTTTGCATTGGTTTATCTTGTCATTCTGAATTTGATGCTCTTTCGCGAGCCACTGCCTTTCTCCACCGAATCATCGCGCTGGATCTGGTTGAGTCTTTCCGGTGTGATCGGACTTTCGCTGGGCGATACCTTTTTCTTTCAATCACTTGTCTCAGTAGGACCCCGCCTCGGCAGTCTGCTATTGAGTCTGGCTCCGATTTTCGGCTCGATCATCGCCTGGGTATTCTTTAGTGAGACTCTGACCGCCTTACAGATCACAGGTATTGTTGTGGCTCTGGCGGGAATTGGCTGGGTGGTCATGTCTCACGAGGAGCCACCCGATACGCCACACGGACATACCAAACGTGGCGTGTTCTTTGGTGTGTTGGCAGGGCTTGGTCAGGCAGTTGGACTTGTTCTCTCCAAACAGGGTATGTTCGGTGAGTTCTCTCCATTTCAAGCGAATGTAATTCGGATGTTGGCGGCTGTGCTCTTCACGTGGTTGTGGACTTTCGGTGAAGGCAAAGCTGGAGCGACGATTTCAGCCTTGCGTGAGAAACCACGCGTCATCGGTCTGATCGCGCTCGGCGCATTAGTAGGACCGCTTCTGGGTGTGTCAGCCTCGCTGCTTGCCGTGCAACATGCCGAGATCGGCGTGGCAAGCACATTGATGGCTTTGCCGCCAGTGATCGTGCTTCCGATCAGCTACTTTGTATTCAAAGAAAAAATCGGCTGGCAGGCAGTTGCTGGAACCATCCTGGCAATTGCAGGCGTGGCGATCCTTTTCCTTGTGTGATCGCAGCACGCGCAAATAAACAGACTAAAACTCATCTTTCAATTCTGGTTGGGTAAGGGTAAGATAAAAATAGCGGATCAAAATAATTTCCAAGTGAGGCAGTCAATATGAACAAGACCCCAATCCCAGCCGAGGAAGTCCGCTTTTTCAGCGGTAGTTCGAATCCCGCGCTCGCTGCGTGTATTGCCAGTGAACTGGGTGTTCCCTTGGATGACACGCATATCTCGCGCTTCAGTAACGATAATCTTTATATTCAACTGGGCGCGACAGTGCGTTATCGCCGCGTTTATATTGTGCAGGCACTATCACAGCCAACCAACGATCATCTCATGGAATTGTTGATGATGCTCGATATTGCGCGTGCGGCAGCGGCTTCGGAAGTCCATGCCATCATTCCTTATTATTCATTCGGGCGTTCGGATAAGAAGGACGCTGCGCGCATCTCGATCACAGCGCGTCTCGTGGCCGATCTGATCAAGACTGCTGGTGCCACGCATGTGATGAGTATGATGTTCCACTCGCCGCAGGTGCATGGCTTCTTTTCCATGCCCACCGATCCACTCAGTGCCCGCCCGGTGTTCAAGGATTATCTGGACACGCGCGACCTGACCGACCACATCGTCGTCGCGCCGGATATGGGCTCGGCAAAATCCGCTGCGCGCTTCGCCAAAAGCCTGGAGTTGCCCATTGCTGCCGGGAATAAGGAACGTATCTCGGACTCTCAAGTGAAGATCAGCGGACTGGTAGGCAATCAGGTCCGCGGACATAAACACGCCTTGATCTACGATGACGAGATCGCGACGGGCGGCTCCATTGACGAGTTGAGTCGGGTCTTGATCGCTGAAGGCATTGAAGATATAACGGTTGTTTGCACGCATGGGGTTTTCACACGCGGCGGCTTGGAAAGGTTGGCGGCGATTCCGCAGATCAGTGAGATCGTCACGACAGATACGGTCTATTTGCCGCCTGAGAAGCGACATTCCAAACTGAAGATATTGTCGGTTGCGTCAATCTTTGCAGATGCGATCCGTCATAACCTGCATCACGAGTCGATCAATGAGTTGTTTGTGTTTGGTGAATAACATTGGTAAGAGCGAGGCAGTGCTTCGCCCCTACGCATAAATATGTTGGAACAATTAAAATCCCGTGCGCGCGCATTAAAGAACGAAGCCTTTGCGGTGTATCTTGCGGCGAAAGATCCGCGGACGCCGTGGTATGCGAAGGCATTGATCTTCTTTGTGGTGGCGCATACCTTCAGTCCCATTGACCTGATCCCCGATTTCATTCCCGTGCTCGGTTATCTCGATGACCTCATCATCACGCCGGGCGGATTGTGGCTGGCGGTTCGGATGATCCCGCCTGAGGTGTTGGCAGAAGCTCGGGGAAAAGTGGCAACCTCCGGCTTAGAGCGAAGCGTGGGCTACGTCGGAGCAGTGCTGATCGTAGTGATGTGGATTGTCATCCTGATTGGTGCTATTTATCTTATAAAATTCTTATCCAAATGAATATAATGAAAGTAACGGAGGCTCTGATGATTACTAAACCCATGCAAGACGCGATTAATGAACAAATCAACAAGGAACTATATTCTTCATATCTGTATCTTTCGATGGCGGCGTTTTTCGCCAACAAGAATCTGGCTGGATTTTCAAAATGGCTGCATATGCAGGCGGATGAGGAACGCGAACACGCCATGAAACTGTATGCGCATCTCGAAGACCGTGGCGGACGTGTGTTGCTCAAAGCCATCGCTGCACCAAAGGCCGAATGGGCTTCAAACCTTGAAGCTTTCAAAGAGGTGGCGGCGCATGAGGCGGCAGTGACAGCTTCGATCCACGCGTTATATGAAACTGCGTTGGCGGAAAAGGATTACCCCGCGCAGGTGATGTTGCAGTGGTTCATCAACGAACAGGTGGAAGAGGAAAAGAATGCGGCTAAGATCGTTGCGAATCTGGGGTTGATCGAGGAGCGCGGCACAGCAGTGTTGATGCTTGATAAGCAGCTCGGCAAGCGCAGCGGCGAGTAGTTTACAATAAAGACCCTAAGGGTTTCTAAAACTCTTAGGGTCTTTTCTTTTTTATCGGAGGCACATGAGCTACACGATTCGACGTGCAACACCCGAAGACAAACCGGAATGGCTCCGTATGCGGCAGGGACTGTGGCCCGAGGCGCCTCTGGATTATTTGAGTCTCGATCTGGATAAACTGCTCAACAATTTGGACGCCGGTATCTTCGTCGCTGCTAATGCGGACGGGAAGTTGGTCGCATTCATTGAAGCGAGTCTGCGTGATCGCGCCGAAAGCTGCGAGACTTCACCCGTGGGCTACATCGAAGCCTGGTATGTGGACCCGCACGTACGCGGACAAAAACTTGGTCGGGATCTGGTTCGAACCGCGGAACAATGGGCGCGCGAAAAAGGCTGCACCGAGATGGCGTCGGATACGTGGCTCGACAATGAAGCCAGCATCGCCGCACATTTGAAGTTGGGATATTATGAAGTGGAGCGTTTGGTGCATTTTGCCAAACGGTTATAAGGTTTGAACGTTGAAGGTTTCAAAGTTTAAAAAATAAAATGAAAAACTTTCTCATTTACGGGTCGTATGGATACACTGGACAACTCGTTGTTGAACTCGCAATGAAAGAGGGACTGCGTCCCATGTTGGCGGGGCGCGATGAAAAGAAACTGCGCGCGCAGGCGGAGCAATATAAACTTGAATATCGTGCCTTCTCCTTGGATGAAACTGCAAAATTAGATTCGGCACTGAATGAGGTGGATGCCGTTCTCCATTGCGCAGGTCCGTTCGTGTTGACGTTCAAGCAAATGGCGGAAGCATGCATTCGCATAAAACGTCATTACGTGGATATCAGCGGAGAAATTCCCGGCTTCGAAGCTTTAGCCGCTATGACAGATCAAGCAAAACAGGCAGGCGTTATGTTATTACCCGGCGGCGGATTTGATGTGGTTCCGACGGATTGTCTCGCCGCACATCTCAAACAAAGACTTCCCGACGCAACACACCTGCGTCTTTTTCTGCGCGGCGTCGGTGCGGGCGTCTCACGCGGCACAGCCAAATCTGCCATTGAGAATATGCATCGTCAGGGCATGATCCGCAAGGACGGTAAACTGGTGCAGGTGCCACCTGTATGGAAAGCGCTAATGCAGGATTTTGGTCGCGGACCAGTGCGGGTTATTTCCGTTGGGTGGGGCGATGTGAGCACGGCGTATCATAGTACAGGCATCCCCAATGTGGAAACATATCTGTCCTTCCCACAGGTTATGATCAATTTGATGTACGATATGCGTACCATCGGACCATTGCTTTATAACCGTGTCGCAAAGACAATTCTCAAAGCCATTATGAATCTCTATCCGCCTGGACCCACCGAAGCCAGAAGAATGAAAGCCTTCGCCACCATGATCGGCGAAGTGACAAATGGGCAGGGCGGGCGGGCTGTATCCAAGCTACGGACGCGCGAGGGCTATACATTCACCGCGCAAGTCACAGTTGAGATCATGAAACGCATTTTGAACAATGACTACAAAATTGGATTCGCGACCCCATCACTTGCATATGGATCAGAGTTCGTCATGCAGATCGAAGGAGTCACACGCGAAGATTTGGAATGAAACGTACTATGTTTTATTTATTAGTATTGATCTCCCTATTGGTTTCAGCATGTGCATCTGCACAAATAACAACTACATCTGAACCTGTTATCTCTAAACCAACCACCTCGGAGGCAAGCATGTCTCTTCAACTCACCAGTGATGCATTCGCAAACGGACAATCCATACCTGCAAAATATTCCTGCATCGGCAAAAACATTTCTCCCGCGCTCGCGTGGACGGAACCGCCCGTAGGCACACAATCCTTCGCGTTGATCGTAGATGATCCCGACGCGCCCGGCAGAACCTGGGTGCATTGGGTCTTGTTCAACATTCCGGCAGACATGCGCAGTCTACAGGAAGACATGCCCATCACCGGAAAAAACGTTGATTCCAACACGATCTATGTGGGCAATAACTCATCGAGCACCCCCAGCTATCAAGGTCCCTGCCCGCCGAGCGGCACACATCGTTACTACTTCAAACTCTACGCACTTGATGCAACTCTCAGCCTTTTGCCCGGCGCAACCAAAGATCAATTACTCAAAGCCATGGATGGTCACACCCTCGCGCAGGCTGAACTGATGGGTACTTTCAGTAAATGACGGCATCCAATTCAAAGATATTGCGTGCCAAAGAGTCAGGCAATCCGCTCATTGATGGCAATGAGGTGACCTTCTTTTGGGAAGGAAGGTCTGCACCGACTCTGGTAGGTGACTTCAACCACTGGGACTCAAGCGCCACGCCTTTCAAACGCCTCTCGCCTCGACTTCAACCTGCTTCTACAAAATCGGTCTGGTACTGCACCTTGTCCCTGCCGCGCGATGCGTATATTGAATATGCATTCCATGATCCTGTCTCACAAAAGAATTTCACAGACCCGCTTAACAAAAAAAGTATAAGCAACGGTGTGGGCGGACGCAACAACTTCTTCTACATGCACGAGACCATGCCATCACCCTTCGCCATGCGCCGCGCAGATGTCTCTGGTGGTGCGTTGACGAGTCACAACGTGGAGACAAAATGGCTGCGTGATGACTACGAGCGTGAGATCTATTTATATCGTCCGCCTGTGAAGGAGCTGGTTCCGTTGTTGGTTGTCTACGACGGACAGGATTATCTGCAACGCGGCAAGCTCGCCGTCATCGTTGATAACCTGATCGCGGACAAACGCATCCAGCCTCTCGCGCTGGCTTTCCTCCCCAGCGTAAGTCGCTGGCGCAACGTGGAATACGCCTGTTCTGATGGCACACTTTTGTGGCTGGATCAGATCATTCTGCCATTAGCCAATGAAAATTTAAATCTACTCGATATCAAAAAACATCCTGGTGCCTATGGCGTGCTCGGCGCATCGCTGGGCGGGACGATGTCCTTTTATACAGGCTTGCGTATGCCGGATGTGTTCGGCAGAGTACTCAGCCAATCCGGCGCGTTCATGATCGAGAGCCGTGATTTCGCCGTGGTGGATCTGGTGAGGCATCAACACGCACGCGATATCAACATCTGGATGGATATCGGTCAGTTGGATGTGTTGCTCGAAGACAACCAGAATATGCACACGCTTTTACAGGAAAAGAAATACAACGTCACCTACCGCGAATTTTCCGGCGGACACAACTTCACCGCCTGGCGTGATGATGTTTGGCGCGGTTTGGAGACGCTGTTTCCTGCCCACGAACCGTAGGTCATGTTTCAAATATAACTAACCCCAAGAAACGTATATGTTCACCTGATTCAAAGCAAAGTCAATCGTAACTTCAGCTATATTTGCGCCGCCTCCCGGCTCAATAATATATTTAACTTTGTCATCAGATAATACTTGGGGCGTCACTGTATTGATACCTGGCGAATCTTTTATCCAAGCCTGAATCTCTTGTTTGGGTGCAACAAAACTTGCGCGAAAACTCCGAGTAAACGAATTCCCTTCGGTTTCAATCGACACATTGGTAGCGTTAGCAGGGAAAGGAGCAAGCCGTCCCCATTCTAAAATAATTATTGTCATTTCTTTTTGCTTTGCAGGGTTTCGATTGTCTCTTGCGTTTGGCAAAGGCAAATACAAAACAACAAAAGAAATTATGCCAACCAGGCACACTATGCTTGCTATTACAATTACAAATTTTGATAGCTTAGTCATGTTTTTATCACTGATCTATACCAACATTTGAGACTTGTGCTATAAAGCGTTTTTATCGGTTACCGGTACGAATCTTACTTAAAGGTAAAGTAAAATGAATTAATATGATACTCGCCACACTCTGCTACGTCAAACACAACGGCAAAACGCTGATGGTGCATAGAAATAAAAAGCCTAATGACATTCACGAAGGTAAGTGGAATGGTTTGGGCGGAAAGTTCGAAGCCGGGGAAACGCCCGAGGAGTGCATAAAACGTGAGGTTGAAGAAGAGGCGGGATTGCTTATCCAAAATCCGCTTTTGCATGGTCTGCTGATGTTTCCTAATTTCAAGGGCAACGATTGGTATGTCTTTGTTTTTACAGCGCATAAATTTGATAGCAAGTTACTTGAGTCATCACCTGAAGGCAGACTCGAATGGATCAATGATGATAAGTTAACCAGCTTGAATCTTTGGGAAAGCGATCACATCTTTTTGCCGTGGCTCACAGCGGGGAAATTTTTCTCGGCAAAGTTCGAATATGATGGGGATGTGATGCAAGGCTACGACGTAACATTCCACGAACATTTAAAATAAAAATCTGGAGCGGAATTTTCAACTCCGCTCCAGATCATATTCAGCTTACTTAGCCAGCACTGCGCCAACTGCCTGCGGGTCGAACCCCTCAGGCCAGACCGTGGATTTGTCATATTGAACTTTACCCAGATCGGCATCGAACAGGTTGGCGCCACTCAAATTTACATTGCGCAGATCTGCCAAATATAAGAAGGCATTACGCAGATCCGCACCGGTAAGATTTACCTTGCGCAAGTCGGCTTCGCTAAGATCAGCTCTACTTAATTTTGCCTCGCTCAGGTCAACCCCACCCAGATTACTTTTGCTGAAATTTGCTCCGATCAGAATGCTCTTGCTCAGATCAGCATCGGTGAAAACGCTGTTTCTCAAGTCTGCACCGCTTAGATTAACCTTGATCATTTTCGCATCCCGCAGATTGGATTCGGTCAACTTGGCATTTGTCAGATCAGCGCCGCCGAGGTTAGCGCCGTTGAAATTTGCCCCATGCAAGCTGGCATTGGTTAGATTGGCGCCGCGCAGGTTGGTCTCGCGCAGATTTGCCTCACTGAGTTTCGCCTCACGTAATTTAGCGCCGCCAAGGTTGGCACCACTTAAATTGGCGCTGCTCAGGTCAGCCCCGTTCAGATCTGTTCCGATCATGGTGCTTTTGCCAAGATCAGCCTCGACCAGCACAGCCATGCGTAAACTGGCATCGTTCAAATTTGCTTCACTCAAAATCGCATTGTTCAAAAGCGCCCCGCTCAGGTTTGCGCCACGCAAAATGGCGCCGTGCAGGTTGACGCCGCGTAGATTCGCATCGCTGAGGTCCACATACGCCAGCCACAATGGACCAGGATGGTTGATCAGATCATACAATTCATATTGTGTAAATTTCATAGTCTTGATCCTCGATACCTCTAGAGTATTTGTCATTATATCAAGCAAGCCGAGCTGTAAAATCTGAATGCACTTGAATTGCAATGTCCCATGACCTATGTATGGGTTGGCTATCTTCATAATCAAAGCACGGTACATGCCCGACAGTACTTTTGTTGGATGTATAATCAACGCATGTCCATCCTTTCGGGCAAGCATATTATCCTGGGTGTTACTGGTTCAATTGCCGCCTACAAAGCCGCCGACCTGGCATCCAAGCTCACACAAGCTGGCGCGCAGGTGGATGTGATTCTCACCGGCGCTGCTGAAAAATTTATCACCCCGCTTACCTTTCAATCTGTTACTGGCCGGCGCGCTTATATCGACTCAGATCTGTGGGGCAATGAGGCGCATGTTCTGCACGTTGGCTTGGGGCATAAAACCGATCTGTTAGTCATCGCGCCTTGTACAGCGAATACGATCGCCAAACTCGCACATGGTCAGGCAGATTCGCTGCTTACGGTCACGGCGCTGGCAAACACCGCTCCGCTCGTGATCGCGCCCGCGATGGATGGCGGTATGTTCGATCACCCCGCGACGCAGGAGAATTTGGATACGTTGCGAAAGCGCGGCGCAGACATCATCGAACCAGCAGAAGGACATCTCGCCTCGGGACTCACCGGGATCGGACGCCTGCCCGAAACACATGAACTCATCGGACGCATCCGCCTCATTCTTGGACGCCGAGGCTTGCTCGCTGATAAAAGAGTTGTCGTCACTGCTGGCGGGACTCAGGAACCACTCGACCCAGTCCGCGTGCTGACCAATCGTTCATCTGGCAAACAAGGGTATGCCCTTGCTCAAGCCGCCTTAGATGCGGGTGCGCAAGTCACGTTGATCACTACACCCACGGTGTTGACACCTCCGGTTGGCGCGGATGTTGTGCATGTGGAAACTGCCAAACAAATGTTGGATTCTGTGTTGAAAGAATCAGATGGTTGCGATGCCCTCATCATGGCGGCAGCGGTGGCGGACTTTCGTCCGAAGAACACAGCGAAAGATAAGATCAAAAAAGAGGGCGGGGTTCCGCAGATCGAACTCGAAGCCACGGAAGATATTTTGAAAACAGTATCAGCTTCCGGCTTGACGCGAAGCGGGAAGCGGAAACGTCCGCGTGTGGTGGCGGGGTTTGCGGCTGAGTCGCAAAGTCTACTTGAAAATGCAGGAAGTAAGTTACAATCCAAGAATCTGGACTTGATCGCCGCGAACGATATTTCAGCCGAGGATGCCGGGTTTACCGTCGAAACCAATCGCATCACGCTTTTATTTGCAGACGGGCGCAGGGAATCATTAGCTTTGATGAGCAAGACTGAAGCGGCTGAAATCATAATCGAACGCATCGCGGCACTGTTGGAGTGATATGCGTATTTTGGTAATTTCTGATGTTCACGCGAACTACACAGCCCTGGAGGCTGTGCTCAAAGACGCCGGAACTGTGGATGAGACCTGGTGCCTTGGTGATATGGTGGGTTATGGTCCCGACCCCAATGCGGTGGTCGAGGAAGTTCGTGATATCCCGAACCTGACTTGTATTCTCGGCAACCATGATATGGCGGTGATCGGCAAGATCCCCATGGAAGCCTTTAATGGGGGTGCCCGCCGCGCCCTGGCATATCACGAAAAAGATTTGAGCGCCTCGAACATGGATTTTCTGCGCGCATTGCCGCACAACTTGAAGGTGCGCGGCGAGGTGAGCATTGTGCATGGCAGCCCGCGTGATTCGGTGTGGGAATATATTTTAAACACGCTTTCGGCGCGTTTGAATTTCGATCATTTCACCACGCCGTGGTGTTTTGTGGGGCATTCGCATTTACAGTGTATGTTCCAACTTGATGTGAATACAGACCGTGTAAGCTTAAGCCCGATCCGGGCCGGGGACCATGTGTTGCTGCGTCCGCGTGCGATCCTGAATCCGGGGTCGGTGGGACAGCCACGTGACCGCGATCCACGCGCCGCGTATGCCATTTATCATACAGACACCAATGTTTGGGAGCCGCGCCGCGCCGCGTATAACATTCCTGAGGTGCAGCAACGCATCCGTGATGCTGGCATGCCGGAGAAACATGCAATTCGAATCGCGGAAGGTTGGTAAGCAACATCCCCGCCTCACCTGTACTTGCGTCATGTGGCCCCCATTTTCTGACGAACTTCATTCAGAAAATGGGGGCTGTGTTATAAATTGGGAAAGATAGCGGGGAACTTTCCATATAAGGATTCGTCTGTGAGGTGTAATCACTTTGCATTCATGAAGGAGTAAAAATGAAAAAGACTTTAATTACGATTGCACTAACCACAGTGAGCGTGCTAGTTCTGGTTGCGATTTTCGCTTCAATGAGCTTTGGCAACGCAACTCGCAGTTTGAATACCGGCTTTGGCGGGGGCGGAGCGCCAGAAGCTGAATACTACGCTCTCGAAGCGCCTGTTGCTGCGCCAGCGTTTGATGCTGTTGGAGCACCTTTAGTTGGCGGTGGGGACGGAAGTGACATTGCCAAGGCCGCCGAACAAGCCAGTAATATTGCCGATAATGGAAACCGACTGGTCATCCGCAACGCGGACCTTGCGATCGTTGTCAAAGATCCCAAAGCTAGCATGGCTGAGATCACCAAACTAGCTGAAACCATGGGCGGCTTTGTGGTTTCGTCCAATTTGTATCAATCCTATTACGGACCCAATAACACGGAAGTGCCGGAAGCCACCATCACCATCCGCGTGCCGGTTGAGAAGTTGGACGAGGCCTTGGGCAGCATCAAAGCGGGTGTGGTTGATGTCAATTACGAGAACGTCACTGGTCAAGATGTGACCGGCGAGTATGTGGACTTGCAATCCCGCCTGACGGCAAAACAGGCTGCCGAAAAGAAACTGCTTCAGATCCTGGATGCAGCGGAAAAGTCAGAAGATGTGCTTGCCATCTATATGCAGATCCAGAACGTCCAGACCGAGATCGAGATTCTGAAAGGACAGATCAAGTATTACGAAGAATCCGCCGCGCTCTCTGCCATTAGTGTGCGCCTGATCGCGGAAGCTGGTACCCAGCCGATCACTGTTGGTCCGTGGACCCCGACCGGCACAGCCAAGGAAGCTGTTCAAGACCTGATCTATTTCTTCCAGAACTTTGTCGAATTTCTGATCCGCTTCGTGTTGTATAACCTGCCCGCTTTGATCTTGATCGGCATCCCGCTGTTCCTGGTCTTCCTCGGTGGACGCGCGATCTTCCGTAGAGTCAAGAAATCGAAGGTGGTTGTGGAAGAGCCGGAAGAAAAAGAAGTTGTGAAGAAGTAAATCTTCACGCTCAGATCACTGAATATTTTGAAAGACCGTCAGCAATGGCGGTCTTTCGTTTATATATATATTCCACGCCGAACAGTCTTTTGTTTCAGGGATGAAAGATGTATACTCTGCATACCAAACTAATCAACGCAGGAGGATCACATGAATATTGGCAATATCGTTGAAATTGATAAAATAACGGATATTGATGAGTTGGAGAAAAAAATTAAAGAAAGTGAGATATTACTTGCAGGAGTAAAATTTGACGGGTGGATACCGCTTATTATTAGTCTTGGTGTAGTAATCTCTATGGCTGTAAAAATACCAAAGGGTGAAATTTATTTGGTGTTTACCGGTGTCGGGTTACTTTATTTAGGTTTTAATGTTTGGAGAGTATATAACGCCATTACAAAGCAAGAGGAAATCGAAACTAGGCTGAAAAAGTATCGAGATAAGAAAGCAGAACTTGAAACAAAAAAAACTAGATAATCCAATGTTTTGATAACTAACCCAAGTTGCTACCTTGTGAAGAAGGTTGCCAAAAGTCCATGAGATTCAATACAGTTGAGGTATCCCAACCTCCAACAGGAGAACCTCATGGACACCCAAATTATAGTTGTGTTTT
>Ga0137333_1000016_pt1 | contig 36856 bp, 28 predicted proteins | sample EasRivERMLT231_2_FD_102286 | JGI IMG/M metagenome (GOLD analysis project Ga0137333, IMG submission 102286) | Soil microbial communities from meander-bound floodplain in the East River, Colorado, USA - East River MetaG ERMLT231_2 | ecosystem: Environmental > Terrestrial > Soil > Floodplain ... | reverse complement strand
CTACCAAATACTTTGTGTTCGTCGGGTTGCCCTCCGCCTTGAGTGTATCTCTCGCTTAGGCAACCCGCAAGTTACTAAATTATCAACTGTGACAGTCCACTAGATTAATTTGGAAAAGTACAATATGTCGCAACTCGCATAAGCGAGATAAATCTCGCATTACGTTAACTTCTCAATGATCGTATCTATATCATATACACATCCACCCCACGTGCCGCCGCTAAGGTTTTGTAGTGCTGCCCATAAGCGTGTGTCATCTGGTAATTCTGGATTGGGTCTCAAATCTGGGTTAGGTGCACGCGATTTCAAAATATGAGCACCCTCGTCGGCATCAAAACGTCTATCGCCTTCGCCAATGAAGTCGATGCTTCCTGAAAGATTGACTCGGTCAACGATGATCTGAATCATATCTTCATCCCGCAACTTCCCAAGCGGACCGCCTGCCAGCGCCTCGGGCCCAATATGCCCGATACATGCGCCTGTACTTACACCGCTGAAGCGTGCATCGGTGATCAACGCGATGGTTTTTCCGTGTGGCAAATATTTCAACGCTGAAGTTAATTGATATGTCTCTTCCATGCCCGTACCTAAGGGTCCGCAACCGATAAGTGCAATGACGTCGCCCGCCTTGACGGGATTCTCCCTCAAGCCTTTGACTGCGGCAATCGCGGCGCGTTCACTTGTAAATACACGGGCAGGACCTGTTTTGCGATAGATACCGTCTGCATCCACAACGCTGGGGTCAATGGCTGTGCTTTTGATGATGGCTCCCTGCGGTGCGAGATTGCCTGTCAGGAAAGTGATCGTACTGGTTAGTCCGCGTTCGCGTGCTGTCGTTGGGTTCATTATCACGTCGTCGGGGTCAATGCCATCCAACTCTCGAAGTCGCTGACGGAGTTTTTGGCGGCGCTCGCTGTGTCGCCATTCATCCAGCGCTTCGCCCAATGTGTTTCCGTTTATTGTGCGGGCATTTAATTTCAGCAGACCCAATTCACGCACATGTAACATCACCTCAGGTGCGCCGCCTGCAAGAAAGACTTGCACTGTGCCGTAGCCAGTCGGTCCGTTTGGCATCACATCCACTAAACGCGGAGTTGCACGATTAATTCGTGCCCAATCATCCACGGTGGGGCGTCGAAGGTTAGCGGCGTGTGCAATAGCGGGGATGTGCAATAGCAAATTCGTACTTCCGCCGAATGCGGCATGGACAACCATCGCGTTGTGGATCGAGTCTTCGGTGAGAATATCGCTGGTGGTTATATTTTGGGATGACATTTCTATCAACGCGCGTGCAGATCGTTTTGCCATGTCCAACCAAATCGCCTGACCCGACGGTGCCAACGCAGAATGTGTGACGGCGAGTCCCAATGCTTCTGCCACAACTTGACTGGTTGCTGCGGTTCCAAGGAACTGACAGCCACCACCAGGCGACGCGCATGCGCGGCATCCCAGATCAGAGGCTTCTTCAAGTGTGATGAGTCCGTGGGCGAATCGCGCACCTAGCGATTGGATTTTCCCTGCATCTTCGCCTTGCTCTGGCAGTAATGTCACGCCGCCTGGGATGATGACACATGGCAATGATTTCTGCGCAGCGAGAGCCATCATCATGGCGGGTAAACCTTTGTCGCAGGTAGCAATGCCCAGCACACCTTTGCGAGTAGGCAGTGAGCGGACGAGTCTCCGTAACACTGTCGCTGCATCGTTGCGATAGGCGAGACTGTCCATCATGCCTGATGTGCCCTGTGTTCTTCCATCACATGGATCGCTGACGAAGCCTGCGAAGGGAATGGCGTTATGTTGTTTGAATTCTCTTGCAGCAGCTTGAGCAAGTAGTCCCACTTCATAATGTCCAGTGTGATAGCCAAGCGCGATGGGGGAGCCGTCTTCCGCGCGGATGCCGCCTTGGGTGCTGAGGATGAGGTACTCGTCCTTTCCGAGATCAGAGGGATTCCAGCCCATTGCCGCGTCTTGCGTCCAGCCGAAGACGTGTCCGCTTGGGGCGTTGGTTAAAAAATCGGGTTCGAGAGGCAGGCGTCCCGTAGGTCCTGAGGCGTGAGTCTGTACATCAAAAATATTGTCAAAGATAGATGTAGATGCGTCCATAGGCTCCTGTCTATTACCCAAAAGGGTAAACCTTAAAATATGTTGACTTTTTTATCTGGTTGTGCAATAATAGCGGTATCGTTACCGGTAACGATACCGCTATTCTATCATTTTTGATCAGGAATTGGTATGCAGAAGAAAAAACGAACGGTGACAATTCAGGATGTGGCGAAAAAGGCAAAGGTGTCTGTTTCGACAGTTTCGCGTGTGCTCAACGGCAGGGTGGACGTTGCGAGCGACACACAGGAACGCATCCTTTCAGTGATCGAGAATTTGGGCTATACCACGAACCTGGCGGCGCGCAGTATGCGAAGCCATAAGAAGAACCTGGTGGGGTTGATCATGCCGGATATTGCTTATCCGTTTGCGATCGAGGTGATGAAAGGGGTGAACCGTGCCATTGCTGAATCTGAGTTTGACCTGTTGGTGTATACGACCGGCGATGTGCGGAAAAGCGGACGAGCTTCTCACGAACAAAAATATGTTTCCCTCCTGACAAACTCCATATCAGATGGTGTCATTATTGTTGCACCTGTAGCGGGTGAGTTCAGTATGGATGCGCCAATTGTTTCGATCGATCCGCTTGCAAGTAACCCGAATTATCCAGCCGTTCACGCGACTAATTATCAGGGCGCGCTGGAGGCGATGGATTATCTGATGGGGCTGGGACACAAGCGGATCGGTTTCATCAGCGGGCGCGCAGAGTTGGAAAGTTCAAACCGCCGTTTAATGGGCTATCGGGCAGCGCTTGAAGCAGCAGGTATTACCATTGATGAGAAATTGATCGCTTCCGGCGATTACACCACCGAGACAGGTGTGAGCGGAGCGCGGCAACTGCTGGCGCTTGAGAATCCTCCTACTGCCATATTTGCCTCCAATGATCAGATGGCGATGGGTGTTTTTCAGTTGGCAGAGGAATTGGGGATTCGGATTCCCGAAGATCTATCTGTCATTGGCTTTGACAATATCACTGAGTCCAAATATATGGGGTTGACGACCGTGGATCAGTTCATTTCAGAGATGGGATATGTGGCGACTCAGATGTTGATCAAGATCATCAACGGCATACCGCTTGAGGATCAGACCTATAAAATGCAAACCCGGCTTGTCATTCGTAACTCGTGCCGTGAGGTCGTTGATGTGAAATAACCATTTTTGATTCATACCGGCTTTGCAATTACTTTTGGAGATCGAAAGGAGGTGAGAGCGTAAGTTGTTCGGAAGTAAATTGCAGGTCTTCTCTTCGACCTTGGACGGATGGAAGGAAGACCTGCGCATTCGTGTGGAGGGTTTAACTCCGCACGCCGCTAGTATAACTCGTTAAGAACCTAACTAAAAGGAGAAGAAAATGTCTCGCAAGATTTATATGATTTTGAGTCTCTTGCTTGTTGCGGCTTTTGTGCTTTCTGCATGTGGTGCTAAGGCTACAGAAGCGCCTGCACAACCCGCAGCAACTGATGCACCTGCACAACCGGCCGCTACCGATGCACCTGCTGCGACCGAAGCGCCCACTGAAAAAGTCACCGTTACATGGTGGCACATCACGACCGAAGAGAAACAAAAAGCGGTCTGGCAGAAATTGGCTGATGAATACATGGCTGCTCATCCCGACATAAACATTGAGATCACAGTGTTGGAAAATGAAGCCTTCAAGACCAAGCTGACCACCGTCATGCAATCTGGTGAACCACCTGACATCTTCCAGAGTTGGGGCGGCGGCGTGATGAATGAATATGCCAATGCTGGTTTGCTCAAGGATATTACTTCTGATTTGGATGCTGATGGCGGCGCATGGCGCAACTCCTTCTCAGCTGGTGCATTGGGTGTGTATGCTCTCAAGGGCAAGAACTACGGTGTACCGTGGGATATGGGCATGGTTGGTTTCTGGTACAACAAGGATCTGTTCGCGCAGGCTGGCATTGATGCACCTCCCGCCACATGGGCTGAACTTCTCGAGGATGTAACAGCCCTCAAAGCCGCTGGTATTACGCCCATTGCTGTGGGTGAGGGCGATAAATGGCCGGGCCACTTCTGGTTCGCTTATCTCTCCACACGCATTTGTGGGAAGGCTGGCTTCGAGGCTGCGGCTTTACGCACCGGATCATTCGCTGATCCCTGTTTTATAGAAGCGGGCAACAAGATCTTGGAACTCAATGCTCTTGAACCCTTCCAGGATGGTTACCTCGCCGCCACGTATGGTGACGAAGCGACCGCTGTTGGTACTGGCAAAGCCGCCATGGAACTCATGGGTCAGTGGGCGCCCGCTGTTCAGAAAGACAACAGTGAAGACAAGCTGGGCATTGGCGATAAATTGGCTTGGTTCCCCTTCCCGGCTGTTGAAGGTGGCGCTGGTGCTCCTGGTGATGCCTTCGGCGGCGGCAACGGTTTTGGTATTGGCAAGAATGCCTCCCCTGAAGCCATTGACTTTGCCAAGTGGCTGACCAGTGTGCAAGCTCAGATGGCATGTGCCGAAGCCGGTTTCTGTATCCCGGTCGTCAAGGGCGGCGAAGCTGGTTTGTCCGATCCATTCTTGATCACGATCCAACAGACATTTGCGCAGGCTGAGTATTTCCAGTTGTATTACGATCAGGCTCTTCCCCCGGCGACTGGCTCTGTCGTGAACGACAGCGTTCAGGGTATCTTCGCTGGTACATTGACGCCTGAACAGGCAGCCCAGGCAATCGAAGATTCGGCGGCAGCAGAGATAAAGTAACACAATAGCTCTTAGTGAAGAGAATCATGTGCGAGGGTCGTTTCGCGACCCTCGCACACTTCCTGACTTTGCGGATATAGGAGTTTGCATAATGCAACAACCCCCTTTCGTTCAGAACATATTTAAATCGAATCGCGGATCAGGTACGCCCCGCAGATTTCAGGATAACCTGACGATCTTTCTATTTCTTCTGCCAGCCATCCTTCTTTTTTTTACTTTTGTCGTTTACCCCATACTTCAATCCATTTACTACAGCCTGTTCGATTGGAAGGGGTTTGGTCCCGCCGTGGATTTTGTGGGGCTTGAAAATTACAAAAATATCCTGAGTGACATGGTGTTTTTGAAAGCGCTCAAAAACGGACTTTTGATTATTCTCTTTTCCCTGGTCTTTCAATTGCCTCTATCTTTGCTGCTGGCTGTGTTAGTGGGGCGCGACCTGCCAGGGCGCGTTTTTTTTCGCACCGTTTTTTTTATGCCTTATGTTCTGTCCGAAGTGATCACAGCGCTGATGTGGTTGTTCATTTACAACCCCGACCCGGAACGCGGCTTCATTAATGCCGTAGTTGTGTTTTTTGATGGCAATGCACAAACCTGGCTTGCCAGTACAGACCTTGTCATGCCAGCGATCTTCGTGGCGCTGACTTGGAAGTATTTTGGGTTTCACATGTTATTGTATTTGACTGGTCTCCAAAATATTCCACAGGAGGTTGAAGAAGCCGGGCGTATTGATGGGGCGAACGCTTTCCAGAACTTTTTCTACATCACGCTGCCATTACTTGCCAGTACTATTCGTACATCTGTTTATCTCTCTGTGCTTGGTTCGATACAGCAATTCATTCTGGTCTGGATCATGACCAAGGGCGGACCTGTCAACGCCAGTGAGACTCTTGCAACCTATATGTATCGCTTTGGCTTTGTGCGTTTCCAGCTTGGATATGGATCTGCGGTGGCGATCTACATGTTTATTCTCTGCCTGACGTTTTCTATCCTCTATCAACGTCTGACGCGCCAGCCCGATTATCTTAGTGGTCTTTAAAAGGATTCTTCCATGACCCGTCCCTTATCTCATCCAAGTTGGAAAACGAACAAGCTCGTTTCAAGATTCTTTCAATATCTTATTCTGTCCATCATTGTTGTGTTGATGTTCGTTCCCGTGGTCATGCTGGTTTTCGGCGCGCTGAAAACCCGTGGCGAACTGATAACGCATCCGTACACGCCGCCCATACCGCCGCGCTGGGAGAATATCACCGGCATTTTGGAAACACCCATATTTTGGGAGTTGTTGCGCAACAGTCTGTTTGTCATGTTCGTGGTGACGCTTGCGGTCGTAGTGATTTGCAGCCTCGCTGCTTTTGTTTTTGCCCGCATGGAGTTTCGCACAAAAGGATTGGCATTCAACCTATTCACATTGGGACTGATGTTCCCTATCAACATTGCCATCCTGCCCGTATATTTTGTGTTGCGCCAGTTGGATTTGATCGATAACCTCTGGGGTGTTATTGTCGTACAGACCGCCTTCCAGTTATCCGGCAACATCATGATCCTGCGCGGCTTCTTCACTGCGATCCCTGCAGAGTTACAGGATGCCGCATATATTGATGGCTGCACGACCTTCGATTTCTTTTGGCGTATTCTCCTGCCACTGGCGCGCCCCGCGTTGTCCGCCGTTGCCGCGTTGACCATGATCGTCAGTTGGAATGACTTTCTGATTCCCCTTGTGGTTTTGAACAGTGAAGCGTTTTGGACCTTGCCGCTTGGCACCATGCAATTCCAGGGACAATACGGTTCTGACCTGGCTTTGGTCTCTGCCTTCATTACGCTATCTGCCATCCCTACGATCATCTTTTACATATTTGCCGAACGCCAGATCGTGGCAGGGCTTACAGCAGGCGCAGTCAAGGGATAAGTATTCGATGCAAAAGACCTTTAGCAACCCAATCCTTTCGGGATGTTACCCTGACCCTTCCATTTGCCGGGTTGGCGAAGACTACTACCTTGTTACATCCACTTTCGAATACTTTCCGGGACTTCCGATCTTTCACAGCCGAGACCTGATCCACTGGCGACAGATCGGTCACGTCCTCGACCGTCCCTCCCAACTTGACCTCGATGAGGTGCGTCCCTCAGCTGGATTGTATGCGCCGACCATTCGTCATCACAATGAGACGTTCTATGTCATCAACACATTGGTGAATGGAAAGACAGAGAAGGGAAACTTCATCGTAACAGCGACCCAGCCTCAAGGTCCATGGAGCGAACCGTACTGGCTCGATGCGGATGGGATCGATCCATCGCTTCTCTTCGATGATGGGAAATGTTGGTACGTCGGCACCCATCTGAATGAAGACGGATATTACACCGGGCATACGGAAATCTTTCTTCAAGAATTAGATCTCGAAAAGATGAAGCTGGTCGGTGAAGTGACCGTCCTGTGGGATGGTGCAGTCAAAGGCGTGGTATGGGCGGAGGCGCCGCACATCTATAAAGTGAATGGATATTATTATCTGCTCATCGCCGAAGGCGGGACGGCGCATCATCATGCGGCGACAGTCGTTCGCAGTAAAAATATTTCGGGACCGTACGAAACGTATCGTGGTAATCCAATTCTTACGCATCGTCATCTTGGATTGGATTATCCGATCGTTGGCACCGGTCATGCTGATCTTGTTGAAACAAAGAATGGCGAGTGGTGGGCGGTCCTGCTGGCGATGCGTCCCTATGGCGGTTATTACTATAACCTGGGGCGTGAGACGTTTCTTGTGCCCGTGCGTTGGGAAGATGAATTTCCCATCTTCAGCCCTGGCACGGGACGTGTGGAGTTTGAATATCCTGCGCCCAATCTACCCGAACATGTTTGGGATATGCCCTCTACACGTGAAGACTTCAACGACACAACGCTTGCCTATCACTGGAATTTTCTGCGCACACCTCGTGATGAGTTTTATTCACTCACTGCACGCCCTGGTTTTCTTCGTTTGAAACTGCGCCCGCAACATCTTTGCGAACGGAGCAATCCCAGTTTTGTGGGGCGTCGGCAACAGCACATTGACTTCACAGCGCAAACGGAACTTGAGTTCACGCCGCAAACGGATGAATGTGCGGGACTCGTCCTCATTCAAAATAACGATTTCCATTTTCGTTTTGTCGTCACACACGATGTAAGTCGGATTGCCAATCCGACCTACGAAAATGAAAATACAATTCGCCTCATCAAACGCTTGCATGGAAAAGATGAAATCATCGCAACACAACCTCTGCTCGCTGGTCGGTATACCCTCAAAGTGACAGCGCATGAACAGAACTACAACTTTTATTTTTCAACGGACAGTCAATGGCAGGCGCTCGCCGAAAACGTTGATGGACGCATTCTCAGTACGCCCGTTGCAGGCGGTTTTGTCGGCGCCTACATCGCCATGTACGCCAGCAGTAACGGTCAGCCTAGCGCCAACCACGCTGACTTCGATTGGTTTGAATATTCCTCTGGAGTCGGTCAGCTTGCTGATTGACTCCAGAACCAAATAGGATTGAAACATTGTCCGCACTTCGCTATTTCATCACCATCTTGCTTTTACTTTCCTTTAGCATCTCCGCCTGCGGATCACCATCCACGCCGATAGTTGCCACTGTGACCCAAACCGACTCTCCTCCCACACCCATTCCTGCGAAACCCGCCTTTGAGACGGGCTTGTATCCCAATCTCTTCGCTGATTACCTTGGCAAAAGTGACGAAGAGATTCAAGCCAAGATTGACTCCGTCTTCAATCAACTCTTCTACGGCGACGATTCAACCGAACGCGTCTACTATCCTGTTGACTCAGATATGGCATATATATCTGACATCGCCAACGCAGACGTGCGCAGCGAAGGCATGTCCTATGGCATGATGATCGCCGTGCAGTTAAATAAGAAGGAAGAGTTTGACCGCCTCTGGAAATGGACCAAGACTTACATGTACCAAAAAGACGGCGGCTACAAAGGCTACTTCGCCTGGCATTGCAAAACGGGCGGCACGCAACTCGCTGCCAACCCCGCCGCTGATGGAGAAGTTTGGTTTATCACTGCCTTGTTCTTCGCCGATGGACGCTGGGGAAGTGGCGATGGAATCTATAATTACCGCGCCGAAGCACAATCCATTTTGAATACGGCACTTCATGACGATGATCGCGGCGATCTCGCCACTGACCTTTTCGACCCCGATACAAAACAAGTTGTCTTTGTTCCCCAAATCGGCAATAATTCATCCTTCACAGACCCTTCCTATCACATGCCGCACTTCTATGAGTTGTGGGCACGCTGGGCGGACAAGGATAACGACTTCTGGGCGGAGGCTGTCTCAGCCAGTCGTGAGTATCTCCCCAAATCCGTCCACCCCGAAACAGGGCTCGCCCCGAACTATTCCTACTTCGAAGGCAAGCCATACAGTGACGAATACAACGGCAACTTTCGCTACGATGCCTTCCGCGTCGGCGCAAATGTTGGCATGGATTATGTCTGGTTCGCTCCGAGTCAATGGCATGTAGAGCAATCGAATCGCTTGTTAAATTTCTTCGCCTCCCAAGGCATGGATGATTACAAAGCCGAATATTTATTGACAGGCGAACCTCAAGTCGGGCATCGCTCCTCAGGATTGATGGCAACAAACGCAGTTGCCGCCCTCGCCGCTGACCGCGAAATTGGTGAGCCGTTTGTACAAGCATTATGGGATCAGCCTTTGCCAACGGGTCAGTATCGTTATTACGATGGCTTGCTCATGATGTTAGGCTTATTGCAGGTCAGCGGCAACTTTCGCATTTATGAGCCCGGCACCGCTCCCGAAGGACAAGTCTTCCCAACTCCCAAACCTGAGATCAGTGGAAAGTTTGCTCCGCCAACAGGACATGCGCTGTTGCTGGTTGGGCAGGATGCAGAGAGTGTGGATGCCTATTTCGATTCAACAGTCACAGCTCCAGGCGGTGTGGCAGTAAATATTTCGTTGGATTTACAAGGCGTTGAAGATTTGAATTATCTCGCAGGGAAATATCCCAAGAGTACGTTATCTGTTGGAGTTGATTTGAAAGACTTGCTCAATGATATCGTAGATGGAAAATCCGATGCAAAGATTGATGCGTTACTTGATGCTCTAACTGCATACAACCGTCCTGTGTTTCTCCGCCTTGGTTATGGATTCGACGCCCCCGAAAACGGATATTCGCCCGACGTGTATGTTTCAGCGTGGAAAAAGTTCCATGAACAGATTCAGGCGAAGGGGAGTCCGAACGTTGCCCTCGTCTGGGAAACTTCCTTGCTATGCCACGAATTTGAGGGTGGGCGAATGATTACGGATTGGTATCCAGGTGATGAATATGTGGACTGGATTGGGATGGTTTATCTAAATCAGTATGCTGATTGCGTTGTCGAGTTTGCACGTTATTTTTCCAAGCCTGTGATGGTTACAGCGGCATCGCAAGGTGCAGGCTGGGATGAATGGTTTGCACCGTTCTTCAAGTTCGTGATGGACAATAACGATGTGGTGCGTGCCGTGACGTATGTCAATGCACGTGAGAGTCAATTGTCAAACGATGAAATTATCAAGAATTGGAAGACCGAAACCAAACAGTCCTTCTGGCTGCGCGGTGGACCTGATTTGTTTGAAACGCTAAACCAGTAACGCGGCATTTATATCGCAGTACATATGAATTTGTTTCAAAGGAGCATTGCATGAGTGCGACCAGCACATCGGAAAAACTTAACTATCTCGATACATCATTGTCATTTGCTGAGCGCGCAAAGGACTTGGTGGGGCGCTTGACGCTTGAAGAAAAAGTAGGCTTGATGAATCATCCTGCGCATGGTGTGCCGCGCCTGAACATCCCCGACTACAATTATTGGAGTGAGGCTTTGCACGGTGTTGCCCGCAATGGGCGTGCGACTGTTTTCCCGCAGGCGATTGCAATGGCAGCCACCTGGGACAAAGAATTGATTCATAAAGTTGCGACTGCCATCAGTGATGAGGGACGTGCCAAATATCACGCTGCCCTGCGGCGCAATGGCTATACCCTTCAATATCAAGGTCTCACCTTCTGGTCGCCGAACGTCAACATTTTCCGCGACCCGCGCTGGGGACGTGGGCAGGAAACCTGGGGCGAAGACCCATTCTTCACCGGCGAGATGGCGGCTGAATTCGTAAAAGGCTTGCAGGGTGACGATCCCAAATATCTCAAAGCGGCGGCTTGCGCGAAACATTACGCTGTCCATTCAGGGCCTGAAAAAGATCGTCACACTTTCAACGCTATCGTGACAAAACGCGAGTTATACGATACGTATCTGCCCGCCTTCAAAAAACTTGTGACCGAGGCAAAAGTTGAATCGGTAATGGGTGCATACAACCGCACACTTGATGAAGTCTGCTGCGCCAGCAAGTTGTTGCTCGAGGATATCCTGCGGGGCGAGTGGGGTTTTGACGGGCATGTCGTTTCAGACTGCATGGCACTTTCTGACTTCCACCTTAACCACAAAATCACGGAAGATGCAGCTGACTCTGCAGCACTCGCGTTGAAATACGGCTGCGATCTTGGCTGCGATCATGTCTTCAGCGAGATTCCCACTGCCATCGAACGCGGCGATACAACCGAAGCGCTGGTTGACCGCGCCCTCGAACGCACACTCACCACGCGTTTCAAACTCGGCATGTTCGACCCAGATGAAGATGTACCGTTCGCGTCTATCTCAACCGATGTTGTTGCATCAAAAGAACATCGTCAGCTTGCCTATCGTACTGCCACCGAAGCCGTAGTGCTCCTCAAAAATAAAAATAACATCCTGCCAATCAAACCTTCCACCAAAAAGATTTTTGTCACAGGTCCAACCGCCACGAGCATGGAAGTTCTGCTGGGGAACTATTACGGCTTCAACAACCAAATGGTTACTCTGCTCGAAGGTCTCGTCGGGCGTATCCCCGAAGGCATGGGGTTGGAATATCACTCAGGTGCGCCGCTCAAACATCCGCGTGAGATTCCAAATACGTGGGCGCCCGGCATGGCGCAATCTGCCGACTTCACCATTGTCTGCGCGGGTAACTCATCTTTCCTCGAAGGTGAAGAGGGTGAGTCGCTGCTTTCTCCGCAGAACGGTGACCGTGAAAGTATTTCGCTTCCGCAAAGTCAAATTGATTACATCAAGGAACTTTCCATTCACGGCGCACGCATTATTCTTGTGCTCACTGGCGGCAGTCCTATTGCGCTTGGCGAAGTCGAAGATATGGTCGAAGCGATTCTCTTTGTTTGGTATCCCGGCATGGAGGGCGGTCGTGCCGTTGCCGATGTGCTCTTCGGCGATGTTTCGCCTTCGGGCAAACTCCCCGTCACATTTCCCAAATCGCTTGCACAACTCCCGCCGTTTGACGATTACAGCATGAACGGTCGCACCTATCGTTACATGACTGCCGAGCCGCTCTATCCCTTTGGCTTTGGTCTCAGCTATACTCGTTTTGATTATTCGGAATTACAACTCGAAAAGCAGACTCTGGCACTTGGCGATTCCCTCAACATCAGCGTGACTCTGACCAACTGCGGCGAATCAGACTCAGCCGAAGTTGCCCAGTTTTACCTGAGCGACCTCCACGCCTCGACCATTGTCCCGCTCCATCATCTCATCGGCTTCGAGCGTGTGCATCTCAAAGCCGGTGAAAGCAAAACGTTGAAATTTACCATTACGCCCGAGATGATGTCGTTCTATAATGACGATGGCAGGCTGACTCTCGAACCCGGTCAATTCAAACTCGAAGTTGGTGGCTGTTCACCCAGCAAACGCGGACAAGAGTTAGGAGCATCCAAACCTGTCACCGCAGTGTTTGAATTGAAGTAGAAAATCGTAGGGCGGGATGTTATCCCGCCATTTTCAAGCAATGACCCCGAAGGGGTCAAATGATTATAGATTGTGATGTGAATCGGTTTTAACCCCGAAGGGGTGTCATAATATGTCAATCTATGTCATCCTTTCGGGATTGTGCTAGTGCAATGAAAATAAATCAAAATTGAAAATTGAATCAAGGAGTATTCCATGTCAGACTACACCCCCAAAGCTGAAAACAAATTCACCTTCGGTCTATGGACCGTTGGCAATCGTGGCGCAGACCCGTTCGGGTACGCCGTGCGCAAAGGCAAATCACCGGCTGAACTTGTCCGTTTACTCGGCGAAGTCGGCGCATGGGGCGTCAACTTCCACGATAACGATTTAATTCCCATCGATGCCACGCCCTCTGAACGTGACGCAATCTTGAAAGAGTTCAAGCAAGCGCTTGCTGATACGGGCGTTATTGTGCCCATGGCAACCACGGATCTATTCAGAGAGCCAATCTTCAAAGATGGCGCGTTCACCTCAAACGATTCCAAAGTCCGTGCGTATGCATTACAGAAAACTATGAACGCCATTGATTTGGGAGTCGAACTCGGCGCAAAGATTTACGTATTCTGGGGCGGGCGTGAAGGCACGGAGAGTGATGCTACGAAAGACCCCATCACAGCTATTAAGCGTTCACGAGAGGCGATGAACTTTTTATGCGAATATGTCAACGATAAAAAATACGACTTGAAATTCGCCCTTGAAGCCAAACCCAATGAACCACGGGGTGATATCTATAATTCCACCACCGGGCATATGCTGGCATTCATCTCAACACTTGACCATCCTGAAATGGTCGGCGTGAATCCCGAAGTAGCGCACGAACACATGGCAGGGCTCAACTTCGTCCACGGTGTGGCACAGGCCTTGGAGTCGGGCAAGTTATTCCATATTGACCTGAACGATCAAGCCTTCGGTCGCTATGATCAAGATTTCCGCTTTGGGGCAGTGAATCTCAAGAGCGCATTCTTCTTGGTAAAGTTGCTGGAAGATAATAAATACGATAGTTCACGTCACTTCGATGCTCACGCCTATCGTACGGAAGATTACGAAGGTGTGAAAGACTTTGCCCGCGGCTGTATGCGGACGTATCTCATCCTCAAAGAAAAAGCCGCCCAATGGAACGCGAATAAGGAAATTCAAGACATCGTCGCTGAGATCAACGCCGACGACGGCGCCATGAATCAATACTTCGGAAAATACTCTGCCGATAAAGCGAACGCCCTCAAAGCCCAAGCCTTCGACCGCTCCACCATTGCTGGTCGTGGCTTGAAATATGAACGGTTGGATCAGTTGACAGTAGAAGTGTTATTGGGAGTAAGGTAATTATGCGTAGGGGCGGAGCATTGCTCCGCCCCTACGTTTGTTGGAGGCATCATGTATTTTCTCGGCATTGATACATCCACCACCTCAAGTAAGGCATTGCTAATTGACGAACAGGGCAATGTCATTGCTGTTGCGTCCAATCCGCATACGCTGCAAACGCCCAAGCCACTGTGGTCGGAGCAGGATCCGCGCGAGTGGTGGGAGGCGGTGTCAGCGAGTATCAAGTCCGTTTTGGAGAAGGCAAGTATCAGCGGGGAAGGAGTCGGCGCGGTCGGTCTGACTGGGCAAATGCATGGATTGGTCTTGCTCGATGATGCAGGGAATGTTCTTCGTCCAGCCATCCTATGGAATGACCAGCGGACGCAAAGTCAGTGTGATGAGATTCATCGAATTGTTGGAAAAGAAAAGTTCATCCAGATTACAGGCAACGTCGCGTTGACCGGATTCACTGCGCCAAAAATTTTGTGGGTGAAAGAAAATGAGCCTGATGTATTCGCGCAAGCGAAGCATGTGCTGTTGCCGAAAGATTACATCCGCTACAAATTGACCGGCGAATATGCAATGGATAAAGCCGATGGCGCGGGCACGGTGCTGTTCGATTTGAAAGTGCGCGATTGGTCAGATGAAGTTTTGTCCGCGTTGGATATTCCGCGCGCATGGATGCCAAAGACATTTGAAGGCACTGAATTTACAGGATATGTAAATGAGGAAGCCGTGTCTCTTACTGGGCTGAAAGTTGGTACACCTGTTGCAGCCGGCGGCGGCGATCAAGCAGCAGGCGCGGTGGGTGTTGGCGCGGTGGAGCCTGGTATTGTTGGGCTCACAGTTGGTACAAGCGGCGTTGTATTTGCAACAACACCCTCTGCATTGATCGAGCCCGAAGGTCGCTTGCATGCGTTTTGTCACGCTGTGCCGAGGATGTGGCACTTCATGGGTGTGATGCTCTCCGCCGCGGGAAGTTTGCAGTGGTATCGTGATACGCTCGCGCCCGATGTGAGTTTCGATGATTTGTTGAAAGAAGCCGAATCGATTCCTGCGGGAAGTGAAGGATTACAGTTTTTGCCATATCTTTCTGGTGAACGCACGCCTCATCCCGACCCGTTGGCGCGCGGCGCTTTCATCGGTTTGACGCTCCGTCACAGCCGCGCTCACATGACACGTGCTGTGTTGGAAGGCGTCGCATTCGGGTTGAAAGATTCATTCACGTTGATTCAAAATGCGGGGCTTGGAGAGATCACACAAGTCCGTGCGTCAGGTGGTGGAACGAAGGGCGCGTTGTGGCGACAGATTCTCGCTTCAGTGTTGGAGGCGGAGTTGGTCACCGTCAATACAACAGAAGGCGGGGCCTACGGTGCAGCATTGCTGGCAGGTGTTGGGGCAGGGGCGTGGAGTGATGTTGCATCAGCATGCAAGGCGTGTATCAGAATAACCGGATCAACTTTACCAGACGAAAAAGAGGCGGAGATGTATCGCAAGTCATATGCAGTGTATCAGGAGTTATACCCCGCGTTGAAATCCAGTTTTATGAAGATGTGATCATGGTTCAAGTTGAGAAAAAGGCGCCTCAGCGGGCGTCTTTTTGTTTCTCAAAATTGCCTCTTGAAATTCACCGAAAAAGTGCTATGATTGTTTGTGAAGGATTGTGATTGATTATGAGTGATTTCACGCCTACCCCTGAACGGCAAAAACAGATCCTTGCGTTGCTCACGCGTCAACGGCGCCTCAGTGTGACTGAGATCGTGGCACAGTTTGCTATTAGCGAAGCCACGGCGCGCCGCGATTTGGAGACTCTGGCTTCGCAGGGGAAAGCCGAACGTGTGCACGGCGGTGTGATCGCTGTTGAACAGGCTCCGCCCGAGTTGCCGATCCTTGAACGCGAAAGTGAACAAGCGGATGAAAAGACCCGCATCGGACTCTCAGCCGCGAACCTGGTCGCTGATAAGGAGACTGTGTTCCTCGGCTCGGGCACGACCGTGCTCGAAGTGGCGCGCAATCTGCGTAACCGTAAGAACCTGACCGTGATCACCAACTCTTTGCCTGTGCTCAATGCACTGGCTGGAGCAGAAGGGCTCACGGTCATTTGTTTAGGCGGAATGTTGCGTAACAGTGAAATGTCATTCATCGGGCATATCACTGAGCAGGCATTGAGTGAAGTCCGTGCGGATAAGGTCATATTGGGGACACGTGGTTTGAGTCTCGAGCATGGATTGACCAATGACTATTTACAAGAAACATTAACCGACCGCGCGATACTAAAGATCGGGCGTGAGGTCATCCTTGTGGCTGATCATACGAAAGTGAATCGTGTTGCGACAGCGTTATTGGCGCCGTTGGATAGCATGCAGACTTTCGTAACCGATTCGAAAGTGGATAAGAAATTTATCGTGGCGTTGAAGAAACAGGGGATACAGGTGATTGTTGCATAAATAATCGTTGGTCGAGTAGCCTGAGGCGGCAGTCGAAGGCGTACACTTGCATGATTTGCCAGGCAAATCACATGCAAGTGCAGGTGTCGAGATCAACCAATAACAAAATAATTTTGCTTACCGGTGGTCTCGATACGTTTCTCGCTAGCGCTCGAAACTACTCGACCACCAGATATGAGATGAAATTATGCTCTTACAAAATTTTCGCCCGCAATCAAAACTCGTGACCAAGACCACTTTGGTGAACAAGCCAAAGTTTCCCGTCGTGGATGCCCATAACCATCTTGGTGAACCATTCGGTGGCGGGTGGGATAAGAAACCGTTGGGCGAGTTGCTTGATCTGCTCGATGAAGCTGGTGTAACGCATTATGTGGATCTCGATGGTGGTTGGGGCGAAGATATTCTCCATACGCATTTGAAACATTTCAAAGAGGGTGCGCCTGAAAGATTTCAAGTTTTTGGTGGCGTGGATTGGTCGAAGTGGGCAAGCTTGGGGGATGGATTCGCTGATTGGGCAGCGGGCAGACTCAAAGTCCAGAAAGAGGCGGGCGCGCAAGGATTGAAGATCTGGAAGCCGTTTGGGTTACATGTCAAAGATCATAAGGGGCAATTGGTCAAAGTGGATGATGCGCGCTTGAGTCCCATTTGGGAGACAGCGGGCGAATTGGGTTTTCCGGTGCTGATCCATGTGGCTGACCCGGTGGCATTCTTTGACCCGATCGATGAAACGAACGAACGTTGGGAGGAGATCGGCGCACATCCTGATTGGGCATTTACGAGTCCGCCGTTCCCGTCGTTCATGGAGATCATGAATGGCTTTAAGAATCTGGTGACGCGTCATAAAAACACCACGTTCATCGGCGCGCATGTAGGTTGTTATGGCGAGAACCTGGGTTGGGTGGGGCAGATGCTGGATGATTGCCCAAACTACTACATTGATATTTCTGCGCGGTTGGGCGAGCTGGGAAGACAGCCCTACACTGCGCGGAAATTTTTTATTCAATATCAAGATCGGGTTTTGTTCGGTTCAGATATGAGCCCCGACCTGGATGCGTATCGTTTGTGTTATCGCTTTTTGGAAACAGATGATGAGTATTTTAATTACAACACCAGTGAAGTGCCGGGGCAGGGACGCTGGTATGTGCATGGCATGTACTTGCCAGATGATGTGTTGGAAAAAATCTATCGAAAGAATGCCATGCGCGTTTTGGGTTTGGAGTGAACATGGATCTTAATTTTCTGACCATGGCGGATACACCTGAAGACCTGCAGCCCGTGCGTGAATTGCTGGCAGACTTTGAACGTGAACAGCAGATCCAAATCGCATTGGGGCGCGTCAGTTGGGACCGTGCCTGGCAGGTCTTATTAATGGATGCCGTGAACGGGAAAGGTCCGGATGTTTCGCAGATCGGTTCGACCTGGGCTGCGACCATGGCGATGCTGGATGCCTTACGCGTTTTCAAACCGGAGGATGTTTCTACATTTGGTGGTGCGTCGCGTTTTCTGCCTGCGGCTTGGGAGACTGTGAAATTTACAGATCGCCCTGAAGTGTGGGCGATCCCGTGGTCTATTTATACGTTTGTTTTGTACTATCGTAAGGACTTGTTGGCGAAGGCTGAAATTGATCCGACCATCGCCTTTTCGACCCCGGCGATGATGCATGAGACATTTGCCAAATTGAACAGGTATGAGATCACACCCTGGGCGTTCCCAAGTATGCATCCCTATGCAGATCTGGTGCACATTGCCTCTTCGTGGGCACGCGCGAACGGCGGCGATTTCATCAACGCCAATGGACGCGAACCTTTATTTGCCAAACCTGAAGCCAGCACGGGCTTGGTGGATTTCTTTGGGTTATTCCCATTCATTCCAGCGGAGTTACGCGGACTAAATATTGAAAAATGTACCGAGGCTTTTGCGCGCGGTGATGTGGCGGTTATGCTCGGCGGCGTGGAAATTGCCACCGAGTTAATTGAGAGTCCACATGCCTCGCAAGCGATGCACGACAACCTGGGCGTAACCACCCTGCCTGGAGTTCCCTGGATCGGCGGTGACCATCTTGTGGTTTGGAAGAATGTGTTGACCGATGCGAAGCATGAGCATGCCGCATTGGAACTGGTCCGTTTTTTGAGCAAGCGCGAAACCCAAATTCAACTCTTTAATCTCGAAGGTATTTTGCCAGCGCGCGCCGATGCTTATGGTGAATTGACTTTCCCTCTGGAAACAACGGTTCCCACAGTACAGCGAATTTTAAAGACCGGACGTCCGCATCCCACTTTGCGCTTGTGGCGGCGGATCGAGGCATTCTTGGACGACATGCTTTTGGATATTGGCAGCACTGTATTGCGGCAATATAACGTATCGCCTGCAGGTATTGTGCATCAAATGCTGAATGAATATGAACAAAAATTGTCAGCAGTGCTCAAAGGACAACTATGAAATTAGTGCCAGAGTATGCAACCTATCGTGAGATCAAATCACAGACTGAAGCCTGGGCGCAAGCCCTGGATGTAGTGAACGCTTCTGCCTTACCCAAAGCTGGTGACTACGACCAGATCCTTTTTACTGGCTGTGGCTCAACATACTACCTCTCACTCGCAGCTGCAGCGTTGTATCAAGAGTTGACGGGGCGCACGGCGCGGGCTGTGCCAGGCGGGGAATTGTTGCTGAATTCTCAAACGGTTCTCACGAATCAAAAAACCTTGCTTGTTGCCATCAGTCGTTCAGGGACGACGACCGAAACTGTCAAAGCGGTGGAGAAGTTCACGGCAGAGAAACGCGGAGAAGTAGTGGTCATCAGTAACTATGATGAAGTCCTTTCGCGATTGGCGGATGTGAATATCGTAGTCGATAAAGGTCAGGAAGAATCGGTGGCGCAGACGCGTTCCTTCGCTTCGATGTATGTGGCGGCAACAGCGTTTTGTGCGCGCATGGCAAAACGACACGATCTGTTATCTGCCATGCACGGTTTACCGAAAGCGGGGGAGCGCTTGATCAAGAAATACGAATCGTTTGCCAGATCAATTGGCGAGAATCTGGATTTTGATCGCTTTTATTTTCTGGGTTCCAGTATTCGTTATGGGCTGGCATGTGAGGTGAATCTCAAAATGAAAGAGATGACTCTTACGCACAGTGAGCCTTTTCACTTTTTGGAATTCCGCCATGGACCGATGAGCATGGTGAATGAAAATGCCGTTGTAGTAGGCATGTTATCAGATGCGAACCGAGTCCATGAGGCGAAGGTGCTTGAAGAGATGAAAGAGCTTGGAGGAACAGTAGCAAGCTTGGGTGAGACAGAGGCGAATATCCAATTTGAATCGGGCATCCCGGAGAATGTCCGCGGTGTCCTATATCTGCCCGTGTTGCAGTTGATGGCGTTCTATCGTTCGCTCGTTAAAGGTTTGAATCCCGATCGCCCGACGAATTTGACGGCGGTCGTGAAATTAGATTTCTAAAAAGGAGAGAAGCATGAAAAAGTTAATGTTCGTTTTGGTGATGGCGAGTCTTATGCTTGCCGCGTGCGGTGGTGGCGCGACTGAAACACCTGCCGCATCGAATGAGCCGGTTGAAATCCGTGTGTGGGGACATCAGGCGCCCGCGTTCAACGAAGCTGACCAGAAGATGTTCGATGATTTCATGGCGGCGAACCCGAATGTGACCATCAAGTACGAGACCTTCCCGTGGGATGTGTTCATCCAGACGATTCAAACTTCGCTTCCCGCTGGCAACACCGCCGATGTGATTCTCATTCCTGGTGGTTATACCTGCCGTTATGCCAGTGGCGGTCAGTTGCTTGAAGTGCCTGCCGATGTGATGACGCTGGCACAGGCTCAGGAAGCTTTCTTTGCGGCGCCGCTTGGTGGACAAACCTGCGATGGTAAGTTGTATGGTTTCCCCGCAGAATACAACCTTGAGTATGGCGGCGCGTATGTGAACCCCGCTCTGTTCGAAGCGGCTGGCATTGCATATCCGCCCAAATGGGAGAATTGGGATGCGGTCGTTGCCGATGCGAAGAAGATGACGACGCTGGGCTCGGATGGTGTGATGACCGTTGCCGGTATGCACTATACCAACAGCGACCAGTTGTTCACGTACTTCCTGGCTGGTATTTTGGAGCAGGGCGGCAATTACTTTGCCGAGGATGGCAAGCACTTCAACTTCAATTCACCCGAAGCCATCGCCACCATCCAGAAGTTAATGGATATGGCTCAGCAGGATGGCGTCGTTGACCCGATCATCTTCAACCAGGATAGCGAATGGGTGGGTGAGTCGTTTGCACAAGGTCACGCTGCCATCGGCGTGCTTGGCTCATGGTATGTGGGCGATGCGAAGTTGTCTTATCCTGACTTGAAGTTCGATTACGTTACTCTGCCGCCCATGATGGGTTCGGAACACAAATTCGTCTCCGTAGGCGGATGGGGTTATGTGGTTGGCAAAAATACCCAACATGCAGATGTTGCCTGGAAGCTCGCCGCGTTCCTTGGTGCGAATCAGGCGAATGTGTTGTTCTTCAATTCCAAGTCAGCGACCATCCCGGCGATGAAAGCTGTGGCGGATGATCCGAAGTTCCTCGAAGCCGCTCCGTTTGCGGGTGCGGTCTTGCCGATTCTGGGTGCGGGTGCATATCAAGGCTATCTGACCGATCCCGATCAATTGGCATATGAGATCATCTACCCGACCATCCTTGACGCGCTTCAAGGCAATCTCACCGCTGAAGAAGCCGCAAATAACATTCAAGAAGCCGCGAACGAGATGGTGGATGCGGCGCAATAAAAAAGAGAATTAGAGATTAGAGATTGGTAGGGGCGGCGCATTCAGTTATCAATTGTTACTGATGACAGTAGTGAATCGCCCCTACTATTTTTCTTTTCAAATTCACCTATTATTAGTCTCCAGTCTCAATTCTCCCAATCCTCATAATTCTCTGCCATCCTCCCTTCCAGCAAGGAGAAACTCATGGAAATAACACCGCTCTTCAAAAAAGAAATCGTCAGTGACGGCGGCAAACTCACGGCAAAGCAACGCAGCTTTGCGTATACGAGTCTCACGCCTGTCCTGCTCTACATGGGACTGTTCACACTGTTCCCGATTCTCTTTGCCGCGGTGATGAGTTTCTTCAGTTACTCGCCCATTCGTGATGGAAGCGGCTTTCTTGATCTGGGCGGCGCAAATCCATTTGTGGGATTCAACAATTACATCGAGTTATTTACAGGCACAGGCAAGCCCGCTGAGGTGTTTCGGCTTGCGGTCAAGAACACGTTTCTCTTCACCGCGCTCGTCTTGCCGATGAACCTCATCATCACACTTCCACTCGCCGTGGTCCTCGAATCGGTGAGCGAACGTTTCAAGACATTTTTCCGCGCCATTTATTTTCTCCCAACTATTTCATCATCCATTGCGCTTGTTATTATTTGGGCATATATGTACGCGCCCGGCTGGGGCTTGCTCAGTCTCATGTTCAAAGCTGTAAATCTCGTTCCACCAAAATCATGGCTGGCTGACCCAAATACTGTTTACTTTGGCGTTCCGCTTGCGATGATCTGTGTGGTCGTAGCCCACGTCTGGCAGGACTTCGGCTACAACCTTGTCATCTTTGTTGCCGCACTGCAAGGGATTCCAAAAACGTTACGTGAAGCTGCCCGTGTGGACGGTGCCAATGTCTGGCAGGAATTCTGGCTCGTCGTCGTTCCGCTTCTCCGCCGGACCGTATTACTGACCTGCGTTCTGACAGTAATCTCCTCGCTTCAAGTTTTCGTCATCTTCCAACTCCTCACGCGCGGCGGACCCAAGAATCAAACGCAAACATTGTTGTTATCCATCTATGAGAATGCCTTCCGTTTTTCCAACAACCTTGGTCTCGCCTCGGCGATGTCCATGATCTTGTTCATTTTCATTTTGATTCTCACTGTTGTTCAATTTAGAATCTTGCGTACAGAGTGGGAGTACTAATGATTTACGACGTCTGCACTTGCGCCAGATACAAGTGTTTCAGATTTTGGATTCCCGATTATCAATCTCCGATCATTACTCGTAAATCGTTAATCGTAAATCCAAATGGGAGCCATCATGAATAATCCTCCAACCCAAAAACATCCCTCTGTTGGCTTTGTCCTCGGCAAATCAGGTGCGTATGCCGTCCTCATTCTCGGACTCGTCGCAACATTACTGCCGTTCTTCTATATCATGGTCTCCTCCCTCAAGACCGAAGCCGAACTTCGCAAGACCCCGCCTGATTTCTTCCCACAAGCGCCAACCCTCAAACACTACATCGCCATTCTCACCAACGAAGATATTCCCATCGTGCGCAACGTAATGAACAGCGCCGTCGTCGCGTTGTCACGCGTTTTCATCACGCTCTTCACCAGCTCCTATGCTGGCTACATCTTCGCCAAATATCATTTCAAGGGCAAGAACCTCGCCTTTGGTGTCATCCTGGTCCAGATCATGATTCCGTTTCAGGTGGTCATGATTCCCAACTACCTGCTCATCGTCAGATTTGGTTTAATCGATTCGCTTTGGGCGCTCATCATTCCATCCATGGTCGATGCGTACGGCATTTTCATGATGAAGCAATTCATCGAGTCGATGCCTGGTGAACTCATGGACGCCGCCCGCATCGACGGCGCCTCCGAATTCGGCATCTACTCACGCATCATCCTCCCGCAAATGGGACCGCCGCTCGCCTCGCTCGGCATCTTCACTTTCATGGGTACATGGAACGATTATCTCTGGCCCCTCATCGTGCTCACCTCTCCCGAGAAGCGCACCATCCCATTGCTCCTCGTTTGGTTCCAAACCCAACACAGCGCCAACCAGGGACTCGTCCTTGCCGCGTCCATTCTCACACTCCTCCCGATCTTCCTCGTCTACATCTTCCTGCAAAGATGGATCGTGGATCAGGCAACACAGAGTGCATTCAAATAATATGCGACGCATCATCAGCCTCTTTCTTCTTTCCTCTTTCCTTCTTGGATGTGGACCCGCTTCCCGCGAAGCGTCACCCGAGCCTGCTACTGTGACCCACACCTATACCGCCACTGACGCATCCATCCTCAACCCCGAGCGTGGATTCTTCACCCCGTACGAATTACCCGGAACGCCCGGTTTTAGTCCCATCCGAGCCACAGGCAACACGCTCGTCCACCTCAACATCCGCCTTGATGATTGGCGCGAAACGGACATCCCGCAGGGTGCGCTCGATGATTTACAAACCAACTTCGATGACATTCGTGATGCGGGCATCAAAGCTATCATCCGCTTTGCCTACAATCAAGGACCTTATCCCGATACCGAACCCGATGCATCCAAATCCCAGATCCTTCGCCACATCGAGCAATTGACTCCACTCCTGCAGACCAACGCAGACGTCATCGCCTGGGTCGAAGCCGGTTTCATCGGCGCATGGGGTGAATGGCACACCTCTACAAATGGACTCGATAATCTCACCGACAAACGCGATATTCTCAATGCCCTTATCGCTGCCATCCCGGATCGCTATGTGCAAGTCCGTTACCCCGCCAACATCATTGAGATGTACCCGAATCCCGTCGATGCTATCAAAGCACGCGTCGCTCATCACAACGATTGCTTCCTTTCTAGTGATACCGATGTCGGCACGTATGAACGCGATGGCGTGAACACCATCGAACGCGACCAAGCCTACCTCACCGAATTAACTCGCTTCACTCCAATGTCTGGCGAGACTTGCGCTCCCAATCCACCGCGCTCAGAATGTATGATTGCCGTTCAAGAAATGGAATTGCTGCACTTCTCTGCCATCAACGAAGCCTATCACAAGGGCATCCTCCGTTCATGGGAAGATGGTGGTTGTTTACAAGAGATCACAGATCGCCTTGGCTATCGCTTCTCACTGACTTCTGCTAATTTCAACGAACAAGTGCGACCCGGTGGTTTGCTCAACCTGACTGTGGATATCACCAACAGTGGTTTTGCTTCATTGATAAATTCACGACCACTGTACGTTGTGCTTCAAGAACCAAACTCGATTTTCCTCACGAAACTCGAACTTGATCCGCGTACATGGGAACCCGGTAATTCGTCTTTCACAGCGAGCCTTCACCTGCCGTCTAAGATGGCAGAAATGGAATACAACCTCGCTCTCTGGCTTCCCGATGAAACCGAGACATTGCAATCGAATCCGTTGTACGCGGTTCACTTTGCAAACGAAGGCATCTGGGATGAAGCCACAGGCTACAACATTCTAGGCAAGGTCATTGTCGATTCATCTGTGCCAGGTAGTTATCAACGAACGGACTTTATGAAAGTGGAAGAGTTGTTGATCAAAACCGCGGTCCTATCAGCGACTCCGACCCCTGCTCCCGTCGGATCTGGAGACTTGATCTCTAACATACAGATCTCCAACGACGCCGAAAATATCTTTCTGTCGTTCGATTATGCCAGCGGGGACTACAACGCCTTCCAATTATTTGTTGACACCGATCGAGACCTGAATACAGGTTATCGCCTCAACGGAATTGGCGCTGATGCCCTTTTTGAAAATCACACCTGGAATATTTATGATGGCTCAGGCACCGACTGGCAGTGGCAGCCGACGGAACTATTGATTCGCTTTGAAGATATAGGCAACCAAGTGCAATGGAGCATTTCGCGTACGCTGTTCAAGACACCCGGGTTGGATGTGGTCTTTCAGCTCGTTGATGCCAATTGGAACTCAGTTTTTTTGACTCAAAAAATACCGTACACCATCAAGTGACTTGGAACTTGAAACCTGGAACTTGACACTTACAAAACAAGGAGAACAACATGACCAAAATCACTTTCATCGGCGCAGGCAGCACCGTCTTCGCCAAGAACCTACTCGGCGATATCCTTTCGTTCCCCGAACTTGCCGACTCCACCATCAGCCTAATGGACATTGACCCCGTGCGCTTAAAGACCTCTGAAATTGTGGCGCACAAAGTTGCGGACTTCTTCGGCGCGAAACCGAAGATCGAAGCGACGCTGGATCGCCGCGCCGCCCTCGATGGCGCGGACTATGCCATCAGTATGTTCCAGGTCGGTGGCTACAAACCCAGTACCGTCATTGACTTTGAGATTCCGAAAAAATATGGCATCAAACAAACGATAGCAGATACCCTCGGCATCGGCGGTATCATGCGCGGACTCCGCACCATTCCGGTCTTCCTAGATATTTGCAAAGATATGGAAGAACTCTGTCCCGACGTGATGTTCCTGCAATACGTCAACCCGATGGCGATGAATACCTGGGCGATCAACAAAGCCAGCAAGATCAAAACGGTTGGCTTGTGTCACAGTGTGCAGGGAACCGCTGAGGTATTGGCAGAAGACATCGGCATTCCATACAACGAGATCAATTATATTTGCGCAGGCATCAATCACATGGCGTTCTATCTCAAGTTCGAACGCAACGGCGAGGATCTGTATCCAAAGATTCGACAAGTGGCTGAAGCCAAATCGTATGCACGTGGATATCGCAATCTTGCCAATCACGTTCGCTATGAAGTCCTTCGCCGCACGGGATATTTTGTCACCGAGTCGAGCGAACATTTCAGCGAATATGTGCCGTGGTTCATCAAGAGCAGTCAACCTGATCTTCTCGAGCAATACGAGATTCCCATCGATGAATACATCACGCGTTGTGAATTGCAGATCGCGGAATGGGAAGCGGATAAAGCCGCTCTCGAACGCGGTGAGTTGGACGAAGCCTACGAACGCAGTCAGGAATATGGTTCGCTCATCATCCATTCGATGGAAACTGGCACGCCGCGCATTGTCTATGGCAATGTCGCCAACAACGGACTCATCGACAACCTTCCACAAGGCTGCTGCGTTGAAGTTCCCTGCCTTGTCGATAAGAGTGGACTCCAGCCCACAAAAATTGGTATGATGCCGCCGCAACTTGCCGCGATGCAACAGACCAACATCAACGTGCAATCGCTCGTTGTCGAGGCTGCGCTCACCCGCAAACGTGAGCATATCTATCACGCCGCGATGCTCGATCCACACACCGCCGCCGAACTCAGCCTCGATCAGATCTGGTCCCTCGTGGATGAGCTCATCACAGCCCACGGCGACATGCTGCCCGAATATCAATGAGACATGTCATCAGCCTCTTTCTTCTCGCCTCTTTTTTATTAGGATGTAATTCCGTTTCATCCTCACCGCAACTTGATTCTGTTTCGAAAGCGACTCCAACCCTTATGCCTTCTAATTCGCAACCTGTAACCGATTGGTGGCATCCCACTGTGGGACTCACCTGGCAATGGCAAATCGGCAACGATGACATTGATACATCCATCCAAGCGGATGTCTATGACATCGACCTCTATGTTGACCAAGCCATCATCGACGAACTTCACGTCAAGAGGCGCAAGGTCATATGCTATATTAGCGTCGGCTCATGGGAAGATTGGCGACCTGATAAAGATCAATTTCCGCCTGAGGTACTTGGCAAAAATTACGAAGGGTGGAAAGGGGAGCGCTGGCTCGATGTCCGCGCGATCGACAAACTTGCGCCCATCATGCTTGCCCGCCTTGACCTGTGTAAAGCCAAAGGCTTTGATGCAGTAGAACCTGATAATATGGAAGTCTACACCAACGACACTGGTTTCCCGCTAACGTATGACGACCAGTTGAAATTTGCCTTGTGGCTCGCAGAGGAATCCCACAAACGCGGACTTGCCATCGGTGTGAAGAACGCTCAGGATCAAGTGCAAGACCTGCTTCCGCATTTTGACTTCGCCATCACCGAAGATGCCTTCTATTACGGTTGGGCAAAAGATATGTTACCCTTCATCGAATCCGGCAAACCCGTCTTTGCCGCCGAATACACCGACCTGCCCGGAGATTTCGGCGCCTTCTGCGAACAATCCAAACAACTCAACTTCAGCACCATCCTCAAAAAGCGCGGACTGGATGCATGGCTGGAAACCTGCCCTGAATAAAGGTCGAAGGTCAACCGACTTTCGACCTTTGACGTTTGACGAACCTGACACCTGGAACCTGCCACATGACACTCCTCTCCATCGGCAAATTTCGCGGACTCCAACAGATCTCCTCCAAGCGCGGCACCTTCACTTGTCTCGCGCTTGACCATCGTCAAAACCTGCGCAAAGCGAATCCGGCTTTCGTGGATGATGCCGAACTCTCACGCTTCAAACTGGATGTGACCAAAGCACTCGCGCATCGGGCCACGGCTGTGCTCCTCGACCCCGAAGTCTCCGCGGCGCAAGCCATTGCACAACGCGTTGTTCCCAATAATGTTGGTTTGGTAGTCGCTGTTGAATCGACCGGCTACACCGGCGACACGACTGCCCGTCATGCACAGATCATCCCCGGTTGGAATGCGAAAAAAGCCAAACGGATGGGTGCGAACGCGATCAAGTTGCTTGTGTATTACCATCCTGATTCGCCAACAGCCAAAGAGATCGAAGACTTTACGGTAAATATCGCTGAAGAATGCAGGCAGCGAGATTTGGTTCTCATGCTTGAACCACTTTCTTATTCGCTGGATGAAAGTAAAAAACTTTCTTCCGAAGAAAAACGTTACGTAGTGGTTGAGACTGCCCGACGCTTAACGCCTTTGGGCGCAGATATTCTCAAAGCGGAGTTCCCGCTTGACGTGACTGAATCAGACCAAGGCTTATGGAAAGAAGCGTGCGCTGAAATTTCTGCCGCCTCGCCCATCCCGTGGATTCTTTTATCTGCCGCCGTGGATTACGAAACTTTTGTCCAGCAAGTCACCGTGGCATGCAATGCAGGTGCCAGTGGCATCGCCGTCGGTCGCGCAGTCTGGAAGGAAGCCGTCACCATGGACGGCGATGAACGGCTAAAGTTTTTGAGAACAACTGCAAAGTATCGCATCTCGCGGCTCACGTCGTTGTGTCATGCGCTCGCCAAACCGTTCACCGATTTCTATACCGCCGAAGCGCCCTTCGATTGGTATAAGACCTATTAAGAAGATGAGAGTCAATGAAAAAAATCTACCCATTTAGTTTTTACTTTTTGTACTTTGGAGCAGGCGCCTGCTTTTTCCCTTATATCGTTTTGTATTATCAGAGCCTGGGCTTCACCGGCGCACAGATCGGATTACTCTTCGCGATCTCTCCGCTCATCACCTTGTTTGGCGCACCGTTTTGGACCGGGATCGCCGATACATCCCATCGCCATAAACTGGTCATGAGTATTACGCTTTTGGCTGCCGTTGGTTTGGTGATCTTGTATCCGTTCGCTAAAACGATCGCGGCGGTGTTTGTGTTGGTTTCACTCTATTCGTTCATGATCGCGCCGGTGAATGCTTTTGCCGACACCGCCACAATGACCATGCTGGGCGATCAGAAGAATATGTACGGACGGGTACGCGTGGGCGGCACGCTCGGCTGGGGCATTGCTGCGCCGATTGCCGGACTCGTCATCTCAAAATTTGGATTGAGTTGGGCATTCTGGTCTTATGCTGCTTTACTGTTCATTGGTTTTCTGGTCAGCCAACAGTTTGTATTTAGTCAAGTCAGGCAGCAGGTTTCCATTCGACATGGCATGCGTGAGTTATTCTCCAACCGACGCATGGTTCTTTTTCTGCTCGCAGCATTTGTGACCGGCATGGCACTCATGAGCATCAATTCCTTTTTATCGGCCTATATGAACGAGTTGGGCATCAATAAATCTGTTCTTGGGTTTGCACTCAGTATTTCCACGCTCTCAGAATTGCCAGTGTTGTTTTTTGGCAATCGTTTGCTCGCCAAACTGAAACCGCACGGCATATTGATCCTATCCATGTGCGCGACGATGATCCGTTTGTTCCTTTATGCCATCTTTCAATCTGCACCCGGCATCCTTGCTTTTCAATTGATCAACGGCTTTACGTTTGCGACGTTATGGATAGCAGGTGTGTCTTTCATCAACGAAAATGCGCCGCCCGGTTTGAGCGCCACCATGCAAGGTGTCTTTGGTGCGGCAGTTTTTGGCTTTGGCGCAGCGGGCGGTGGTTTTATTGGCTCGCTCTTGTTGGCGCGGCTGGGTGGTGCGCAAATGTACGCCATCTTTGGCGTCATGATGTTGGTGATGTTGATCGTGTACGTTCTTTTTGAAAGACAGCTTCCCAAGATCCAATATGCCGAAGTTTGATGTTCTGGTAGCTGGTGAGATCAACCCCGATCTGATTCTTTCGGGCAATGTGGTTCCTGAATTTGGTCAGGTTGAAAAACTGATTGATAGTGCTAAGCTTGCCGTCGGTTCATCGTCCGCAATCTTTGCGTGTGGTGCGGCGCGATTAGGCTTGAAAGTTGCCTTCATCGGTGTGTGTGGCGATGATGTCTTCGGTCGTTTCATGTTGGATGAAATGTCAAAGCGTCAGGTGGATATCGAAAATGTGATCGTAGCTCAAAGCGGTTCGACTGGCTTGAGCGTGATTCTTAACCAGTCCTCTGACCGCGCGATTCTGACTCACCCCGGCTTGATCGCTGAACTACAAGCCTCACACATCTCTGACGATTTGTTGCGTGACTCAAAACATTTGCATGTGGCAAGTTATTTCCTCCAAACAAAACTTCAACCTCATTTACCAAATCTTTTTCGTCGTGCACGTGGGTTGGGTTTGTCAACCTCACTCGATACAAATTATGACCCCTCAGAAAAATGGATCGGGTTTGATGAACTGCTCTCGGTCACGAACATCTTCTTACCGAATGAGCGCGAAGCGTTGTCGCTTTCAGGGAAGTCAAATGTTGACGAAGCCGCAAGCAAGCTCGGGTCCAAGGTGGAAGCGTTAGCGATCAAGTTGGGGGCAGAGGGAGCTTTGGGAGTCCGCAAAGATTCGAGAGTCCGAGTCGCTTCAATTCCAGTCAATGTGATTGATACCGTTGGGGCAGGAGACTCGTTCGATGCAGGTTTTATCTATGGCTATTTGAATCAATGGAGTTTGGAAAAAAGTTTGCGACTCGCTTGTGTGTGCGGTGCGTTATCCACGCAACAAGCAGGTGGGACGAGCGGTCAACCTACACTGGCTGAGGCTGTGAAGTTTTTGGTCGCGTGAGCCATAAACTTATGACTGCAATAATATAGCCGATTGCTGAAAACGCATATAACCAACGTGCGCCCACAACATCGAAGATGGCTCCACCCACCGGTGCGGCAATGATGTTGACCAAGCCAGTGATCGTGACTGTAAATAACGCGAGAACTGTGCCGGTTTCTGATGATTGTGTGCGACTGCTGATAAGACCGACGAACGAGATGGTATAGAAACTGAACGCTACGCCGCCGATAAAGCGTACGACCATGATCGTTGGAATGAATGGCAATAATAAAGCAGTGAGGCGTTGAAAGAATGTCAGTGAAAGCGCGATGAGCATGAGACGATGTGCGCCAATACGATGCACGAAACGATCGGCATAAATCATGAAAGGTAGTTCAACGACGGCACTGAGAATGCCCGCAACTGAAATGAGACGTTTCGATGCGCCAAGCTGCGCGAGGAAGACATTTTCAAATTGGAGTACACCGCTGTTGAGAAAACCGATTGCGACGAGCGCAACAGCAAACCCTAATAACGTGCGATCCTGAAAGACTCTGCGAATGGCAACGCGCAGACTGGGTCTCGCTTGATCTTGTGTTTGGCTGTGTGTGAAATAACGCGGCTGAATAAAGAAGACTACTGTCGAAGAAATGACCCACATGGACGCCACACCAATAAACGCGGCGATATAGCCGAAGTGTTCAACCAGTTGACCTGATAAGAGAACTGAAGCGATCCATCCGAGAGAAGCCCAGGCACGGACACTGCCATAGCCCAAGCCAGACTCTTGCGAGACAGTGACCGCCATTGAATCTGAAAGCGGCATAACACCCGAAGCCGCCAGCGAGTGTAAAAAGATGACAATGATGATTGGAAGAAAATCTGTTTGGCGACCAATGAAATAATAACCAATCGCTCCAAGGATGATGGCAATTTGCAGAATCCGTTGCGCGAGTGGATGCCGCTTCACAGTGCTGACCCAGATTGGCGAAGCGATCATCCCCACAATGGCGCTGGTGGATGAGATAAACCCGATCTGCTTGCCAGTGAAGCCGAGACTGATATAGAAGAGATTCGCAAAGGGCAGGATGAAGCCCCATCCACCCATGAAGGTGAAATAATAAAGCCGTGCGAAGAGCAGGTCTTTTGGTGGAAGTTTGGAGAGTAAGGTCATTTTATAAAACCCGACGAAGTATATCACCCCTGAATTTTTGGAAAGTTTGCAGGTTAGAAGGTTGAAATGTTGAATGTGTTTGATGATTTGATTGCAGCGCAAAAGCTCGGTGAGGTGAAGGGAATTACTTCCGTTTGTTCGGCGCATCCATATGTTTTGCAAGAAACCCTAAAAGTCTCAAAGACCTTTAGGGTTTTTCCATTGATTGAAGCGACATGTAATCAGGTACATCAATTCGGTGGGTATACCGGCATGACTCCCAAGGATTTCGTCACTTACATTCGTGGCATTGCTGTAGATAATGATTTTCCGTTTGAGAATATTGTTTTAGGTGGTGATCATTTGGGTCCAAATGTTTGGCAGAATGAACCAGCTGAATCCGCTATGGATAAGTCGAAGGTGCTAATCCGCGATTATGTGCAGGCGGGCTTTGTCAAAATCCATTTGGATTGCAGCATGCGCCTCGCGGATGATCCAGAGGGGGCTTTGAATCCTGAAGTCATTGCAAGACGTGCCGCACAATTGGCAAAAGTGGCGGAAACAGCGGAATACCATTCCGCTCCACGTTATGTCATCGGAACTGAAGTTCCCGTTCCAGGCGGTGCTACTGAGCATGAAGACGGTGTCCGTGTGACGAAAGTCGAAGACGCGCGTGAGACAATTGAGATCCATCGCAAAGCGTTTTACGAATTGGATTTGCAATCTGCATGGGAAAGGGTCATTGCGGTGGTTGTGCAACCGGGCGTGGAGTTTGGCGATGATTTTGTTCTGCCATATCAGTCTGATGCTGCGAAAGAGTTGTCGCATTTCATCGAAAGCCAGTCTATGGTTTATGAAGCTCACTCGACTGATTATCAAACACGCGCTGCCTTGAGAAATCTGGTGCGCGATCACTTTGCCATTCTCAAGGTAGGACCTGGCTTGACCTTTGCCTTCCGCGAAGCAGTCTTTGCCTTGGCGCTGATCGAAGATGAGTTGATTACTAAAACCGAGCGTTCAAATATTATCCAAGTGCTGGACGACGTGATGGTGAAATATCCTAAACACTGGCAGAAATATTATCGCGGCAATGAAGCGGAGCAAGCCTTCAAGCGCAAATATAGTTTGAGTGACCGTGCGCGCTACTATTGGGTCCAGCCTGAAGTGCAGAGGGCGTTTGAGCGCTTGATGAAAAATCTTGGTGGGAAAGTCCTGCCGTATTCCTTGTTGAGTCAGTTTGTGGGGGAGAGGGAGCTTAATGCTGAACAGGTGATTGGATGGAAAATCGATAGAGTATTAGGTGATTATTTGGTTGGATGCGGAGAATAATCACAAAATTGAGAGTATGACATCGTTAGTGTAATCATGATACACTACAACGAGCAAAACAACGCATAGCAGGCAATCCCTGCAACTGCTTTGTTTGCCAACCCATGATGTTATCCTATCTCTCCCATTTACAATGTTCTGGTTGTGGCAAGGAATATACCCATACTGAGCTCCACACCTTTTGCCCAGATTGTCAGTCGCCGCTACTTGCCATTTATGACTTGGAGCGTGCACGTCAGCACGTGGACCGGGAAGAAATTTCGAGACGCCGAAAAGGCATGTGGCGCTGGAGTGAATTACTCCCGGTTTTGAACGTGGAAAATCAAATATTTCTTGGCGAAGGGGATACGCCTTTGCTTTCATTGCCCCATCTTGAAAAAGAGTTGGGGCTTTCCCATCTTTATGTAAAGGATGAAAGCAGTAATCCAACTGGCTCGTTCAAGGCCCGTGGATTGGCGGCAGCAGTTTCCAAAGCAAAAGAACTTGGTGTGGAAAAAGTCATCATCCCTACCGCAGGCAATGCCGGCGGAGCGATGGCCGCATACGCTGCACGCGCGGGATTAAAGGCGTATATCTTTATGCCCAAAGACACGCCGTTCGCCAACATTCAAGAGAGTCGCATGGCTGGCGCAGAAGTTGTGCTCGTGGACGGCTTGATCAGTGATGCGGCCGGGATGGCTGGTGAAAAGGCACGCGCTGAAGGTTGGTTTGATGTTTCAACATTCAAGGAACCCTATCGCGTTGAGGGGAAGAAGGTAATGGGGTATGAATTGGCAGAATCCTTCCACTGGGAATCACCCGATGTGATCATCTATCCAACGGGTGGCGGTACAGGCTTGGTGGGTATGTGGAAAGCCTTCGATGAACTTGAGAAATTGGGTTGGCTAGCCAATACAAAACGTCCGCGCATGGTTTCGGTGCAGGCAGATGGATGTGCGCCGGTTGTCAAAGCGTTTCAAGCAAAAGCCACATTCTGCGATTTTTGGATAAATGCCCACACGTTCGCATCCGGCTTGCGCGTGCCAAAAAGTTTTGCTGACCACCTTATTCTGCAGGATATTTATGATAGTGAAGGTACCGCTATTGCGGTCAGCGATGAGGCGATCCTGGAATCGCAAAAACAACTTGCCAGCATGGAGGGAATTTTCGCCGCACCCGAAGGCGCTGCAACGCTTGCTGCACTCAAGGATCTGATTAAGCAGAACTGGATCCACCCTGAAGAGCGTATCGTGTTATTCAATACCGGCTCAGGTTTAAAATATTTGGACCACGTGAATTAGTCAGCAGTGATAGGGAAAGGGTTCTTGTGTTAATTAGCGGGGGGATAGCTGCTTGTTTCGTAGAAGCAGGTGTCGGCTAGTTCCGAAGCGAGAGTTGATCCAACAAAAAAAGGTGGACGGGAGAACCCGTCCACCTTCGTTGTCTTACTTAGTTTTACTTATCGCCCTGATGATTCACGCTGCCAACGCCACTCACGTTCTTGGTTACACTGGCTGAGCCATAGTAATTGATCGAGCCTGCACCAGATACATCCGCGTCCAATTCATCATCCACCCAAACGGTTGCGCTGCCCGCGCCGCTGATGTTGACCTTCGCGGTTTGGCTGTGGAGGTCTGCACCTTCGAAGCTGCCGAAGCCGCTCATGTTCAGATCAAGATCGTCAGCTGCGCCAGAAGCTACTAGACTGCCAGCCCCGCTCAGGTCAAGTTTGAGCGCTTTTGTCGTAATGTCACTGATGGTGACCTTGCCCGCGCCGTTCAAGCTAAAGTCCAATTGATCGGTCTTCAAGCCGTTGATGGTCAGTTCGCCAGCGCTCGAGAAATTTACTTCATCAAGGTTCTTGACCACGATGGTGATCTTCACGGTTTTGGTGGGATTCACGTGTTTGTCATTCTCGGTCTTGTAGAAAATGTTGAGCGTTCCATCCTTGACCTGGGTCTGTAACCCCGGCAGAACATTATCTTCCGCTTCGATCTTGACGGAGACTGCTGAGCCCTGCGTAATGACAACTTCAGCTGGATAGTCGATCTCGATCGCGTGGAAGTCACTAACTTTGCGAGTTTCCATTTTTACAACTCCTGAGCCGGGATCACCGGGTCCGAAATAAGCACCATCGCCATCCCAGGTGATGAAGCCCATGGCGGGGGTCGTCCAGTTGAACTTTGGAGCAAATACGATCGCTGCTACCAAACCACCGATAATGATGATATCCAAAAGCACACCGGTGAATTTCCAAAACGGGCGCAAGATGATGCCGACGCCAGCCGCGATCAACAGGAAGGGCCAGACGTGGGTGAGCGCCCAAAGATTTGCGGAGGGAATATTCCCTGATTTCACGAGCAGCCAAATGGACCCAGCTGCGATGAGTAGTAACGGACCAAATATCGATCTTCTGTGTTCCATAATTTCCTTCTTTTCTTAGTATTGAATTTTTCGTTGTTAAAATTTAGCTGACAGGTGGCAATGAATCAGATGATGTATCTTCTTTATGTCTGTTGAGCAAGCCTGAACGGTTCAAAACCAAATAGGCACCAAGCAGGATGAGCAGAATGGGGAAGACCAAATTGCCGAACGATGAGAAAACCATCTCAAAAAACACGCCAAAGATGATGAACAGAGTTAGTCCGACCTTCATGACGCGAACGCCAGATTGTTTTTGTCCCATGTCATTGCTATAAGCGCCCATGATATAGATGCCCATGCCCACGAACAGGATGATCAACGTCCAGAAATAGGACATGGATTCCCAGTGATGGGTGATGTTCTGAATGAGCAACACCAAGCCGACACCACTGACAATTGTGCCGGGGATTGCCAGTCCAGCTGCCTGTTTGCCGCCTGCGAACATGGCTGCGAAGAACAACACGCCGACCCCGATGACGATAAAGGGCCATAAGAAGCCCCAGTTAAACCCGCGGAAAAACTGGTTTGCCAGCGATAACATTCCGAAGGCGATCAAAAGTGTGCCTCCGACCAGGGCTCCAGTATGGGAACGAGTAGTTTGCATTGCATTCTCCTTTCGAAAAAATAATTCCTATCTTTTCTACGGAGAATTTTCATTAAGGTTGCAAACTGATGATCACCCCTTTAAATAATTTAGGGCACGTCACTGACATGCCCTGTTAGTTTATCTACCGTATTTCTTTCTCAATTCATCTGCTGCATCGTTCAATTCTTTGGCATTCTGTTGGATCTTCTTGATCGCCGCCACCGCATCATCCACGCCTTTCGGTCCCATGCGGAAGATGGCTTCATCGAGCCACACGGCTTCATGTTCACAGGCACGCTCTGCCGTGGGTAAATTCATATTCTTGAAATCAAAATATTCCGGGAAGGCGTTTGGCACCGCCAATTTTGATTTCTGGGGTTGGAACAAGGTGTAGTTGTTCATTGCTTCGTAACCTGTCCAGCAATCGATGCCTTCAGCATCCAGTGCGCCGCACAGCACATCGTGCTCCATACCGAACTCATTGGGATCAATGGCAAAGATATAACGATAGAACGAACGCGTGGTGTGACGTGGATCACGTTTCAACAAGCGGATACCTTTGATTTCGCTCAGCGACTCATCCATATAAGCTGCCATCTCCTCGCGCTCTTTGGCTTGGGCGGGGAAGCGTTCAATGCCGACAAGCGCCAGCGCCGCTGCGATCTCACTCAGCCGGAAGTTGCCTCCGACTTGATATTCCTGAGTGTAATCCTCAGCCCCGCCGCCCAACGCATGCGGACGTCCGCAGTCGATAATGCTGGTGGCTTTCGAGGCCAGCTCGGGCGTCTTGCACAACAGGATGCCGCCTTCACCTGTGGTCAGCGTTTTGGATGATTGCAAAGAGAACGAGCCGAAGTGACCAATCGTCCCTGCGCCCCGACCGTTCCACTTCGCGCCATGCGCATGAGCGCAGTCCTCGATCACG
>Ga0137333_1000015_pt1 | contig 37408 bp, 32 predicted proteins | sample EasRivERMLT231_2_FD_102286 | JGI IMG/M metagenome (GOLD analysis project Ga0137333, IMG submission 102286) | Soil microbial communities from meander-bound floodplain in the East River, Colorado, USA - East River MetaG ERMLT231_2 | ecosystem: Environmental > Terrestrial > Soil > Floodplain ... | reverse complement strand
CTCCAGGTTGCAATTGCAGCATGGACTGCGGCGAGCTGTGGCTGGGTTGCGCTGGGATGGGCCTGAACAGCAACCGTGAGATCCGTGTGATCCCACCAATAGCCGGGATAGTAATTGCTGAGGATTTCGAGCGCATCAGCATTTGACTCAGGCAGATGACAACCCGGTCCTCTTCCGTGACCGCCGCCTGCTGGTGCTCCGAGCGCCTCTGCCTGCACTGCTAACGGCATCAAGAGAGTCGCCAGGATGACGATGATAACGACCATTCTTTGTCTTCTCATAACCTAAACCTCCATCCTCATATTTTAGGCGGAAATTCCGACTAACTTCCCTGCATGAAATCATGTTCAGGTCTGTGCTTAAACAGGGGTAATAGGTTTTTACAATATTTTATTTGGGGGAATAATGTGGGTAGTAGCCAAACGATCAAGTTGCCAGTTAAATTATACATGGCTGCCAATCCCTGTTCAATGCCATCTAGGTAATATATGCAAGGCGCTCTCGGATATATCAGTATGCAGCTCATTTCAGCGTCTTGCCAGCTATATCGCGTTAAGAGTCGCTTACATGGTCCACGGTTCTGCTTTCATATCCACTTCCTCAGACCAGCGCGTTTGTAGCGTGGAAATTTCCTTCATGATATCTTCCGGCAAAGGCTGGATGTGTTGCGCCGCAGCTAGAAATTCCTGCAAGCGTTCGGGCTGGCTGGTAGAACCCACCGTAGCGCGGACCAGTGGGAAGCTATGACTAAAGCGCACGCAGAACTCTGTCCAACTTGGGATGCCGGATCGTTCGAAGATCGGTGCCACTTCCACGGCACGGTGCTGTAGATAATCCTTCCATGCCGCACCGGGTACATCGCGCAGGCGATGCACATTCCCACCTGAGACCGTGCGCATGGCGATGATCGGCTCATCGCGTTCCACGAGTTCATTCCATAGTTCATTCGATGCAAAGCGTTGTAAGGGATTGAGATAAAAGATGTAGCCGTCCACAATACCTTGCGGGTATCCGCCGCGCAAGGCTTTAAGCGCATAATGTGACGTCCACGGGAAGACTTCGAGCACAAAACGGTTGACCAATCCCTCTTGCTTGATTTTATTAAATACTTCGTAGCACTTACCGCCGTTGGCGTAGTCGTCGGCAAGCGCGCCGCTTAGGCATAACTGTCCCAGTTCCAAACCGTCCAATCCCAACGGGTCGATGTTCTGATGAATGACGTCGCGCAATTCGTTGATATTCGTCCAACCGATCTTTACGATCAATTTCGGGACTTTGGTACGTTCTTCATCGAAGGCGGTGCGCAATACTTTCAGCGCATCACCATAGGTATGACTGGTATGGAACCAAATGTCTACGTCCATGGCGGAACGGGCAACTTTGACGCGGCCTGCAAAAGGAATCTTGTCATCGCCCAATCTCGTTGTCCCATAAACGTAGGGTGAAATGTCTGTGAGTAGTTTTGTTTGTGGCATGGTTACTGTACCTCGTATCAGAGAATCCAAAGTGCATTGATGATGTGCAATACGATCCAAAGACCTGGGATGGCAAACGTCTCAATTCTGTTGACGCGTTGTGCGGCTTCCTGACGGTTATCGCTCTCAGCGCGCAGCATCCAGATCGTTAGCGCGAGCGAGATCAGCAGGATCACATAGTTGATGATCATGAAGGTATCGGCGAAAGTCAGGTATCCAATCGGGGGCACGCGAGATGTAAAATTCAAGTGATACAACACCGATGCAACCAGCGCACTGGTAATGATCGCGACCCGGTTGGCGACGTTCTTGGCAGTAATGAACAGGGCAAACAAACTTCCCATCACAATGAAGATTGCGGGCAGTAACCCCTTCAACCAGCCTGCCAGTGAGGGTTTGGAAATATGGGTTGAGAATACGTAACGAGTGTAGTACGAGTCCCAGGCTTCGTAATATTGCTCCACGATGGTGCCAGTTGCCTGGGGTGGTGTGTTGTCGAAATCCCACCCAAGGATGAACACACTGGGATCAATGGCGGTCCTTTGTGTATTGACTTCATAAATAACTGAGCTTTTATCGTAATTACTGCTTTCAATAACGATCTGCACATCGTGACTATCGAAGGGATATCTTTTCAGTTTTACATCTTGATAAACCGTTGCAGAGACGCGGTAGGTGGGCTCTTTGTCTGCATCGGGGTTGGTGGGGTCCGGCAAGAGGACAGGCTTGGATTTGGCAACCCCGTTGAGGATCTCGAATTCAGCCTTGTCACCGCAAGCAGTTGGGCAGGTGAACTCGATGTAAAAATCCACATCAATAGCGCCGGTGCTGATATCCAATGCGCCTGCGCGGATGAGGTAGATCCCCACCTGGATTACCTCCGCCTGGTCCGCGCCTTGCCCTTTGACTGGGGAAACTGGCCCGGCGAATACAATAGCCAACATACCTAGCAACACAAAGATCATACGGCGTGACATTACAGGCTCCTCTATTTTCACTGACAGAATGTTCACAGGGTTGATTCTGTGATATTGAACAGGCTGAAGTTTTTGTATTATAGTCTTATTCTAAAACCCGCTTTGGTGGGTTTCGTTGTTTTATGACAAGTGTGAGCCATCCAATGAACGCTGGTGAATGGACATTGTTACTCCAAAAATTTCTCAAGCAAAACTTCATCAACATACTTGTCATATAGCCAGGCGTGTTTTTTAGCAACGCCGAGCAGTTCAAATCCATGGCTTTGATAAAACGCCAGCGCGTTTAGATTATCGCCACGAACGGTTGCGCGCAATTTGAGATACCCCAGTTCTTTTGCCGCTTTGAAAGTCGCCCGGCACAGGCTTTGACCGACCCCGTGCCTGTGCGCATCCAACGCTACAAAGGTGCTGATCTCGCCAACATGCCTGAATATATTGGATGTTGAGATCGGCATCACATCCTGGATGCCCAATGCATTCTGATGATCGCCATCCAGCGCGATGTGATAAATGCCGCGTTGCGGAAAATTACGAATGAAGTCGAGCTGGTCTGCCGCAGAAAACGTTTCCGTCATGGCTGTGTAAATCTCCGCCTCAACGATCGGATTCAATAATGCGACAATGGCTGCTGCATCTGTTTCTTTTACGGGCCTGATTGGAATTTCCATGCGCTGCTCCATGCTGGTTTAAAAATGTTTTTCTATAAATTCAAGAATACTGGTTGCGCTGTGTTGATAATCCAATGTTTCGTCGGTAACATCAAGTTCCAATTTTTGTGCGGATGAAATGTCCACAAGCCATTCATCCAAAAAGGAGTTGAACAATGCGGTATCTTCTGCACTGGCGATGTTGATGCGCTGCCTGCTGACCATGCGGCTGTTTACGGTTTCAAGATCCGCATGCAAGCTGACGATGAGTTCGGGTTGCGGCAGGGTCTCGCGGATGTGTGTATAGAGTCGTCGGCAAAGATCAAATTCAGGTTGATCGAGCAGGTTGCGGCTTCGAAAGAGGCGGGTGAAGCCGTGGAAGTCGAGATCGAGTCCGCCGTCGATCAATCCAATTTGCGCAGTGTTACGCCGCAGGTCTTTTTCCTGTTCTGCGCGCAAGAGTAGATAGTCGATTTGATTTGCGAGCGCGAATCTTTTATCCTGCTTAAAGAGCGCTTGAAATGGACGCTCGGCATGTTGTTCGTAAGCAGTTTGAAAAATTTTGTTTTTTGCGAGAGCGTGTACAAGGGCGGTCTTGCCCACGCCGCTTGCGCCAACGATGCTGATGAGTTTACCCACGAAGCTCTCCTGAATGATTTTGTTTTTTATAGCATAGACCATGATCTATTTCAAGATAGGTCTGCGCGATATGAGGCGAATTTGCAATGTTCGATTAATATACGCGTATGGTAGAATATTTTTATCTTATTACTATGGATAATACACTTGTAATTACTTCGGATGACCCAATATTACAGACATTGAATTTTAAGCCGTACCGGAGCAAGGTGGAGAGACGTGTGATTCCTTTCATGCCTGCTCCGAACGAGCCTCAATCCATGGAAATAACAACTCCGTGGGGCGCCGAATTGACCGCCAAGAGCGGGGATTTTCTCATCAGTGAGATCGATAAGCCGAACGATTTTTGGCCCATTGATGCGACGATATTTGAAGAGAGTTATGTGTTGATTCGCCCGGGATATTGTATTAAGAAAGCTATAACCTTATTGACGCCACTTACTGAAGTGACGCAGGGCGATCCGGATGCGCTGGTGACTGTCGTTTCCATGGAAGGCGCCGAGACGGTGCGGGCTGGCGATTTTTGTCTGGCGAAAGGTATAAAAGGGGAAGTATGGGCGTACCCGAAGGAAAAGATCGAACATGTGATGATGCCCGCTGGTTGACCAGCGGGCATCTTTTTTGATAGGACTGCTATCTTACTTTTTCTTTTTACTTTTCGGTTTGGCTGCCGCTTCTGATTTTTCTGTTTTTGCAGGAGCGTTGGCTGGGACGATTTCTACAACGGGCGACGTAGCTTCAAGTAAATCCGTGGATAATTTATAGGGGTTGATGTGTTCAACCATACCGCCGGTATCCCGCATGAGATCCACCATATGTTTTACAAGCCGCGCGTCGAGATCTTTGGATGTTTCATTCTTACCATCCCAGACGGCGATCAATCTAGCTTTATCTACGCCGCGCACGAGGGCGGAATACAAAGCCCAACGGTTGTTGCGTTCGTGGACGTTATCGCCTTCTTTAGGCAAGCCGACCTGTTCGGGCTGGTAGAACTCATCCACGAGCGGGTGGTTGCGCATCTTATAGAAACGTTCTACCCATTGTTCACCGCCAGGACTGACGAAGTCACGGACGTATGGCGCTTCTACAGCAGGGAAGTAGGCTCGGACGGGAATGCCGCGTTCCACACAGCATTCGACGAAGATGATCTCACTGCCAGCATCCATGCCGGTGGTGACTGCGAGGTCATCAGGCCCGGCATTATGTTTATTCAGTACCGCATTGATCGCCTTTTTAATGTCACTTTCTTTTTCAGGCGGGAAGTGGTTTTCCTTCTTTTTAGAATTGTTGACCATATAGCCTGTAAAGAGGAAAACGTGCCCCTCACGGCGTTTGGGTTCATCAGCCTTTTTGTCTTTGGCTTCGTCGTATTCCTCTTTGCGCATACGCCGCATTTCTTCTTTGATGACCTGGATGCCCGCCTCTACATATTCGGAACGCATTTCAAGCGACTTCAACATTTCGAGTTGTGATAGTGATGATTGAAGGAAGAAAGTGTTGCGGCGCGAGGCAGTGAGAGCCTTGCGATAGCCGCGCACAACTTCATTTACATTTTTAGCGGTGAGTACCTTCAGTTCAGCAAAGGAAGCCAGCGTCCAGTAATCAGCCCTTTCTTCGTCAATATAGGTATCAAGGGCTAAGATCAATGAACCGCGTAGATCTTCGAGATTTTCACGGACGAATTGAATATCAGGATCGGGGCTATTGGCGTCGTCGAAGCGATCTGCCAGGTCCACGAGCATGGTGGAAAGCGTGAGAGCATTCACACCCGGATAGAATTGGTTAAGATTGATGCGGTATCCCCGCATATAGGTATCAATGGCTATGATCAGCCAGTGATATGACTCGAAGGCAGTGCGTAATCTTGCGGTGGGATCCTTGACCCATTTCCATGAGTCCTGCCACATTTCTTTGTAGATACGCCCAAGATAGGCGATGGCTTCACCATCGTTGGGGCTGTCTGCCATAATGGCTTCGACCTTGACGATGGCTTCATCCACTTTGCCGAGACGGTTCAAATGAAACGCTTCTTCGCGGCGGAAGAAGGGGTTACGGCTGTTTATTTCCAGACCCTTGCGATATTGTTCAAGGGCGAGTTCGTAGCGTCCCAAGTTGGCCAGGGCTCTGCCTGCTTCAGCGATCGCTTCCTCTTTGATGAGCGGATTCTGGATCTCTTCGGTCAAAAGCAAAATATCACCGATCCGCTTTTGGCGTTGCGCAATCGTGACGCGTTCTTTCCACTCATTATATTCGCGCCAAAAACCGGAGGCTAACGGTGTGCGCAGGGTTCTACGGTCGGGTTCCTGGAGACTGGTCAACAAATTAAACACGGGGCTGTGGATACGTTCTGGTTCAGACGACCAGGTGGCACGCGCAATGCGTGCGATGGCGGCTTTATCCTTTTCTAAAAATTCCGGGTCGGGAACGCCTTCCGGTGTGACATGGTATGGGATCGTACGGACGCTAAAAATATCGAAGGGCATGTAAGAACGACCGGCTTGAATATGCACGATGCCGCGTTTGCGGAAGGCATGTCGAACGCCGAGTTCATAAAAGACATTGGCATTATCAATACTCATATCCACGAGGCAGAAGTCTGCCAACAGCAATTCCTGGAACATATCCGTGAGAATATCACCACTGGAGGCTTCTTCATCGGCGCGGAATGATTCAAAACCAACGCTTTCGAGGGTGGGCTTGATAAGTTGAGTGTAGATCGCATTGAAGTCATAGAGCGATCCGTCTCCGCCTTTTTTCTTGCCGAACGGCATGATCACAAACGCATGTGGACGATGTTCCGGGCGCAGTGGATGAGCTTTATTATCATCTGTGATATTGGACGGAGACATATCCAGGGTCTTGATCTCGGGAGCTTTTTGGGGCTCCTGAACAACAGGCGTTGGTATTGCCTGCGGCGCTGTAGGTGTCACGACTGGTGCAGGCGTTGTTTGAGACTGTACCTCTGAAGAAGATTCAGGTAATGCAGTCGTCGTGGTGACAGGTGTAGATGTAGGTTGCATAGTTGGCTCTGCTTTCTTTTTGATTCCGAAAAAGCTTTTTAGACCCATCTGCGATCTCGGTTAACCCTTTACGTCGCTTGATTTCGGGTAACGCGCCAGAATGGCATTGAGTTGCTCCTTGGATGTATCTCTGCCAATCTCGATATGCGCGAATTCTTTGGCGATATCCGCAAGGGATGATGAGAAGGATTTCGCTTTCTCAACCGCATTCTCGACCATTTCTGAGGCAGCCTTGCTCATGGCTTCAAGTTCGGCCTGAACAAGTTCGGAGGAAGCTTCCTCGGCAAGTGAGCCCAACACAGCTTTGAAGGTTTCTTCAACTTTCTTTTCCGTCTCTTGCAGGGTTATTGTTGTTTGCTCTACGATGGCATCTGCCATAGCTTGCTTTGTGCGGTCAGCCGATTCAACCGATTCTTTGATCACGCGGTTGATGAGTCCAGCTTCCTGATCGAGATCGGCTTCCTTCAAAGCTTCCTGCATGGATTTGATGTATTCCATGTTTTGTGCCCAGAGCACATCTTCACAACCGCGCACCATTGTGTAAAATTCGGCCGGGTTGCGTTCCTCAGGTTCCAGGTTTTGCCAGTGATCGTAAAGGATCGTAAGTTCCATGACCACTTTGCTATAGTTCTTGATGATGGAGTCCACATTGCGCAGTTCCTGCCAGCCGATAAAAGCGGCAGTAACGGAGGCAGTTAAAGCAACCCAAAGACTCCAGCCGCCACCTAGCGCTGCAAAGATCGCACCGAGACCGCCTGCGATCAGAATGTAGATCGTCATTCTGCGGCGTTCTTCTTTATGTTGATTTACTTTTCGATTGTGCCAGCCAAGTTGATTTTCAAGCCGATACCTGAAATATTCATCACCGGTCAGTTCGCTGAACCCGGGATCGCTGTTTGGATCCTGGGGGTTGTGATTGGAAGGGAGTGAACCAGTGTACCCTTCAAAAGCAAATTCACCGCCCAGGCTGCGAAACAGCTGTCTCTGGATTTCACCAAGGCGTTTTTCCAGATACGCCCGGCGTGCTGGATCCTTTTGTAGAATGGTACGGAAGAAATAAATTTCTTTTTTAATCTCTTCAGACCCAGCGCGATAGATCAGCCAGGCGCCATTGGAATAGAACTTGGTGGCGAATGAGGCTAGGATCGAGGCCGCTATTGGAGTTGCGATAAAAAAGAATTTTACGATAATCCCTAGAATGAGCATAAGCCCTTGAAGAGACTTAAGGTCCAGAAAGTATATCTGCGTGATGATCGCAAGCAGAGTTGCCAGAACACCCAACCAGATAATCCGTCTGCGGATGGTGTAGAAAGCGGCTGTGCGCTTGTCGGCGGCTAGATCCAGGTTGGCATGGCGTGTCCACGCAATTTCAAGAATTGGTGCGGGTTTTGGGGTTTCAGTTTCCATGATCGATTTCTCCATCCACTCTTATTAGCGTCCAACAAACCAGGCGGCAACATAACCTTCTGCGCCGTTGGGGTCTTTGACTTTCAACCATTGATCATTCTTGCCGACTTTACCTTCGGCATTCAGCTCGGTGACAGTGAACACTGTTCCAAGTGGCAGGCGATAGATCAAGGAAGCATCGCTGACAACCGGTTGTTTGCGGAGTGCGATGCCCTCAGCCGTCGCTTTGACTTTCAATATGCCACCCGGTGCAAGTACAGGAGCAGGAGCAGGAGCCGCCGCGGTTGTAGTGGTCGTGGTCGTGGTGGTAGCAGTAGCCGTGGTAGTGACAGCCGGTTGTGAACCGCTGGCATACTTGACATACCACGCCGCAACATAACCTTCCTTGTTGGAAGCGTCACGTACTTTGAGCCATTGATTGGTCACGCCCACTTTGGCGATCGCATCTTTGGCGGGCTCAATGCTCACTAGCATTTCGGTTGGTGGGATGCGCCGAATGACGGTCTCTGGTGAAATGACGGGTTGCGTGCGGAAGGACAGTTCTTCGAGGGGGATGAATGCCATGGCACCTGGGGGTAATTTCATTGCTGAAGCCGCAGACGTGGCAGTAGCAGGTTTGGTTGTAGATGAAGTTGTTGAGGTGGAAACAGGCTTGGTTGCAGCCGGAGCCGCAGGCTTATCCTTTGAATCAGAGACAAACCACGCCGCCACATAACCTTGATCGCCGTTCGGATCTTGAATATTGATCCACTGACCGTTAACACCAAGTTTGGCTTTGGCGGTGGCTTTGGGTTCGAGACAGGTGAGTTCGGTGCCTAATGGCATGCGCTTCCAAAGATAACCGCCCACTGATGGGTCGGCACGTAACGCCAGATCATCTTCCACCGCATAGATCACAAATTTTTCGGCTGGTACGGGTACTTTGGTCACCTTGGGTGGTTCGGGGGGAGCAGAACTGTATGAGTCAAACCACAGAACTCCGCTGATCTCTGCTTCGAGAGTCGCGCCGTTGTATTTGTAGCGGGTGGTCAGCAACACTTCCTTCTCTGGACCATCGCCCGGATATTTGTAAGGGTCATACAAAATATAATCGTTGCCCTTCTTTTCTTTTACCAAGACGAAGTGAGTTTGAATGCCAGCTTGTTTGTTCCAGTCCACTTGTAAAATAACGGGTTTGCCCGCTGAAACTGCCGCATCAATGAGTTGGATCGGCGCTGGGGAATTCTCGCAAGGCTGCATATCGCGATAAGCGCAGTTGGGCCACACATAGGGCAGAACGCTGGGAATAAAAAAGGCACCTTGAAAACCGCCCGCCTTTTTCATTTTTTCATTTACGGTGTCAGGGGTCTCGCTATAGCCAATGCCGTTCAGCATCATGGTAACTGAGGTAAGCAAACAACCCCATCCGCCAACGGTTTCATTTGAGTTGCCTAGCTTTGTTGTCTTCCACTTCTCATCATTTTGATAAAGATTCTGTGTCTTGAACATTGCCGACCTCCTGGCTGTGTATTGAATTGTCGCTATCAGTGGGACTTAAGTACTAAGCCCGATTTTACTCTAAATTTGACTCAGCCCTAATATTATTTTTGTTAAGTTGACGTCCACCCTTCTTCTTTCCAAGCCGTCCTTCGGCTCTTACTCAGCATGAACCTGTTTCGGCTTCCTGGTGATTCAACCTCAGCCTTGATCTTCTTCCGGCGCGTTGCCAATATCCCACCAGCGTGAGATTTGATGGTGCGGCCGATGCGGATGATCGGCATAATGCGAAATGTCATTGAACAACATCAATCGCGCGCGGACAGTGTCTTTGAAATCCAAAATGTTCAAGCAGGCGGGTGCCTGATCGAGCCGGTCACGGTATCCGCGCACATCGAACCCCAACAGACTGCTGATAATGATCCGTAAAGTGGCTTTATGCGAGACGACCATGATGTTTTTATCTTTATGCTCCACAATCACTTCGCGGATTACGGGCAGAGCGCGCGCCAGCACGGTGATGCCTGATTCCCCGCCCTCGGGTGCAAATGTGAATGGGTCTGCTTCCCACGCCAGATACTCTTCAGGATATTGCCCTTCCACTTCCTTGCGCGATAGTCCCTCCCAATGACCATGACTGATCTCGCGGAAGCCATCTTTAGCGATCAGTGTGAGTTGATGCGGCTTGGCGATGATCTCGGCAGTTTCCATGGTGCGATCTAGCGGACTGCAATAGATGGCGTCAATGGTGTCATCTTTCAGGCGTTTGGCGAGTCGTGTTACCTGCGCACGACCCTCTTCTGAAAGATGAACATTCTCCGAACCCGAGAAGCGGTCTTCAGCGGTAAGGGGAGTAGCACCATGCCGGACGAGATAGAGGCGGGTTGTCATCTTGATTATCCTTGAGTGATCTTTCCACTAGTTTAACATAACGGTCGTAAAGAAAACAGTTAAGTGGATCTAATGTGCAACTCCCATTTCCCATTGGGGGACGCTGATGAACGCAGACAAACGCAGATTTTTTCTTTCTGAATCAGCGAAATCAGCGTTTTTCAGCGTCCAAAATATGGATTTAGGAAAAGAGTTACACATTGGGTTTAAGTGGGTATTCCGATCATGTCACCCTGTTGCTGAACAATGTAGTTGCTTTTTAAAACTGCAAGGTTAAGCCTGAATAGATACACATCCAGTGTTCTACAATTGGGTTATACACATTATCTTGTCAAGACTTAGGAGGAACCATGTTCAATTTCATTTTGATCAAAAGAGTATTTCATTTCCTACTGGCGGTCAGCCTTTTCGTGACTGTCCTCTTCACCCCAAAATCCGTTGCGGCAGATGGACTCGTTCCCAATCCGGCAGCTGAAGCCTACCTTTTGAGTGAATTACGTTCTACCGGCATTGTCGATCTGCAATGGAACTTTGCCAAGGAAGACCGTGGCATTAGCGGAGAATTTTTGCTTACTGCGTTGAAAGATCCTGAAGTGCTAAGCAAACCCTTGATTTACATTGCCAGCGTGACCGTTACGAGCGACCTATGGGCACGTGACCTGATCATCCCTGCCAACCTGGTATTTGCCGAAGTGGAATTTACCGGGCTTGCCAATTTTGCCAGCACTGAACTACAGTCGTTTGATGCATATGATTCAACCTTCATGGGTGAAGTTTATTTTAGTGATGCCACGGTTAATCGCCAGGTCTATCTCGGAAACAACAATTTCGCTCAAACCGTTTATTTTGATGGCTCCGCGATCGGTGGCGATATCAATATTTCCAATAGCCAGATGATGGGTAGCCTCCTTTTTGGACGCGCCACCCTCAACGGTAATGCCGATCTTCGCGATAATACCATCGGTGAGAGTCTGAATTTTTACGGGGCGCACATTGCCGGGGAGCTATTGCTTGATGGCTCGCAGATTCTGGGAACAACAGCCGTGTCTGGTAGCTCGTACCCAACCGAAATTTGGAACACCACAGTGGGCGGGCTGGCTTCCTTCAATAATGTGGTTTTCAAAGGCGACGCCTACTTCTTTGGGGCAAACTTTTATCGTCTCAATATGTACGGTGTGAACTTTAACAGCTATGTATCTTTTAGTGAAGCCAATGTCGATCAAATCGCTGATTTTAGCGGTGTGACATTTGCTGGCAATACAGATTTTACTAATTTCCATACCGGCAAGGATGCAAATTTCAATGATGCCACCTTTAATGGACCGGTGACCTTTGAAAATGCAACCACAACGCGTGATGCAAATTTTATTAATGCCATCTTTAATAACGACGCTACATTTGATTATTTTTCAGCCGACCGTTTTGTAGATTTTACAAATGCTACTATCAATCAGCGCTTTTCTTTCTATTACACCTCAGTTGCCTACCCTTATTTTGAGGCGACGGTTTTTAACGGTCCGGTTTCATTTGAGGGAATGCAAGTCAGCCAGGCGCTAGAATTTGTCAACGCCAGTTATAACTACACCGAAGAACCATTGCCGGTAATTCTTGCCACGGTGGTGGGCAGTGTCAGTTTCAATGGTCTGACCGCGCCTGCTGGCCTCCAACTTTCTGATAGTCATTTTGGCAGCCTGAAAATCAACACAAAAGATAATCCTGAGATCGCCTTCATCGATATTACCGGGACAGAAATTGACAGCGACCTGCTTATTGAAAACACCAATCTGCAGAGTTTCCTTGCCGAAGGGGCTTCTGTAGGTGGATCAACAGACCTTAGCCATGTAACAATTACAGAAAAACTGGACATGCGCAACGCCAGTATCGGTTTTCTCAAAGTGGATGAACAACTCAAATGGCCCAACGACCCGCAAGCCTTCAACCTGCGCGGTATGACGTATTCAGATATTGATCTTGGCGGACGGGACCTCACTGAAGAGACCTGGCAGGGTCTGCTTTTGCTGGTTGAACAATCTGCCTACAGCCCGCAAGCATATCAGGCCTTGAGCAAATTCCTTACAGACAAAGGACATCCTGACTGGGCGGCTGAAGTGGAACTTGCCCAAAACCGCCGCGAACGGGATGAAGTTCTTACGCCTCTTTCGGGATCGTGGTTCTGGTCCTGGTTCCTCGACATTTTTGCTGGCTATGGATATCGCCCGGCCTTTGCCTTCATCTGGAGCGCACTGGTCGTTGCCGTGGGTGCGTTCGTCTTCCGTCGTAAAGAAGATATGCTCCCCGTGGAACAAGGTGATGTGCATCTGGAGTACCACCCCGTCTGGTATTCCTTCTCCTTGTTCCTGCCTTATATCGACCTTGGCATCGCCAGCAAATGGGAACCCAACCCGGAAAGAAAATGGGCTCGTAATTACAAATATATCCACATGATGTTAGGCTGGGTGTTGGCGCCTATCGCCCTCCTTGCCTTTAGTGGAATTTTAGGTTAACTCATTATCGATCAAAAGGCGGTGGCTGAGAATTTTCAGCCACCGCCTTTTTTTTATAAGTATCAAGCGGGACTATTTTACATAGTGATCAAAGAATTCGATAGTGCGTTGCATCGCAGTGCTGAAGTAACCCGAGATATTGTGGTTATCGCCTTCATATTTATAGAGTTCCACATACTGACCCGCCTCAAGCATTTGAAAGTAAAGTGACTCTGAGAATGCCAGCGGTACGTCAGTATCGGCTGTGCCATGATGCAACTGGATGGGTCCTGATATTTCATTTAGATAAGAGTTGGCGGATATGGAATTCCAGAACGCCGGGTTCTCTTCTGGTGAGCCGTAAGTATCCACAAACGTGGAGCGCCACGAGCCAGGGCGGGGTGACGAATCGGGAGAAGCGGTTGGTCCACGCCGCCAATTATAGAGAAGATCAGGATAAGAGGCAACGACACCAGCCCAAATGACGCCAGCTTTGATGTCGCCTGTAATGACCATGGAACGTAATGTGATATAGCCGCCCATCGAGTGTCCCCACATGCCAATGCGGTTGGGGTCGGCATCGGGATATTTTTTCATGGAAGCAACAGCATTCAATACGTCTACGGTGTAGTCGGGTCGGCTGTATGCGCCGCCAGCCTGTCCATCAGATCGATCATGCCCACGATAATCGGAGCGGAAGACGATATAGCCATTGTACGCGATCTGATCCACGTAGGCGATATAACGTTCGGTGGTGACGTACACATCCGGGGGAATGTAGCCATGATTGAAGATGATCACGGGCCAACCGGTGACTGGTTTTTCGCCGTAGGGCACAGTCATCAAGGCGTAGATCTTTAAGCCTTCGGAGAGATAGGAAACATAATAGCGGTTGTAGTTCGCGCCGGGGTTGAGAACCTCTTCGATGACGATATCGCTGCCGGGATATTCACGTGCGCGCATGACCCCGATCTCAAGTGGATTTGGAATCGGCGTGGGTGTTGGAATTACTGTAGCTGTGGAGGTCGGTTCGAGGGTGAGAGTGGGGGCTGAGGTAAAGCTTTGGGCTGGTGGGGCAGTAGGTGATGAAAGTGATGAGGCGGAACTTGTCCCTGCACAGGCGGAGAGAATGAAAGTGGTCATCCATAGGATACTTATAAATTTTATTTTTTTCATGGGTTATTTTTGTTCAACATGTTTTTTACAGATGTTGTGATGAGCTTATTTAATACCTTGATATCCACATCCGAGAGTTTCTTGATATACAGACAACCCTTCCCGGTGGAATATTTACCCAATTTATCAAGCAGTTCCTTTTGTTCCAGTCCGCCCGTGAGGTAGAGAGTGATGTTCTGTTTGCGCGGCGAAAAACCGATAGGGAACCAATCCAACTCGCGCCCACTTTCATATTTGAGGTGGATATTACCAAACCCAATGATGCTTGTGCCCCACATTTTCGGTTCGGCTTTGGTTGCCTTATTCATCATCTCGATAATTTGATAACAATCTGCGCGGGTTTGTTCATCTTTGACCCCTTTGAGAAATTTATCCACGCTGGCATTGGTGAGTTTCGTTTTTAGTTCAGCCATACATCGTTCCTTTGGTTGATTTTTTGACTGTGTGCGAGGGTTAATTGATTTTACCGGGGGGCACACCCATATACCTGCGATAGATCATTTCGTAGGTTCCATTCGCTTTCACGTCTAGAAATGCCTGATTAATCCTCTCAACAAGGTCAGGTCTGTCTTTGATAATTGGATAGGCAACTGAACCCGCGGAACCTGGTATCACTGGGTCTCCAGCCATCACGAGATCATCGTATTGATTAATAAAGTAATAAGCGTTTCCAATGTCGAGAACTAATGCATCCACTTCTCCGGTTCTCAGCATTGTTATCAATTCGTCCGTGTGATCTGATTTCGAAAATATGGGCGTGATGTTATTCGCTTCCAGATATCTCCGTTGTTTTCCATTCTCCCACGTGCCAACCTTTTTATCCTTTAAGTCGCTAACATCTTGAATATTGCCTTCCAACCTTCCAACTGTAAAGGCGGTGGCGAGCTGGGCGGTAAAAGCGGAAAGAGCGAACAGGATGAAGAAAAACCATAGCACGGAGACAATTCGTCCATATTTGTTTTTTGCGACGATGCCCTCCTGACTGATGATGGTGAGCATTGCCCAGGACAGTGAATATTGAATGCCCTGCAGATATTCCTTAGGTATTGTTGAATCGGAGTGTCGCCTTTCTGCCAGCCAGATGAGATGCGCGATCACAAGCAAGACTGCCAAGCCAACACCGATGACTTGCAGGGTTTGCGGGTCTAAAAACGCCTTAAGCGCGGATACGAGTGGGAACCTGTCTTTAGAGACAACGATCTGTATACCATCATCAAATATCTCGTGAGTAAAGTTCATATTGTGTTCACGTCCTTCGTTGACGCCAATATGTTGCACGGCAATATCTGCCGTGCCGTTTTCGACCATAGTCACCATGTCGCCGAAGTTATCCACCACGATATATTCATACTTCAAGCCAGCCTCCTCCGCGATGGCATCCCACAAGTCTGCGTGAAAACCAAAGAAGTGATTTCCGCTTTTTTCGACCCACGGACCCTCGAGAAAAGTGACCACTCGCAATGTTTCATCGCTTTCGCCCTGCGCGCTGACGTGATCTATTTTCTCCAGTTGAAGGAAGAACAGCGCGCAGAACAAGATGATAAATAGCCCAAGTTTTCCCCAACGGGATTTGTGGATGTTCATAATTATCCTCCTTACAAATCAATTCTGATGTTTGAGCATGTCGACAATCATGACCTTGATGGTCAAGTATACTCCCGCTGAATAGGTCTGAAAAAGTTTCGTGAGAACCGTGGTCTTTGTTTACCAACTTTCAAAGTGAATGTATTCGGCATCCGCTTTGCGTCCGCGTTTTAGCGATTGTGAGGGGACATCCGCAGCGCGATAACCAACCGCAATGACGCCAACCGGGGTGATCTCATTCGGTATGTTCAGGATGGCGCGCAGGGTATCCAGGTCTTTGGAACCAACAAAGGCTGTGACGAGACCTTCGTCCAAAGCGGCGAGCAGGGCGATCATTACGGAACAGCCGATATCCATAAACCAATAGGGGACAGGCCAGACGATCTCTGTGCCATCGTCATTCACTTTATCGGCTTCCTGATAGCGGCGATGGTAGGCAAGTTCGCTGGTACAGGGGATCAACAGCACGGGCGCTTTCGATATGAATGGATCGAAGCCGCCTTTCACATATTCTGCTTCCTGACAGGTATCTGCAATCGCCCTTTTCAACTCGGGCGTGGTGACAACGATAAAAGATTGTCCCTGTGTGAAGCCGGCGCTGGGAGCGTGGCGGGTCAGCTCAACAATGCGTTCAATGGTCTGTGGATCGACAGGCTTATCGGCAAAGTTTCGAGCCATACGGCGTTTGAGAATTGCATCCTTTAATTCCATATTAGCTCCTTGTGGGTTCTATCGAACTTATAGAGCTAGTATAACCTTTAGAAATTAATCTCTTGTAAACTCTATAAAGCTGTAACTACGGAGACACAGAGTCACTGAGTTTTTTCTACCCATTCGGGCACATGTCGGTGTTTCCGTGTCTCCGTGGTTCAAATCTACATCGATGATTTTGTTTCCAACAGCGGATGCTTATAGATCGCCATCAGCCCGATCACAGCGCCGAGCATCAGGATCCCTGGTGCTAAAACCGGGTTGGCGCCTTCCAACGTGGCTTTGACCAGATCCCACGTTGTAGCGTTGGGTTTGATCTCCAGCCAGAATTCATAATTGATAAGCATGTGCTCGTAGAACCCGATCAAACTGCAAACTGCGATCACAAACATGGACCAGCGCATGCTGCTCAGCGTTCCATGGCTCGGACGGAAATAGGCAAATGCCAGAGTGATGAGTCCAAGTCCGCTGAGCGCGAAGGGTAGGAATTGGATGGTTTCATTCCAGTGGCTGAGAAAAAATAACTCGGTCACCGTCATTACGAAGATACCTGCTGAAATGATCAGAAGATATTGACGCAATTTTGCGAGCACATGCTCTGCGTTCATTAGTTATTCTCCAAATACGATTTGGCGATTTCCAACTCATCTGCTGAGACGAACTCACTCAGCTTGGTGAGGAAGGCATCGGTCGAAGCGTATGGTCTGCTTGCTATAACGGAATCAGCTTCGGTTGAGTCCAGCCCCGGAATTTGTTGGAGGGTTGCCGAGTCAGAGTCATTGATGGCAATGGGCACATACACATATTTTTCATATTCAGTGATCTGGGCATCATCCACATATTTGCCGATCTCCTGGCGGAATTGTTGAATACTGATGTAGGGACGATATTCCTGAAATTCGCGCACCATGCGGTTGCCAAAGCCTGGAATAGTCGCCACTAGTTCGTCGCTGGTGGCTGTGTTCAAGTTGAGCTTTGTTCCGGTAGATTCACTGACGGTTGCGTTGGTGTTATCGGTGGTGGTAGTAGCTGTCGCTGCCGGTGCGCAAGCCGCCAGTATGATCGCACCGATCACGATCATTAATAGTAAGTTCGATTTTGGTTTCATTTTTCATAATCTCCTGTGATTAAGTATTTTTCGAGTATATGAATCCGAGCTAAGCAGCGGGTGAAATTTATGTGAAGAAAGTATGTGTTTATTTCCCTCTATATTGCTCTATGCTGCCTTGTATAAACTTCAGCCACAGAAAACTCTGTGGCTGAAGTTTGTGTTTCATATTCTCTTTGCACAACCTTGCTTATGGTTCCTTGAACTTCCATAGTTCAACGCCGACGCCGTCACCAGCATTGGCCTGGAAGAAGAGCGCATTGTCGAAGACAGCCAGGAACGCGGGATTCGAATTGCCGGCGGTGTTGAGGTCGCTGACACGTTTTGTCGTGGTGCCATCGTACTTCCAAAGTTCGGTTCCGGCGGCATCGCCTGTGGCGCTAAAGTAGAGCGCATTGTTGAACACAGTGAGAAAGGTGGGACCTGAATCCCCGGCGCCCAGGTTGATATCTGCGACACGCCCCGCGGTAGTGCCATCGTAGCGCCATAGTTCGGTCCCGGTGCCGTCGTTGCCGTTGGCACTGAAGTACAACATGTTGTTGAAGACGGCTAGATAAGATGGATTGGAATTGCCAACGCCATTGTTGATATCCAATACGCGTGTGGCAGTGGTACCGTCAAACTTCCAGAGCTCAGTGCCAGCGCCGTCATTGCTGGTGGCGCTAAAGTACAGGAGGCTATTATAGACAGCCAGATAGGCAGGATTTGAATCGCCGGTGCCCGGATGGATATCTGCGGCGCGGGTGATGGCTGTGCCATCGGTCTTCCATAACTCCACACCGGCGCCGTCGTTGCCGTTGGCACTAAAGTAGAGGGTATTGTTGTAGACAGCCATGTGCGCCGGGTTCGCATCGCCTGCGCTGTTAATATCCCCAGTGCGCCCGGTGGCACTGCCATTGAAACGGAAGAGTTCAACGCCCGAACCATCGTTGTTATTCGCGCTAAAGTACAACGCGCTGTTATAAGGGGTTAAGAAACTTGGGTCAGAGCCTGGTGCGCCGGGATTTACATCCTGCGCAAGACTTACAGCCTTCAGACCCAGATCATACAGCCATAATTCGGCGCCCGCATTGTTGCTGCCGGTGGCTTTGAAATATAGAGCCCCATTGAACACGGACAGGTAAGCCGGATTGGAGTCACCGGCTCCAGAGTTGATATCGGCTACTCGTTCAAAAGCAGATACGGGCGCAGAAAGACCGACTTCCAGTGTGTAGTTTTTGGTCGTCGTTGTTTGCACACTGACAACATCTATGAAATGATCGCCGCTTGTCGCAATGGTTCCGCTCCACGTTAGGGTTGCATCCTGGGCTTTCAACGTTGTATTATTGGGACCAAACACCGCCAATGCCACCTCATTCGCAGGTGCTGTGACCTTGATGGTAAGGGTCTGGCCCTGCGCCGCAGTCAACACATACCGGACTTTGCCGGAGCCTGTCACACTGCCGGGGATGACTGTACTGGTTGACCCGGCGGGAATATTGATGCGGATTGGGGACGATGTAGGCAGCGGAGTTGAGCTAACCCTACAGGGCACGATGGTCAGCGGTAAGACAGTTGCTCCGCCTGCGGAATTGAGTGGCAAGCGTATGCACGCCCCGTTCGTTACCGTGACATTTTGATTTGCCTCTTGCAGAACAGCGATATCGGCATTGAATTTTTGCGCGATCGAATTCCAGGTATCGCCGGATTGGGCAGTATAAAAACTGATACAGGGCGGACCATACATTGTGCCGTTGCTCCCGATGTTGGGAACCGTGATGGTATCTATGGGCCAGATCTTATTGGGGTCACGCACCTGTAGATTGGCACTGCGCACTGCATCAAAGTCTGCGCCGTAACAACGTGCGATCTGAATCATCCATTCGCCTTCGATCACTTTATGCTGGATCGTGGTACCGCGCGTTAGGGTTGTTGAGCCGCCTTGGGTGGCGGGGATAATGGTATTCGCGATGTTAATGCTGGCGGGTTGAATGGTCTCTGCACCGCCACCGGTGGCAGTGCCGTTGAAGGTTATTTGATTAACGGTCGCATCATTGGCAGTGGTCACATAGCTGCCTGGGCAGGTGACCGATTCGTTGGATGCCAGAATGGTTGTGGCGCTGAGGCAGTTGATCGTCCCCAGGTGGTCATCTTTGATAATAAATTGTGCCGGACCCAAAACAGCAGTGCCAGTATTTTTAATAGAATAGGTAAAGTTGATGGTTTGCCCGGCCTGGCTATAGTTTGCAGGGGTGGCGGCGTAGGTGAGGGTCAGCACTTTGTTCAGTGTCATTGGAACAACCGTGGTGACCGTGTTCGAGTTTGTCCCGCCGACTGTGGCGAGGGCAGTGCTGGTTACAGAGCCTGTGTTCAGGTCGGCTTGGGTGGTGGTGTAGACAGAATTACAAGTGACGGCCTCTAGTGTATCGAGATTGTTATCCAGATTGCCAACCGTGTTGACAGCCGGGCAGGTGGCAGCTTTGTTGCTATCGGTGATGGTTATGGGTCCCGCGAGCGCTGGGTTTCCAATGTTCGTCACCCGATAGGTGTAGGGGATCGGTAGCCCAGCCGCGTTGTAGGTGCCACTCTGCGCAAGGACTTCGAGACTCACGGCGGGTGTATCGCCAACAATGGGGTTTATCGGATCGGGGTCGGGATTGGGGGAGAGGATACCGCAGGCGTATAGTATTACTACAGCGATGATCAACAGGACAATGACGGCGATTATTCTACTCATATTGAGTTCCTTTTCTTATAACCTTGCGATCATGAAGTACTGGAGATTGCGGAGAAGCTGCCAACTTATCTATTTTTAACAAAGTATAGCATTAAAGGCAAGTGTTTCAATCAGGCAAATGTACGAAATATGATTTTCCAGAACCAGGTTCATGTGTCGTGATCGCAGAGGGTCTAGTTTTTCACTTCCGTTTGTGCTACAGTAATATTGTAGAGCAGTACATGCTTCCTAATGGTTTGAAAGGAGTAGACCTATGGAAGTCGAAATTGGCAAGATCACACACTACTACAATCATCTCAACGTTGCGGTGATGAAGCTCACTGAAGCCTTGAAGCTCGGTGACAAGATCCACATCATTGGGCATTCGACCGATTTCACGCAAAGAGTTGCCTCCCTGGAGGTCAATCATCATACCGTTGTGTGGGTGAAGCCCGGTGATGATGTGGCGATCAAGGTCATCGAACCGGTACATGAACACGATGCAGTCTACCGGGTCGTGGAAGAAGCGTTCGAGCCGCATCTTGCCTGACACCTTAGCGTGATCGAAAATATTGATAGAGGGGATTTTGTGATTCGGATTACTGTGAATACCAAGCAAACATAGCTCACCCCGAATTTAATCTTAGAGCCTTTAGCCACGGATTTACCCTTCAGGCACGATGTCACTGATTTACACGAAAAAAGCCAGCCCAGTTTAGGGGTTGGCTTTTCGTTTCGCTCATTTCGGGGCGATTGATTTAAAATCCGTGACAATCCGTGCAATCCGTGGCTGAATCCTTAAGGTTGGGAGTAATCATGTTTGATCGCTGGTGAAAAGTTAGCGTTTATTGCGCAGGCACGACAAAGTTGAACTGTGCCTGTAAGCCGTCGCTTGTTTCCTGAATGGGGAGGAGCAGGCTCTCATCGAAGATGCCATCGGACTCGTTCTGTGCGACGCCGGGGAAGAACAATTGGGAAGTGATAACCTTGCCGTTGGGCGCCTGTACCTTGAAGTGGATGTGTTCGGTGCGACCAGGGTAAATGCCAGGGACAACGGTGGTCAATGTGAAGTAGCCGTTGGCATCCGTGTATTGATGTCCGCGGAGCGTATAGCCACTGTTGTCGTATTCACCAGTAGCATTTGCCTGCCAGAAATCCAACCAGGCATTTGCCACGGGCTGACAGTTGGTATCGTAGACATAGCCTGTGACGATCAGCTTGGTGCCGGGCATTCCGTCTTGATAGAGATTTGCCTGTTCTGGTGAGCCAGGCGTGTAATACGGACCTTCGGTTAATTCGAGCGTGGCGCTGGCAGTGGTTTTGTCGCCACTACAGGCGAGGCTGGGGTCCATGCTGATTGGGGTGTCTGCGGTGGGTGTGGTCACATTCGGATCGGTGCTGCTGGTTGCAGCTGGCTCGGTCGCTTGTCGATCATTGCTTGCAGTGGGGGCGTTCTCTATGGTGCTGGATGTTGGTGTCGCGGTCGCTGATGCGCAGGCAGTCAGGATGATCATGCTGATGATCAGGACAATACTAAAGATGGTTTTTCGGTTCATTGGTTTGCTCCATTTGTAAAGATTGAATGGAGTATATCTGCTGGCTATTTGGTTATGATGAAGATGGTATGAGTTTTTTGTGAAGAATGGATTAGCCGTTTATGAAATGTCACCCTCCCGAAGGACACCGGGACGATGTGAGCGAAAGCGAAGGGTCTCTACCCGGAAAGTGCGAGACTCTTCGGTCGCAAAAGCGCTCCCTCAGAGTGACATACATCATTTCGGATATGGCAATACATAAAACAACATCACCAGGAACATGAAAGTATTGCCTGCCAAGACGCAGAGATGCCAGATCTCGTGGTTGCCGAAATGCGGTGGGAAGGGATTGGGTTTGCCGTTGGCAAAGATCAATGCGCCGACCGTATAGCAGAGACCACCCGCAATGAGCAGGGACATGGCACTCATGCCAAGCTGTCGGTAGATGGGACCGATCAAGAAAACAATGATCCAGCCCATCAGGAGGAAAGACGCGTTCGACATCCATACGGGAATCTTTGTGAAGAAGATGGATTTGAGCGTGATGAAGAAGACCGCCAGACTCCAGATGATCCCAAATAAGACCCAGCCAGTGGAGCCGCTGAGGATCGTGAGACAGAAGGGTGTGTATGTACCGGCGATGAGGATATAGATGGCATCGTGATCGAGGATGCCGAAGACGCGCAGGTATTTGTTGAAGAGTAAAAAGAAATGCAGGAGACAACTGAATAGAAAGGACAGGAAGAGACTCGTCCCATAGATGGCAAAGCCGATGATGTGCGCCGGTTTCGCGGCGAGCGCTGCCAGGGTAACCAACACCGCCAGCGCTGAAATGGACAGGATCGCGCCGATGAGATGGCTGATGGCGTTGAAGTATTCGTTGCTATCGGGCGCGGAGATGAGTGGGTCGAGCGGTGGTTTGGGAATGGACATGGGCGCGAGTATAACGTATCCTTTGAGTGGCGAGGGGCAAGTGTCAGGTTTCAGGTATCAAGTGTCAAGTTTCAAGTGTCAAGTTTCAGGTGTCAAGTTTCAGGTGTCAAGTTTCAGGTGTCAGGTGCCTGGTTTTTGGGCGTGGATGGGAAATGCCTACCCCCAGATATGGGGGTCTGAAAAGGGAGAAAAGATTTACCCGCCGGGGGTGCCTATATAATGAGTTATTACTGGGTTATTAATGCCCTTACAATGGGTTTGCAGAGGTACCCCCCATATATGGATGCCTTGATTTTCAGTTTTTGGATGAATTTCCAGCGTTTGAGCTGTTATGCCATATCCGTTTTACGTTTGGTTCCAGGTCTGCCCAGGCGGATAGGATCAGTGTGGCGGCAACGATGGACACAATTTCTGTCTCTGTATAGCGCCGAAGGATCATGCCACGGGTGAGATCGTGCCCCATTTTCTGTATGGTCTCTGAGACCAGGACGATTTCCCGCATTGTCTCTTTAATGCGGGGGGCGCGTCCATGCTGGTAGGCGTGATCCAGTACAGTGAGGTATGCGCCGATCTGTTCCGGTTCTGCGTTCGGGTTGAAGCGTGCTTCAATCGTTTGTATAAAGCGGTCCCAATCTGCCTGTGCGGGGTGACCGTCTTTGGCATAGCCCGCTTTTCTTAAAGAATTTTCGAACCGGCGGAAGTCGCCATAGAACGCAAGGATCAGGTTGTGATCAAATTCTTCTGACTTCATGGATTTACGGCTCTGGAATGATTATAGAGCGATGTGGATTTTCGGTTGAGAGTTGGAAAGGCAGGGGACCGCTGCAAAACAAGGCTGGGTTTGCAGGGGTATTTCCCAGAAAAAATGATGGCCACTGTGAGAGTAACGCTACTTTTTGCCTTCTTCTTTTCTATAAACGAATCCTTTGAAGGTGATAGATTGATCTCCAAGTGTGATCAACTCATTGAGGTTAGACCACGTGTCAAATTCTTCATCGAAATTCTTTGGACGTATCAGCTCAAGCTGTTTGAGTAGATTCAGTCTGAAGAGATCGAAGGATGCACGGATGGTGAGTGCAAATGAGCTCAATGATATGATCGAGGCGTTATAAAAGAAGCCAAAACAAACCAGACCGAACGCTGCCGCGATAAAATACTTTGCAACAACCCCAGCGAATGCCAGAAAAACTGCCAGATTGCCGCTGACCACATGGGTGTTTGCCATCACATGAAAAATGGCAAGGAAGCACAATATAGAAAAAATAAATGAGAGGATCGACATATTAACCAAGAACGAGAGTTCGTTCCGAGTGCTGTCAATCGTTGCTTTGTAGCTATCGGGTATAACGTGGGTTAATCGGGGCCATAGCGTAGGACCATCAAAGCCGTACCGTTGCAAAGCGTGATCCTCTGCGGCTCGAAGTGTATTTCCGAATTGGGTAGGTAGAACATCATTAAGGTTTGCAGGGTAATCCTGGTCATATTGCGAGGCGACGCGTTGATGTTCATCCAGAACGGCATCCAATTGATCGACCAGACTGGGGTCACTTTCGACAGACGCTATCAGGTGTTGATATTCTTTTTTCAGGCTTTCCCGCTGTGTCATCAAGTTGCGAGCCTTTTGGCGATGTATTCGCAGGGTCTTGTTGTAGAGAAACTTAATGGGAGGGAAGATAATATAGCCTTCAAACATCTTGAGAATGTAGGTGTTAAGTGCAGTTAGCGTAAAACCAATAATCACTGTAAGAATAAAAACGATAAGCCCCAGGCTAATTAATTGAGGCGTGCCTTCGGGATCTTTGAATGCGGCAGCGATATGAAGAATCGGATCGAACATTAGAATACTTGCAATGACAAGCGCCAATGATGGAATCATGGCAGATACAAGGAAGTTGCTTCCCAACTTTTCAAGATAGTTCGTGAACGAATTCATAGTTTCAGGTTTCTATTGAAATTAGCCTTCACACGTTAAGTTCGTCGAACTGATTTAAGATTCTGCGGTTTGGGTACACGTGTACCGGATGGTCTCTTGACAGATTTAGACGGCTTTTTGCGCCGTATTCGGCGCAAGATATCCTGAATCTCCCGGTTGCCGTCACCAGGGCGTCTTTTAGGACGCCTCTTACCACTTGGACCGGGTAATGCAGGGTTCGTCATTCCCAACCTAATCATATTGCCTCACTTTATTTAATCCTTAGGGGAATTATATGCTTGTTGGCAAGAATGGGCTACCCCTACGTTAAGGTTCACGTGCTACGTCCCCGAGTGCAGCGAGCGGGGAGTGCATCGACATTCGCCACTCGCGCTGTTCTGTCAGTGTTTGGGAGGCTGATCCCGAAGGGATTGTATGTCTATAGATTTGCATCCGTGCGTTTTACGTGCGACCCCTGCGGGGTCGAATGTGCTTTTGACAATTGCCGATCTATAAACATTGGACTGCTTCGCAGTCGTCTATATTCATCATTCCTACTTCTGAATTTGTATTTGCCCATTCCTAAGCGCGGACGGTAACGACTCGCCCAATTCTTCTCGCATTTGAGACTGTATTTCCCGCAGTGCGTTGACGCTCGTTGAAACTACAATATTCAAAAATATGCTACGATACATTACTTTAAGTCCTGATATTCATCTAGCATAAATGACCCCTCTCGAAAATCAACAAAAAAAGTGAGTTCGAGTGTGCCCCATTCAGGACCCAGGTTCCCATGAAACTGAAACATGGTTTCAGGCTTGTCTCGTTCCCATATTTTGGCATCCATATCACCATTGGCTGAACGTTTTATCAAAAAATAATGCCAGGTGTCACCACGGACCTGGCGAGCATTCCAAAATTTGGCTGGTACGTGAGGCGTTATATTCCCATCATACAAATCCCATCTACCGCTAGCTGCATTAAAGCTAAAGCGGCGGATCGATTCGGTTCCATATTCCCCAGTGTGATAACCTATATTAAATTGTGAGACGCCTGTAGTTTTTAAAAGAATGATGGTTGTTACTCCGGGCGGGACCGCAGATATCCCATAAATCCCACCTTGTTGCTCCAGCACCAATATCTCTGATTCAATCCGTTTCGGACTGTAAACATTAAAGGGAAAATCTAGGTCTTCAAAACTCTCGCTAAATATGACCTGACCCAAATCAGCGATAAGAGGTGTGGGTGTCGCACTGGGAATCGGTGTTGCACTCGGCTGGACAGTCAAGGTTGGCACTGGCGTGTCAGTATGAGATGGTAGCAACGTGGCAGTTGCACTTGGTGCAGATGTAGCAGTAACACTTGGCGCGGGGCTACAAGCAAAAGAAGTCAGGAGGAAATATAGGATTGTGATATACAAACCTTTTTGTGTTGCAAGAATGAATTTTTCCATGGTCCATCTCCTTTGGTTTCCTTGCTTCCGACATTTAGATTTATGTAATAAGTTCATAACTCTCCCTTAAACGCCCCTCCCGATGGTCGCAGCACGGATGGCAGCAACGTCCGCCCAAAAAGCGGGCGCAACTCCTCCCCCGTAGCGGACTGTAATATCACCCCCTTGTGGGGCTCCCGCAGCGACGCGACCCACGCCACCATAAATCGATACCCGATCATCTCGTCCTACGCATCTCAGGCAACACTTCAAAATCAGGGGTGTGTGGAATCATATTTATCGTTTGCAATAATTCAGGTGTGGGCGGAGCAGGCTTTCGAGTAACGAGATTTAGTATCGTACCTTCAAGGTCAATACTGGCTGCTTTCTTTCCATTGGATTTGAAGATATCGTGATGGGCTTTCCAGCGGATTCCAGATGGTGACAGCCCAGAGAGGGCGTAGGTGATATTCATCGTTTCGTCAACAAGCACTTCCCGTAAGAACTCGGCATGGACGGTGGTGTAGATCGGACTGAACCCAACTTGAGCAAATTTTTCTGTGGGGAAGCCGTGCTCGGTAAAGAATCGAAAACGCAAATCTGCTGTAGCATCTACATAAGTGGCGTAATTGACGTGACCATTCGCATCAAGGTCTGACCATCTTATTTCGTAAATTTTTGAATAATTATCCATTGAAAACCTCTCTCAATTCTGATTCAAACAACCCGTTGATTTGTTTCCCCGTAGCGGACTGTAACTCCCGCAGCGAAGCCGGCCAGAATCGAGTCATCATAGGTCGTACCGAAACGGGCGCAATAAGCGAAACTTTCCAGAAGCAACCATTTCAAATAATTCTGATGCTCCGCCTGGATTTCCTTTTCTATGTTTATGTAGAAATGCTTTGTACGTACCTTCTCCAAGGTTGGGACAGGCACGCCGAAAATCATCTTGATCAAATGGCTCTTTGAGTTGACCACCTTTGACAGCCTGAATAATGGCTGAATAAACTTTGTGGTTTGCCATATTAGCTCTCTTTCTTTAGAATTATTTTCCTGTAATACACCACAAAAAATAATCTTCATCGGCGTTCTAAAGGAGACGTAAACCGCTTCCATAAATATTCTGCGGCTTGTTGTTGAGTGGCGAATGGTTCTTCAACATGAATTGTGCTAAGTAGAGAATCGCCAATATGAACATACAATTCATCTCCGCTGTCTGCGATAGGAAGATAATCATTTATCGCCTTATCATTTAGTCGGTGTGTTCCTTCATTATAGTAAATCGTATTGGACAATATGTCATCTCCCAGCCATATGCTGCATTGGGCTTTAATATTGCCTTGCAAGTAAATTCTGCCTGTAAACCTTAGGCTGGTTATTTCGTCGAATTCTGTCTCCACATTTGAATCGTGTGTTTCCAGTTGTTGCAAGGCATGCTGAAAGTATTTCTTCATGTAGTTGAATACTTCCTTTGCGTAACGATCTTTCTCAAGTTGAGTGAATATCTTTTTTGGCTTTGGCATCGGAATCGAGCCAAAAGGAGAATCTGCTGATTGTGGAGTAGAGTATTGGTTATCTTGGAAAGGAGCTGGTACGGTAGGGCCTTGCCCTTTTGCTTTCGCGAGTTTTCGCTCAAGTGCGTCCACAACATTCTCTATCGCTTTGTGGCGCAGATCGATGTAGCCTATAGTCTCTGCAATGCCAGGCACTTCAGTATCATCCAGCCTGATTGGAAGGATATATTCATTGGCGTCACGAAAAGCGCGAGCCTGTGCGTGTGTTCTTTCCAAGTTTGTCCACTTTTTGAGAGGATAGTGTTTGGAGATAAACATGACGCAGTAGCGCGCCTTTTTTCCGTATATATCCGCGAGATGGTCAATTAAGTTCTTACCCCATAAATCAGACATTTCTGTTTCATCGTAAAACACTTTTACGCTCTTGGCTTCAAGCAACTCGGCGAATCGCTTAACGGTTTTTCTGTCTTCGCCTGCAAATGACAAAGCTACATCGTATGTGAATTGGTCGTTATCGTTTTTGACCATTTGTCCTCCTACAACTCTCCCGCAAACGCACGGGACAACATACTCTGATACAACGCTTCTATCCTCTCAGCGGACCGTGCCTGCGCGGACTGCACGCCGCGCGCTGCCTCCACCCGCGCCGCAAATTCACGCTGGAGGGCGAGCGGGGGAACAGGTATCATAAAATTACGGCACTGTTCTAAACTTAAATTGTATTGTCTTATACCTACGGCTTGGCTCAATAATTTGTTTAGAATTGGTTTGTGCCGTAATGTGTGAAGTAAATAAAGGGGCTCAATTTTTTCTTTGGCTCTAAATATCGCAATTGCTTGATTGATGTTCCACTCATTGTATTCAGAAGGCACAATTCCAATTTTCCCCAGTGGGGGACCTACGATGTTCATCAGAACATCATTTGGGTAAACTATTGACCTCTTTAGAAAGACATTGTGAATTGATCTACTTACAAATGCTGGGTGGTAATGAAAATCTATCCCTCCGTCATCGGTTATATGATAAACCTTTATAAAAGGTACATCATCATTTTCAATTACTTCATCTTTAATGTCTTGCGATTTCGGGGTAGTTCCTTTTGTGATGAAATGGCATAAATCTGATAATTTTATATTTGGAAATTTCTCATCCCCAAACATCTGTTGGAATAATCCCGGGATAAACTGCTCCATGCGGGCTTTTGCGTGAGTGCGTGTGGCTTGTAGGGATTCGGATTCGTCAAGCAAACGCGCAATCCATTCTTGTTCGGGGAGGGGAGGAAGAGGAATTTGTATTTTCACAACATCAGAGAAGGCAATAGAATCAACGCCTGTTGTTTTCTTTGATAATCGAGTCATGTCATAAGTTTGCAGGTAATAATATAAAAACCTGACATTGATCGAATCGCTAAATTTGTGCAACACGCCAATATGGCTAACAATAGCCGCCCGTATTCCAAGTATTGCTCGATGATTTAGAAATACTGAACCGCTACGTGGAAACAAAATACATCCAGGTTCAAATATTTTCATTCGGTATTTCTGAACCGCATTTTCAGTTAATTTATCATCAGTTTTATTCAAATTGCTCGTGAAATGATATCGCCCTAAATCCCTCATGCGAACAAACGGCAATGTTCCGTTGTCAAAAGGTTCATTACCTTGCGGCGCAGAATTTCCGCCTGTAATTTCACAAATTTCGCCAAGAGCAACATAAGACCATTTGCTCATTTTTCTATTGCCTTCATTAAATGCTTTGTTTTCTTTGTAATCTCATCTTCCAATTCCAACACATCGCGCAAAATATCCTGCGGCGTATCGTGGCTCGTAGTTTGAGCGGTCACAAGTCTGTAACGCCCTGCGGTGAGGGAATGATCTTCGTTTTCGATAATCTTCGCAACTGGCACACGGTAACTATTTTTGCCTTCTTCGCGCCTTTCCCATTTGATTATCACATCGGGGATATCGTTGGCTTCAATCGGTGTGCGCTTATCGTCCAGTGAAAAGCCATCGGCAGTCAAATCATAAAACCAGATGAAATCATCTTTCTTACGCTTCGCTTTTGTTCGATCAAAAATAAGAATGGCTGTGCCAACGCCTGAATATGGTTTGAACATGCCCGAAGCCAAACTGATCACGGTTTGCAAACCGTATTCATTGACCAACAACTCACGAATTTTCACAGCAGCTTTGTTCCCGCCAAATAACACGCCATTGGGCACGATCACGCCTGCGCGTCCTGTGGGCGAGAGATGGTCCATAAACCATTTCACGAACAGCAATTCGGTTGCGCGTGTATCGAGATTTATATCCGCGAGAATGCTTTCGGATTGAATTCTGCCTGCGAAAGGCGGGTTGGCGAGGATCACATCAAAGGTTTTACCAGGGTACGGGGAACCGATTCCAGTTGTCAGTGGGTTATGGAAGCGGATGTCCGCTTTTTCCATCTTGTGCAGGTAGAGATTCAAAATCGCAACCTTGACCATGTTGGCGTCATTGTCAAAACCGGTGAAGGCGCGCTCTTCCAGAAATTTCCATTGCGGGGTGGTGAGTTTATCGCCTGAAAGTCTGCCGCGCTGCAACTCGGCTTTTGACGTGTGCTGACGCAGAATGTGGGTGAAGGCTGAGACGATAAAACCTGCCGTGCCACAGGCGGGGTCCACCATGGTTTCGTTCGGCTGTGGGTCAATCAACGCCACGATCAAATCAATGATATGGCGCGGCGTGCGGAACTGTCCGTTCGTGCCAGAGGTGGCGATCTGGTTGAGCAGGTACTCATACATATCGCCCTTCATATCAATGCCTTCGTGCTCGCTCAAATCCATTTCATTCAGCACTTGAATCACCGCGCGCAACGTGGGGCGGTCATAGACTTTGAGCGTGGCGCGCTCGAACAACAATTTGCCGGTCTTCGAGAGATCAGGCAATTCATGGATTTTTTCAATCGCGCTTCGCACCGCATCAAAAAGCTGGTCGCCCGTCAACGTGACGAAGTTGCCCCACTTGAACTTGGTCCACTCACCGGAGAAAATCCGCTTGTACTTTTTACTCAACGCCGCAAATTCATCATCACGTTCCGAGATCAAACGCAGGAACAGCAAATACGATAACTGCTCGATGGAATCCATCGGGTTGTTCACGCCACCCGACCACAGGATGTCCATGAGTTGGTCCACTTTTTGGCGAAGTCCAGAGTTTTGAAAGTTTGTGTTGAGCATGAGTTCCTGTAGGTCTTAGACTTCCGAAGTCTCAAAGACTTCGGAAGTCTGGATGGTATTCCTGCCGTGCCCGCCCGACGATAAACCGTTGGGCTATTCATACAAAATCCGCTGAAAGCGGATTAGCCGCCGCAGGCGGCTTCGTACGTGTAGCACGGGGGTTCACCCCCGTGCGGTGATGATGGCGCAAATGTCGTTGCGAGGGCGACGTTCTTCCGCCCGAAGCCGCGAAGCGTCCTTATCAAACAGGGGATTGCTTCGTCGGGGAGAGCACCCTCCTCGCAACGACATAAAATAATTTACCCATTCAACCCGCCCGAAAGCGATTGCTGAATAATGGATGATTGCCTCAAAGCTTCAAAGACATTATCGCGATCTGAAAAACTGCGTAATGCCTGCACGCCGCCCAGTTGTGTGAATTGTGCGCGGGTAAAGATGGTTGGGTCATCTTCCAGGAATTGCTGGCGGGCTTCGGGTTCATCCACCACCAGCCGCGCTAAAGCCTGTAACCATTTCTGTTCGCTATAGCGCAAGTTGAAACGCGCCGCGAGTGAATCAATCGTGTCATTGACGATCTGTTCAATCGAAGGCAATAACTTTTTCCCAAGCGCGTGATACACAAACCCCGAAGTAGGTGCAGGTATGCGATACGATTGCACCAGTTTATCGGGTGAGTAATACCATTCGGGTTTGTGGAAGAATTGCTCATTGAGAATGGTTTCCACCGCGTCGTCATCTTCCTCTGCCACAGCTTGTTGGAACTCCGGCGTTTTCTCGGCAAAGTCTTTCAGGTCACGCTCGAACGCGCCCCTGAAAGTCATCACGTCCACTTTCTCGCCGTCGGGACCAACGATATGAATCTCAGTCGAGACGACTTTATCCACGCCGCGCCAAACGGGAATTTCGGGACGCTGCTCGCTTCCGCCTGTTTCAGTTTGCCCGCCTTCGTACTTGCCTTTTTCATCACTGGCTTTTTTTCCACCGCTGCCCTTAAGTAATTTACCTTCCTTCGGTAATTCCAAAGGCACGCTGTAATCATATTCCTCCTCAAAGTATTCAGCCACGCCACAGAAATCGAGCAGGAAGAAATATTCCTTTTCGTATTCCGTATTTCCATTTTTGAATGTGTATCTGCGTGTGCCGCGTCCTTTGATCTGGATGTAGTCAGTGGGTGAAAACACCGGGCGCATTAAAACCACATTCAACAAATCACGGCAGTTGTAGCCCGTAGACAGCATATCCACTGAAACGGCAATCGGTTCCTTGCGCTTGCCATCCCGAAAATCCTTGGCAATGCCTGAAGCGTCTTTAATTCGTGAAGTGATTGTCACCGCGCTTTCTGGTTGCAACTCATTCAGGATTTTTGTCAACTCAGTGGCATGTGTCTGTTTTACGGCAAAGATAATAGATTTGCCTAATTTTCCATCAGGTGTTTTTTGCGCTTCCTTCAAGAATGCTTCACACATCACACGGTTGCGTGCGGGTGTGAATATCTTGCGCTCCAAATCCTGCACTTTATAACTTTCTTCCTGCTCGTTCATGGTCACTGTCCAGCCGGTATCTTCCAGGGCTTGGGTGGTGATGTCCGAACGAATATCCACGATTTTGGGTGTGCAAAGGAACGGTCCTTCGGGGTCTTTTACCGCGTCAATAATGTCGTAGCGAAAAGTAGGGTTGCCAGGTTCACAGCCGAAATAATGATAAGTGTCGCGCAGAAAACGCGCTTCGAGCGCCTTGGGGTTATCTTCGCCAAGTTTCTGCATGTCAATGTTTTTCAAGTAGGCTTTGGGTGTGGCGGTAAGTCCCACGCGCGTGCCTTGAAAGAATTGCACCACTTCACGCGAGTCACCGTAAATCGAGCGGTGCGCTTCATCGTTCACCACCAGATCAAAATAAAACGGCGTGAATTCTTCGCGGTAACGTCGATCCACCATCAAAGATTGAATCGTCGCAACCACAACGCTTGAACCAAGCAGTTCGCCTGTACGCCGTGCGTTTTTGTAGATCACGGGGCTGTATTCACGCAAAACGACATTGAAATCTTCCATGGTCTGTTTGGCAAGTTCAATACGGTCAACGATGAACAAAACTCGTTCCGCGTTTCTGGTTTCAAGGAAGAGTCGAATCAATGCCGCACATAACAAGGTCTTGCCTGTACCAGTTGCCATTTCTAGTAAGAACTTGCGGCGCTTCAAGTTGTCAAATTGCTTTGTAATAGCATCCAACGCCCGTATTTGATATCCGCGCAATTTAATATCATCGCGAAAACGGCGCAGATAATCAGGTGAAAGTTTCTCCGAGAGCAAGGGTTTCGGCGGTTGCATGTTTTTGAGCAACTGCCGTTCCATATCTTCGCGGGAAGGCAACCGCTCGACGCGATTAGCATCCTGTTCATGTGCGCGTTGCAAATTCCAAAACCGATGTTCTTTGCCATTGGAAAGAATGACAAATGGCGCTTTCAGGTTTTCAGCATAGCCGCGTGCTTGTTCTTTAGCATCGTAAGGGTCTACGCTTTCGCGCTTGGCTTCCAGCACACATAACACACCCCCGTTTTTATCCATCAACAAATAATCCGCTCGTCCATCACGTAAATGCGACTCAAAACGCACCTGATGAGAGTCTAGCAAATCCCATCCGCTATATTCAAGTTCTTTGTCAATCAATACTCGTGAAAAGGCTTCTGAGGCTGGCATATTGTGTCCCCATCAATGGGTGATTGAATTTTAGCATAGAAGGAAATGGCTATTCAAAGCAAACCATATGGGATTATCCAGTGGGCTTAAGTTCGTGAGATGTCCTCGCTTCTGATACAGACTATGTAAAGAATTATTATAAATCCTTTGTTTCGAAAATCAGCAGATGCAATGATCAAATCCTCGCTGGTGATAAAACAACAGCATTGCGAAAATGAAAAGGGCGGCTAACTTTTATGTTAGGGAATCGTGCTGTGTAGCTCTTGATAAATCGGAGTGGTTCGGTCATAATAAAAATATTCCGAACGGGGAATTGCTCGTCGGCAAGAAACCCTTCGCACGCCATCGTTATATTGTTATGGGAACTCATTTTGTGCGCCACCGCGGGGCGTTGTGAGCCATGATCTTCCCACGCATAGCGACAGCGATCCTTCGCTCGGAATACATTTGTCCCACTGGCGACCCATGTCTTATGGGTATCGTCCGATCAACCAATTATTTTATAAGGAGTATCTGAAAATGAAAGTTAAGTTGAACCCCATGTTCGAGCAGGCGAGCGGTCAGTTAGGCGAGATGGTCTTTCGCGAATTGCGCGGTGAAACCATCGTCTCCCGCAAGCCCACCCTCAGCGGTGAACCCACCGTAGAGCAAGTTGCCCATCGCGAGCGCTTCAAGCAGGCGGCAGCATATGGCAAGTCCGCTTTGGCGAATGCCACCACTCGTGAGTTATACGAAGCTGTTGCCAAGAACAAGAACATGCCTGTCTTTGCGATGACCGTTGCCGATTTCTTCAATGCCCCGGTCATTGATAACGTGGATCTCTCCGCATACAACGGGCAAGCTGGGGACCTCATCCGTATCAGCGCGCATGATGATTTCGAAGTGCTGAAGGTGCATGTTTCCATCACCGATGATGCCTCCGACCTCATCGAAAGCGGTGATGCAGTACTTGACTCGGGCAGTTGGTTCTATACCACTACCGAAGCCGTCTCTGCGGGCACGAATGTCATCGTCAACGTGGTGGCTACCGATCGCCCCGGTGGTACAGCTGTCTCTGGCTCCATCAAGAGTTTCTAAGCCCGGCATACGGTCCCTTGTGTGCCAGCGGGAAGGGATTGTATAGAAATGATCAGACCCTACGAGACTTCGTTATCCACTGGAATGGAAAGCCTCGCGGGGTCTAGTGTTTGGATTGTACAATATTTAATGCGCTGCGAATCACCAGGCGCACATTATCCCAACGGTGTTTTTTGTCTCTTATCTCTCGGCGCACTTAACGTTGGAGTCTGCTCATAACCAAGAACTTTCAATTCCCTGGCAACCTTGTTTACAAGGGATGTAAATGTCAGCTTTGGTTCTTTTAGGTGCCGGTAACGGCGTAACGTTTTGACAAGGGAGTAGGTGAACGCGCCATAGGTTATTGAACCGTGAGTATATTCGTAGGAAAATTCTTCTTCGCGGCAGGCGTATACCAGTGTAGGCATATAGGGCCCCTTGTGATTGCGCGCAGCCGCCTTCTTATTCATTTCCTGCGGAGGCGACGTACGCAGATCCATGGCCTGCCCCAACCTCACACTCAGCAGGTCTCCCTGTCGATCTTTATTGAACCTCTCATCAAATTCCTTATTTGGAACTGTGATCGTTTTTCGCGCACGCCACATCTCTGTAATGGGATCCCAATACAGCATTCTATGGCGAATATCATCAGGCGGATCGATTCCGCGCGGCTTGTTGACCGCCGCGCGAGTGAGGCCGCCTGAATAGCAACAGTCAAAGACCGCTGTGAACTGGAGTTCGTATGGTAAATTGCTATAGAGCGCATAAAAATCGTCGTCGGTGAAGGCGCGTTCGCGCGTCCAATCGAAATCATATAACACCAGCGCCTCATCCAAACGATCGACCTGGTCGCCAATATCATAGGTGGGCATTTGCGCGCCGTGTCCGCTGTAGTAGAAGAAGCGCTTATCGCGGTCTTGCGCGCCATCCAACAGCCACTCGAGTCGCTCGCGCACCCCGGCATGTGTTGCCCGATCATTGAGAACGACGCGGATATTTTCCGCCTCAAAGCCGGATTCTTGTAACAACGCGCTCATAAGAAACACATCGTTCACACAACCTTCGAGATTTTGGGCCGGGTTTGAATACTCATTGATGCCCACCAACAAAGCGCGTGCTTTCGGCTTTTCGACCCACTTGAATTTCTTCTGGATCACCTCAGGCATTGATCTTTCGAGCGGACGCCCACGCAGCGTGTTTACGGCATCACCCCACACGGTTCCCACAGTCCGTGGGTGACACATATATTGCGGTATATCATGGTCGGCAATTCCTGGGATGTCAAAAAATGTCGGGATCTGTGCGAAGTTTGGGTCTGAAAGGCGAATTTCTGCAGTGAAGATACTATCGTTGGAGTTGAAGAGGTGATACCAAAATTTTGCTTGCTTGAGGCCCGTTAAATGCCCTGCGGCGAAGTTGCCGACTACAAATGGATTGCCAATTTGAGAGCCGAAGGAGACAAAGCGCCGATCCTTAATCAGTTTTGCGCCATCACCGGTGAATGAATCGTAACAGACAAGCGAACCCAGGCTGTGCGCACAGACGATATGAGGTTTGAATTTGGTGATTTGTTCCTCGAGCACCTTGCGCGTCTCCTGGCGCAGGGTTTCGTTTTCAACCCACTGCACGACCATGCCAGCAGTCCACCGGACCACATCTGTAAACCCTTTTGGTTGTGGGGCGAACAACGTAGCGGTGGCGCTTTTCGCAAGTTTACCAATCGCCTCCAACACACCCTGCAGGGTAATTGGATACTTGTCGAAGATCGGGTCAAGATAAACGAATTCGATCTGCACATTGACTGTATCGTCAAGCTTTTTCAGCGGATCTTCGATGGATTTTTTCCAGTCTGCTTCCCAAGCGCCCCCTTGAGGGTGCCGGCCCACACCATGTACACAAAGTATTCTTAGTACCGAATCCTGTTCCGACTCGGACGCCTTTGTTATTCGTTTACTCATGATATGCTCCTTTCCTGGTCAGGACGAATTGTCTGATTTATGGCAGAGTCTATTGATAGGTAAAGATTGGGAAAGATTTTTAGGGATATTGCCACCCTCATAACAGGGGCATCCGCTATAACTTTAAATACTATACAACTTTCCCAACCAAAAAACAAGATCAATTTATCCGATCAAGAGTGATATAATGCCGTGCATGGAACAAAAGATGAAAAAACCCTCGCAAGTTGTTATCTCTGCCTCAGCTCAAGCCGCTGCTGCCGCTACATGCGTGCGTTCTGTACCTGTGTGAGCTTGAGACTGAACTTTGTCCTTATAGTCCCGAACCGCAACAGGTTCGGGATTTTTTGTTAACTGGTGATAACAGGTGACAGTCACTTCCGAAGTGACTGTCACCTCTGTGCCTACTTGGTATAATTCGCCAGTCATTATTTCAAAGTGGAGTACTCATGAGCAAAAAACTAACCGGCAATGAAATTCGCCAGACCTTTATAGACTTCTTCGTCGAGCATGGACATACCGCCGTGCCTTCGATGTCCCTCGTCCCGGGTGGGGATGCGACCCTGCTGTTCACCAACTCGGGCATGGTGCAATTCAAGGACGTGTTCATCGGCACCGATACCCGACCCTATAAGCGCGCTGTCGATTCGCAGAAATGTTTGCGCGTGGCAGGCAAGCACAACGATCTCGATGAGGTGGGGCGTGACGATACGCATCACACCTTCTTTGAAATGCTCGGTAACTGGTCCTTTGGCGATTACTACAAAAAGGAAGCCATCGCCTGGTCGTGGCAGTTGCTCACCGACGTGTGGGGCTTGCCCAAGGATAAACTCTACGCAACCTGTTTTGAAGACGATCAGGGCGATATT
>Ga0137333_1000014_pt1 | contig 37527 bp, 34 predicted proteins | sample EasRivERMLT231_2_FD_102286 | JGI IMG/M metagenome (GOLD analysis project Ga0137333, IMG submission 102286) | Soil microbial communities from meander-bound floodplain in the East River, Colorado, USA - East River MetaG ERMLT231_2 | ecosystem: Environmental > Terrestrial > Soil > Floodplain ... | reverse complement strand
TGCCCGCATTCAATCCATTTTGTATGTGGGTATCATCTTGATCACGTCACCGTTCGGCTGGATCGCCGGAAATCTTTCCGGTATCGATAAGATCCTGCCTTTCATTTTGAACATCACGCTGTTCTACATCGGTTCCGTGCTGGCATATCTGGCTGGGAATGCCGCACAAAAGCGTCTCGCAGTAATCCCCACCACGCCATAGCGCTATCATTCATCATATGATTACCCCGCCCCAAGCCACCTTCGGCGATGTGACCTTACCGAACACGCGCCTGCATTACGTCAAAGCTGGGACAGGACCTCCGCTCATCATCGTCCCGGCAACTGTTTCACTCATCAGGCAGTGGCTGCCACTGACACAGTTTATGGGTCAGCGTTTCACCAGTTATTTTTTTGAACTGCCGGGGCACGGTGGCTCAACACCCTACCCCGAAAGATTTGAAAGTCATCTTGTTCCTAAAACTGTAGAAGGCTTTGTTAACAGCCTGGGATATGACAAATTCAACTTGATGGGGTTTTCTTTTGGCGGCTTGCTGGCATTACGCACCTTGGAATATTTGCAAGACAGAATCGAAAAGGTCATTCTGCTCTCCCCCAGCGTTAGCCAGCGTGCGTTGAAGTGGTCCACACCGCGGCAGTGGATGTTCAAAGCCTCGATCAAAGCCATGAAAAATCCAACGCTCTTACAAGGCGCGCATTATGTGATGAATGCGCCGAGACTTGAAAAGCCCCTCACTTATGCGCTCAGCAAGATCAGTAAAGTTGACAGAAGGATTCTGGAAAGCAAACACGCCCTGCGTATGCCCCTTTCCACGTTGGATGTATTCGCTGACACCATGAATGAGATCTTTCAAATGGAATATCAATACACAGGAGTACAGTTTAGCAATCCCTGTTACTTTGGCATGTCGGTCAATGACGATATATTGGACTATAACCTGACCGAACAGATCGTGCGCAAACACTTTCAAAAACTCACCATTCAAAAGTTTACGCATCCCTATCACCAACCACCGAAACCGCCGACCTTCGAATGGCTTAATAGTGAGTTTCGTCAATTTTTGGAGTTGATCGATTAGAACAAAATCGGGATGGACTTGATCGTCCATCCCGATTCATTGTATGTCCCACGGCAAATATATCAATAGTATGGTTATGTACCGTTGAATTGAACAATTACACCATTTTCGACAGTCATCGACTCACCTGCTCCGCCCGCCTGGAACGCACCATCGCGGTATGCCCGCCAGTCGTATGTGACAATATCTCCTGAAACGACAACGTTACTTATCTCATACGTCCTGCCGGTTCCTTTATAAGTTGACTCGACGTATATTTGAAAACGATCCTTGCCAGTTGTATACAATGTACCTTGGCATTTTATGTCATCTGCCACCAGCGACATGGCTGTTTCAAAATTCTGACTGTTGACTGCTTCCCAAAACCCCTGAACTACATCTGCTGGATTAGCGCCAACAATGGATGCAGGTGCTGTATCTTCCGTCCCATCGAAGATAACCATACCGTCTTTGACAACCGTAAGTCCGTTGGTGCCTTGATCAAGCAGATTGGAACCTTGTAACACTTTGTAATCATAGACGATCTTGCCATCCGTGTTGCGGAAGTTGCTGAGGTCGAAGGTGATGCCATCGGTATTCAAGCCCGCCAGGGATCCACGGATCGCCTCTATGCCTTCGTAAGAGCCAGTGGGATTGATGAAAAGCGCATCAGGGGCGATGAAGGACACAGCGAGGTCAAGCTTCTTGGCATTGAGCGCATCATAATATTTTTGCACGACCCAGATCTGCTCGGCAGATTCAAGTCCATCATAGATGATCTTGCCGTCACGAACGTGGGTTACGTTTCCACAGCCCTTATCTACCGAATTACCATTCTCAAGCACATCGTAACAGGAAGTCACACGTCCATTGCCAGTATTGACGAAATCCGTTTGGTTGAAGGTGATCCCGCCATCCCGCACTGCCTGCCATTGGGTAGCCGCAGCGGCACGATCATAAGTACCGAAGGGGTCGTTCATCACGTAATCATCGGCGGTCAGGCCCATGCCTCTTTCGATCTCATTCGCATTGAATGCTTCATAGAATTCCTGAACGATCCAAACCTGCTCAGCAGCTTCAAGCCCATCGAAGATGATCTTGCCATCGCGGATGTGAGTCACATTACCGCAGCCCTTATCAATGGATTTGCCGTTCTCGAAGACTTCGTAGCAGGAGGTGACGCGTCCATTGCCGGTATCGACAAAGTTCGTCTGGTCGAAGGTGAGGCCCGCATCCACCACAGCCTGCCATTGGACAGCAGCGGCGGTTCGTTCATACGTGCCGAACGGATCGTTCATCACGTAATCTTCGGCAGTGAGGGCCATGGCTTTTGCCACATCTTTGGTGTTGAGGATTTCGTAGAAATTTTGAACAACCGTGGCAGGATCCTTGCTATCGGTGACAGCAACAGTGGGAGCGCATGCACCGAGAAGCAGAGTGAAGGCAATAATGAGAGCTAATATGGGAAGCAAATATTTGGTCTTCATGGTTTTATTTCCTTTCTGAATTAGACTGATAAAAATGAACTTCATGAGCAGGCGGGTTTGATTCGGTGGATTTCTCGGCACGTTCTGAGTCAGCCTCCTTTGTTTCAGTGACAGTGGGAGTGATGAGTAAAATATTAGCGTTGGAAACGATCTCTTGAGCCGAATCAGCTTCCGGCTGCGTGTGAGGCGTATCTGCCTCCCATGAAATCTTCCATGTTGTGGTTGTCACAACAGTTACAACTCGTTCAATGATGCGTCGCATAACACTCCTTGTTTGATGTTCATAGTGTAGCTGCGCAGCGCTTACCATATATGACATTTCTTACCAACTTGGGTGTAAACTTGGAAACAGAATGTCAGCCTCCGAATCAACCCTGCCCCTCGATTCGTTCGTGACCTTTGGCGATTTGCTGAAATATTTACGCCGCCGTGCGCGCCTAACTCAACGTGAGTTATGTATTGCCGTGGGATATAGCGAGGCACAGATCAGCCGCCTCGAGCAGAATCAACGTTCGCCAGATATCGCTGCATTGACAGCTTTGTTTATCCCTGCGTTGTATGTGGACGATGAGCCCGAAATCGTAGCACGCCTGATGGAACTTGCTGTGCAGGCACGCGGTGAGAGCCCCATGGATGAACGTGTGATCACCTTTTCACGTTCGGTTCGACGGGAGGTGCTTGAAAATGTTCGGACCATCGAAGAGAATGTGCTGAACAACCTCCCTATTCAATTGACGAGTTTTATCGGGCGTGAAAGTGAGATTGCGGAAATATCGCTTTTGCTCGATAAGGAAAACGAGAAAGCCAGGCTCATCACCTTGATAGGCAGCGGCGGCTGTGGAAAAACGCGACTGGCATTGGAAACTGCGAAACGATTGATTGACAATTTTCGGGATGGCATCTGGTTGATCGAACTTGCACCAATCTCGGACCCAAACCTGGTGTTGCAGACGATCGCTTCAACCCTCGTGATACCTGAGTCACGTGATATTACGCCGACCAGTACACTGACAAAGTATCTGCGAACAAAACAAACCCTGTTGATCTTCGATAATTGCGAGCAAGTTATCGCAACAGCCGCTCAACTCACAAAAGAGCTTTTGAGCAGTTGTCCGCATGTCCAAATCCTTGCGACGAGCCGGGAGATTCTGAACATCCCTGGTGAATTGCAACTTCGTGTCCCGTCTCTTTCATTATCCAATGAGAAGCCATCTGGCAATGACTCTCTTTCACAATCCGAAGCAATACAACTATTTGTGGAGCGTGCCCAGGCGGTGTTGCCGTCTTTCACTCTGACCGAGGAAGCCATTTCTTCCATCAAGCAAATCTGTCATTTGCTTGATGGAATGCCACTAGCCATTGAACTTGCCGCGGCAAGAGTAACTGTATTAACAGTTGGACAGATCGCTACAAGGCTGAGTGACAATTTTCAATTATTAGGTCGTGCCGGAACGATTCTTCCGCATCATCAAACATTGGATGCAACCATCCAATGGAGTTATGACCTGCTTTCAGATGCGGAACGGACTTTATTGCAACGGCTTTCTGTGTTCTCAGGCGGTTGGACTTTGGAAGCGGCTGAGTCTGTGACCAGCGATGGAAAGCTCATCAGCGAAGAAAAGGTCCTTGACCTGCTTTCGCAACTGGTAAATAAGTCGCTTGTGGTGGTAGATATGCAAGCGCAAATAGAGGCGCGTTATCGCCTGTTGAGAGTTGTGCGGCAGTATGGATATGATCGTTTGGCAAAACTTGGGGAAGCGGAAACCATTCAAAGCCGTCACATGGATTTCTTTCTCAGAGAAGTGGAGCAAGCCCAAATGGGACTGATGACCGCTCAAAGTCCATATTGGTTAAAACGCCTTGATGAGGAACAGGACAATTTACGGGCAGCGCTTGCATATGGTCAATCCCTGAAACGCTATGAAGATGCCCTACAACTCGCTGGCGGACTATTCTGGTTTTGGCAGACTCGCGGTCATATCAGCGAGGGACGTTCGCAGTTGGAAAAGCTATTGGTGCAACGATCGGTCTTGGTTTCCGATCACAGCCCAGAAAAGATCACAGTACTCGCGAAGGCGCTTTGGGCGGCTGGGAGTCTTGCGTGGATCCAATCTGATTACATCACAGCGCGTTCCCAAGTAGAAGAGAGTATCTCATTATGGCATCAGGTTGCGCCAACAAATAAACTTGGACTTGCAATCGCCTTACGCGAAGCTGGCATCATCGCCACCTATCAAGGCGAATTGGAATATGCACATTCGGCTTTAAAGGAAAGTATCCGTTTGCTGGAGGAGGTCAACAGCAAGTGGAATCTGGCCTTGGCATTCTACAACCAGGGGCTGGTCTATGAATCGCAGAATGAAATTCAAACTGCACGGACAAATTTTGAGAAGAGCCAAGCGCTGTTCAGAGAATTGAATGAGCCCTGGGGGTTAGCTGTGGCTTTATTTGGTCTAGGGCGAATCGCAGGCCGCCAGGCAGAATATACGATTGCCCGCTCCCATTTGGAAGAATCTCTGAAACTAAGTCAGAAATTGGATGATCCCTGGTCAAATGCGAGCACCTTGTATTTGCTCGGAGAAGTGGTGCGCCTTCAGGGTGATATAACACGTGCTATGAGACTGTATACCGAATCTCTTGAATTGAATCAGGTAGTGGGTGATAAGGCAATGATCGGATTTGCGCTCCACAATTTTGGGAAGATCGTACAAGCACATGGGCAGTTGGAAAAAGCCGCCCTGTTATTTGGAGCGGCGCAATCGTTACGAGAGGATTCGACCAACACGACTTCCTGGTCACTGACGGATCACGCCGCATGTGAGCAGGATATTGCAGTTCTTCGTACAAAGTTGGATGATGAAATTTTCAGGGTAGCCTGGGCAAAAGGTCAAGCCATGAGTTGGGATGAAGCAATCTCATATGCGCTAACCCTACAGCACGTGTAATCAATTCTCGCTTCTCAACAGGTTTTCATTAGGGTAACAACATAAAAGCGTATCGATGTATTCCACGGACAGCCATCTTGTTCCCATGCAATACTTCCCTGCGGAGTCGCAAGGTCAATATCCATGTTTGCGCCTTTGAGTTTTTGAATTTGCTTGTTCATATATCAACTCCTTGATAGGTAATTCCCTTCAATAATTCTTTCCGTCATTTTCTATTACAGCAATCTTTCATCTTTCTGGTACACTTTTGGAGAAGTTAAATGTTTTCTCTAGATGAGGTGAGATAATGATCAGCTGGCAGGAACTTACCATTGATGTTTTCGTTGAGCAATTAAGCACGGTATATCAACGAACGTATGGAGATGTTGACCAGAGCTTTGGTCGTATTGTGGCCTGGTGTGGACGTCTCGCACTAGGGAACATTGCCAACTCAGATATGCTTTTTCATGATGTTGATCATACCATCATGGTTTCATTAGCAGGGCAGGCGATCATTGAGGGGAAGCACCTGCGCGAGGGCGGCGTGACGCCGCGTGATTGGATGCACTTTATGATCGCGGTCTTATGTCATGACATTGGCTATGTCAAAGGGGTTTGTCGAAATGACACCAATGACAGGTATGCCACTGGCTCGGGAGATGAAACGGTTTACATTTCACCCGAAGGCACGGATGTCGCGCTTACGTCATATCACGTAGATCGCAGTAAGTTATTCGTGAAGGAACGGTTTGGGACGGGTATCATACAGGATACAACCAGACAACTCGATGCAGATCTGATCGCATCCTATATCGAGATGACCCGCTTCCCATCCCCAGCTGGCGAGATGTACAAAGAAACAAAAAGCTTTGGCGGCTTGGTGCGCGCCGCAGATTTTATCGGTCAGTTGGGCGACCCTGATTATTTACGAAAAACTCCCGCCCTATACTATGAATTTCACGAACTTGGCATCAACGAAAAACTTGGGTACAAATCCCCGAATGACATGCGCAAGAACTATGCTTCATTCTACTGGAACAGCGTTGACGATTATATTCAAGATGCGCTTGTCTACCTGCGCCTGACCGAGGGCGGTAAGCAATGGATCGCGAATATGCATTCGCATGTATTTGATTCAGAACACGGGGCAGATGAGATCACATCAGGGAATTAACGCCTTCAACAGATCTTGCCGCCACGCCTTGACATTCGGATCATACGCCCCGAAGCCTGATCCAAATTCCCAATAGGCCCACGCGAACCCGTGTCGTTCTGCTTCGTCTCGCACAAATTCCGTCCAGCGGACACGTGACTCTTGTAGCCCTTTGGAGTATGCGCCAAATTCACCGAGTAGAATGCGGACGTTCCCATGTCGCTTCGCCCAATCGGCTACCAAATCAAAGTGATTGGTGATCTCGGCTTTCTCGGCATCACTTCCCCACTCTGTGCCAAGCCATTTCTGAGCTTCCTCTCCAACCCACTCCGCGCCTTGATGCGTGAACTGGAACGGCAAATAGTAGTGGAATGTGACAATGAGATGCTCATCATTCGGCACATCCAGCGTGGACAACCATTCGTAGGCATTCCAGTTGACCGGTCCGATCACCACATCGCGGGTAGAGTTTGACGCGCGCTGAGCCAATTTCCCTGTTCTTGGAACTCAGTATAACTAAAACGACTCACGAAGACACGGGGCCCTTTTCTATTAGGGATTGAATTTATCCAAAATTAAGTGTATAGTACTACAAAGAAATTTTAGCAGGCAAATTGAGTACGTATAAGATCGGTGATCATTTCTCTCATGTCTCGGCAAATTAGAGGTAGAAAGGCGGCCCAAAATGAGTAGCTCAGGCAATAACGGTTCTTTCAATTGGATGAATTGGGTGATGGGAATCGTTGCAGCATTAATTATAGCAGCAGTGACAACCTTCGTAATAAATAAGGATAAGGAGTCGCCCATACCCACTGCCATACCCACACTTCCACGACAAGCAGATATCAAGATCCTGAATCTTCCTAATGTTACACTGGCATCCTCCAATGAAGCAGAGACCTGGCAGGTTGAGGTACTTAATGAAGGCAACCTTTCTGCCGAAAGGTGCCAAATTCAGATGAATGACGAAACAGGCTCGCGTTTAACCAACTCCAGTTATTTTGGTTTGATAGCAGGAGAAACTGAAATGATCGATGTCCTCTTGGGTCCCTTCGATCAGAGTTTGGAGATGAAGGCAGTCACGGTCAATTTGCAAGTAATTTGCGCCAGTGGTCAGTCACAAATCTACAAGGTTGTCCTTAGCATTCTGCCATAAATATCTTCTTTGAAACGAGAGACCGACTTTCGTCGGTCTCTCGTTTCAATTTAGTTCTTTTTGCCAAGAGGCAACATCCACGTGAGGACATTCTGAATCATCCTATCCCAATACGCCCAGTTGTGTTCACCTAGACCTTCTTCATAGGTTAGATCGAGTGGAAGTTTACGAATCGCATCGCGGAAGCGAACGTTACCTGCATATAGAAAATCTTCAGTGCCACAGCACTGATACAGCCGCGGTTTGACTGGCGCTTTGGCAGCTTTTTTGGCGAGTGCGAACAGGTCATGTTTGGAGCCGGGCACTTTGCTCAATTCACCGAAGATATTGTAAAACTCTGCTACACGGACTTTATTTTTGGCATCCTCATGTTTCCGAATATCTGCATAGATATCCACCGCGCCCGAAAGCGACGCTGCCGCAGCATATCGGTCTGGATGGGTGAGCGCAAGCTTGAGCGCTCCATATCCTCCCATGGATAAGCCCGCGACAAAATTATCTTCGCGCTTCGAAGATAGAGAAAACATATCACGCACCACAGTAGGGACTTCTTCACTGATGAATTGCCAATATGCGCCGCCATGCGCCATATCGGCGTAAAAGCTTAAGTTTACAGCTGGCATGACAACTGCCAGATTCAACCCTTCGACATATTTCTCGATGGACGACCAACGCATCCACGCGGTATGATCATCGGAGTGACCATGCAGGAGATATAGTGTGCGATATTTGGGTGTACGCTTGTTCTTTGTTTCTGCCATTGTGCGCTGTGGAAGCAGAATGTACATTGTGCTACGTATGGTCAGCACTTCAGAAAAGAAATTGACTTCATTGAGGATCATGTTGGCTCCAATACTAGACTATGGAAGAACACCCCAAAGTAGGATGCCTCCATCGGTTGTACGTGTAACGAGGATGTGACCATCCGGAGAGAACGCATAAAGCTCACCTTCCAAGGTAGGCATTTCCAGAGTTTCCCAATTTGTCGTATCCCAGGTTACGGGAGAACCGTTGGCCATCTGTGCCGCGATGACCGAACCATCCAGCGAAAATAGAGGCGGCTTTCCGTTCAAACCGTTGGATGCGTCTACGCTGAGGGTTGTGAGTTGAGTTGCACCATCTGGGCTGAAGATCTTCAGCGGAGTTGTATCCTCTGCATAACTTGTGACAGCCAGGAATTTACCATTTGGCGAATAACTGGGATTGCCTACTTCATTCAACGTAGCAAGTTTGATCTTGCTGGGGATATCCCAAATCTCCGTGGTGACGTAATCCACGCCAGCAAGATTCACCGCGATCTTGGAGCCATCGGGAGAGAATGAAAAATCCAGTGCAATATTGCCCTCGAAGGAATCCAGGGCCGTGTTGCTGGCAATATCCACCAGAGTGGTCCCTTCGATCGTGTCATGCGCCATTGTTCGTTTATCTGCTGAGAGGGCGAAATTGATGCCATCCCACATGGACAAAACATTTCCATCAGCGTCAATGTGATAGATCGCATACGGACCATCAGAATTTGCCATGAGGGTTCCATCCGGCAGGTATTCGATTTCGTTGAAATATGCAGTAGCGTTGGAAACACCAGTGAAAGCTACTCTTTGGATTAAATCCCCGCTTCCAAGATCAAAGAAATAAATTTGGGCGCCACTGCTGCTTCCCAACGCCATCGTCTTCCCATCCAGTGAAATGGCAACGGCGGAATGATTCAGCGGCATCTCTGCCGGAAAGGTTTTCAGCAATTGCAGGCGTGACCAGTTCCCGGATTGGATGACTTCCAACTGGCGGAGCCAATCTGTTGGAAGAGCTGGCTGAGATGTTCCAGTTGGTGTGGCAGGTTCGATGGTTGGAGGTTGGATTGTCGGTGAAGATATTTCAGTAGCAGATGGGATTGCCGTCTCGGTAGACACGGCTTGTTCCGTAGATGCAGGAGTACAAGAAACAATTAAACATACGATGCTAAAAATTAACACGAATAATCGACGGTGCATAATATGATTTCCTGTCAATACAAAATATGTAGGGGCACAGCGAATCCTAAAGGGACCTTGACGATCATTCGTCTCGCTGTGCCCCTACGGATTGATATTTATCCCAACTCCCCTACTACCTTTTCAACCTCACTCAATATCTCCCCGCTCTTCACCAGCTTCTTCATCGCGTTGTGGTCGTTATACAGCGGACGATCGACTTCGAGATGGTCGACGTATTTGCGAATCACTTCACGCGCTTTGAGTGAGCCTTTGCCCGGCATGAACTCGCGGAAGTCGAGCGCTTGTGCTGCCGCCATGAATTCGATGCCAAGCACACCAAATGCGTTATCTAAAATTTGTCCGTTCTTCAACGCGGTGTTCATGCCCATCGAAACAAAGTCTTCTTGATCAGCCGCAGCAGGGATGGACATGATACTTGCAGGCGCGGATAAAATCCGTTGCTCGACGATCAAGTGATCGGCGGTGTATTGGCTGAGCATCATCCCAGAGTAGAATCCAGGCTCGTGGGCGAGGAAATCAGGCAGACCCTGAGAAAGAGCCGGGTTCGTCAAGCGATTTAAACGTCGTTCAGATAACACACATACCATAGTGATCGCGGCGCCCGCCATATCCATCGGCAGGGCAACGGGCGAACCTTGAAAGTTTGCGCCGGTCAGAGTCAAATTATCTTCGGGGATAAAGATCGGGTTATCGCCCACGCCGTTCAATTCAATTTCAACCTGCGCGCGTGCATACGCAATCGCATCCCGCGCCGCGCCGATCACCTGCGGAGTCGAACGCATCGAATAGGCGTCCTGCACTTTGGTTTTCATTTTGCCGGTGGTGAGATCAGAACCCGCGAGCACCTTCATAATATTCTTCGCAGACGTGACCGAACCGGCAAACCCGCGCAGTTCATGCAGTTTGGTGTTATAGGGTTTGAGATTTCCGAGCAGCGCTTCAATGGACATCGCCGCCGCGATCTCGGCCTGTTTCAAAAATCGTTCCATATCGTAAATGTGGATGGCGGACATGGCGGTCAGTAAATTGGAGCCGTTGATCGCGGCAAGACCGTCGCGCGCCTGCAAGCCGGGGACTTCGATTCCAGCCCGCCGCATCGCTTCCGCACCTGGTAGCTGTTCGACACTTGCCCCGACAATATTGCCGGGGTTATAGAAAGCTTCGCCTTCGCCCATGAGCAGCAGCGCGGCTTGCGCCATCGGAGCGAGGTCGCCGCTCGCGCCCACCGACCCCTTCTGACAAACAACTGGTGTGACGCCTTTGTTCAGCATCTCCACCAGTGTTAATGTGATCTCAGGTCTACAACCGGAATTCCCATGCGCATGGACGTTAATCCGCCCCGTCAGCGCCGCACGGACATGTTCGATCGGCGCGGGGTCACCAATGCCCGCCGCATGATTGTAGACCAAATATTTCTGAAATTCCTTTACTTGTTCATCGTTGAGCATCGTCTCTGAAAACTCACCGATGCCCGTGTTCGTGCCGTACATGACTTCTTTTTTAGCTAGTTTATTCTCCAACATGGCACGGCAGACTTTGATGCGCTCCAATGCTTCGGGGGCTAATTCTACTTTTTCATTATCGCGTGCAATCGCAACAAGTTTTTCAATGGTGAGGGACGATCCGTCGAGGGTGATGGGCATATACATTCTCCTGTGTGGGTTAAGATTATTGTACTCCAAAGAAAAATGGCATATCAGTGACGTATGGTAGGTATAAACACGCTCAATTCATCCTATTCCCAATTTGCCCCAGCGCAAAGACAAATGATATGCCAACCCATACAATGTATGCATGAAACTTCAAATCCGCTTCATCCCCTTTATCGCACTTGCCATCCTTGCTCTGCTTTTTGCTATGTGGGCGGGGCTATTACGTTTGGGCTGGGTTCTGTCCAGCCTCCCCAACCTGGCACTGGCTCACGGTCCGCTGATGGTCTCCGGTTTTCTGGGCGTACTCATCCCACTCGAACGCGCCGTCGCCATCCGCCAGAAATGGATGTTCGCCGTCCCCATCGCCTGCGGGCTGGGCTGGATCAGTCTTTTGTTCGCACCCTTTCTAGGTGGTCTCTTAATGACTTTGGGAAGCATCGGCACCTTGTTCATCCTGATCGTGATGGTCCGCCGCGAACCCCAGATCCACACGCTCACCATGGCGCTCGGCGCGCTGGCATGGGTCATCGGCAATTTTCTCTGGATGTCTGGATTCCCCATTTTCCAGATCGTGTATTGGTGGATGTCCTTCCTCATCTTGACGATCGGCGGAGAACGCCTCGAACTCAGCCGGGTCCTGCGTCCCACACCTAGGCAGATTCACATCTTCGGTCTGGTTGCCATTACGCTCCTCGCGGGCGCAGTCATCTCCATATTCAATCTTAATTGGGGTGCGCACCTCAGCGGCTTCTCCATGTTGGCATTAGCGTTATGGTTCCTGAAAAATGACTTTGCCAGGCGCAATATCCAACACTCCAATCCGCTTACACGTTACATTGCCATCTGCCTGTTCAGCGGCTTCATCTGGTTGGGGATCGGCGGCGTACTTCAATTGATCTTCGGTGCCACCTACGCCGGTCCGCTCTATGATGCCGTTGTACATACCGTTTTCGTTGGCTTTGTGATCGCTATGATCTTCGGTCATGCCCCCATCATCTTTCCAGCCATCCTCGGTGTACCGATAAATTTCTATTCAGCCTTCTATGGTCATCTCGTGCTGTTGCACCTCTCGCTCCTGCTCCGCGTGACAGGTGACTTGACCAATCAGTTCGAAGTCCGCAAATGGGGCGGCTTGTTCAATGAATTCGCCATTCTGTTATTTCTAGGCATGACAATTTATTCCATTATTAAAGGCTTGAAAACTAAAGGTTAGGAATTTGATATCTTCCCCAACAATTTGACACAATGTTGGGAACAAGAGAACAGGTAGCGAAGACCACCTCCGTCTCCGTTTTTGGTTTTTATGAATAGATTCCGCAAAGGAGGGAAGATTGAACTTCATCTTGCATAGACAGCTGTGCTATACTTTTTTTACTTGCAATTGCAATTCTTGCGCCTTCGATTGATAAGCACGCGGAGTGAAAAATGAAAGCAAAGCCAACTACCAAAGCAAATAAGCGTGGGAAAGCACATGCAGGAAACACAGACAAAGGCAACACAAAAAGAGGTAAGTTTCGGGCAAAAACCAAACAGCCGATTGCGCCCGCACACATCATGGAATTTATCGAGCGTATTAGTGATGGTTTCGTTGCCTTCGACGCCCAGATGAACTATACCTATGTTAATCAGCGCGGCGGTGAACTCTTAGGGCGCAAACCGCAGGAACTCATCGGTAAAAACTATTGGGAGGAATATCCCGAAGCACGCGGCACACCTTTTGCCAATGCCTATGTGCGTGCGCTGGAATCTCAAATGCCGATCCTAACGGAGGATTACTACGCCCCTTGGGATCGCTGGTTCGAGAACCGTATCTACCCGTCGAGTGATGGCATCTCGATTCTATTTACAGAAATCACCGAACGTAAAAAGGCGGAAGAAGATGTATACAAACAAAACCGTTTCATTTCTGTGCTTGCTGAAACGATTCCAGGTCTTGTGTATGTATACGATTGGGAAACCGATAGCAATGTGTATTCGAACGGAGGCATAGAATCCATGCTTGGCTACACTTCAGAAGAAGTGCAGGCTATGGGGACAAAACTATTCGCTCTGCTTTTTAATCCCGATGATGCCGCCGCAGTTGTTGCGTCCCAGCAAAGGCTCGCGTCTGCCAGCGATCAGGATGTATTTGAGATCGATTATAGACTGCGGCACTCCAACGGAGAATGGCGCTGGCTGCGTAGTTATGAACGTCCATTCGCCCGCAGTGAAGATGGTTCCCTTAAACAGAAGATTGGAATTGCAATCGATATCACCGAGCGCAAATGGGCTGAAGAGCAGATTCAGCGTCAGATCAAACGTCTAAACGCCTTGCGTACAATCGATATCGCCATCAATTCCAGTTTCGATCTGAACGTCATTCTCAATATTGTTCTCCAACAAATCCTCTCTCAATTAAATGTGGATGCCAGTGCTGTGCTTTTAATTAAATCCCCCCTGCAAACCATGGAATATGCCGCAACGCGAGGTTTCCAATCCCCTGCCATTCAACGTGCGCACTTAAAATTAGGTGAAGGCTATGCGAGTCGTGTAGTGACGGAACGTCACACCTCTCATATCACGGATATACTGAGAACAGAGGCAGGCCGGGCACAATCTCTCCACATGGCCAGCGAAGGTTTTGTCGATTACTATGGCACACCCTTGATCGCAAAAGGAGAGATTAAGGGCGTGCTGGAAATCTATCACCGCAGCCCTTTAAATCTCAATGCCGAGCAGTTGGAGTTTTTTGAAGCACTTGCCGGGCAGTCTGCCATTGCAATCGATAATGCGGAGTTGTTCAACAGCCTGCGAAACACTCACATGGATCTCATCATGGCTTACGATGCCACGATCGAGGGCTGGTCGCGCGCGATGGATTTACGTGACAAGGAAACTGAAGGACACACCCAACGCGTCACTACCATGACCTTGAACCTGGCGCGCGCCATGGGCATTCGCGAAGCTGACATCGTTCCCATTCAGCGCGGCGGCTTATTGCACGATATTGGAAAGCTCGGTGTGCCTGATGGCATTCTACTCAAACCTGATAATTTGACTGGTGCTGAATGGGAAATTATGCGCCAGCATCCCACATTTGCATTTAATATGCTTGCACCCATATCCTACTTAAGGAATGCCATAGACATTCCTTATTGCCATCATGAAAAATGGGACGGCAGCGGCTATCCGCGTCGACTCAGGGCCGAGCAAATTCCCATTGCAGCTCGAATATTCGCAATCGCGGACGTTTGGGATGCCATCACCAGCGATCGTCCCTATCGCAAAGCTTGGTCAAAAGAAGAGGCTTTGGAATATATCAAGCAACAGTCTGGAAAACATTTCGATCCACAGGTTGTAGATGCTTTTCTGAAACTCATCGCTTAATGAAAAGAATATGCGATTCAGCGCTTGGAACAAGAAAACCAAAAGCAGAGACTGGTCGGGTCTCCGCTTTTGGTTGAAGCTTTTTCAGGGAGATTGCGATCAAGATTATGTAAAACCAGCCTCATTAAGTGATGCTATACTATGCACAAATCCCGCTCAAAATATATACACCATGATTATCGTTATCTAAACATCTATGAAAATTCCGAGGCTTCAATCTGACCTGCGCATCGCGTTGTGGTATGCCATCTTTGGGGGCCTGTGGATCACGCTTTCTGACCGTTTGCTGGCCGCGGTGATCACAGATGTTGGCACATTGACCCAACTCCAAACCTATAAAGGCTGGGCCTTTGTGGTGGTCAGTGCGTTGTTGATCTTTGGCTTGCTGCGCCGCGAAATATCCCTGCGCCGGCTTACGGTGAACGAGGTAGAGGAAAAATTGCGTGAGAACGAAGAACGCTTGCGGCAGGTTTGGGAGGTGACTTCCGATGCCATGTGTCTCTCTGATGTAAACGGCATCATACTCGCCGCCAACCCATCGTATTTTCGGATGTATGGCTATACAGCCGAGCAGGTGATCGGGAAAAGCTTCGAGATCATCTTTCCGCAGGCTGAGCAGGAGCAGGCGCTCGAACAATATAAGTCAGTTTTTCAAAGCGAAACAATTCCGCCAGTCTTTGAAACGGTGTTACGGCGTGACAATGGTATGGAACGCTTTGTTGAATCGCATGTCTCATTTCTAACCACAGCGGGACGACGTACAGCTATGCTTTCCACCATCCGCGACATTACCGAACGCAAACAGTCTGAACTGGAATTAAGATACCTGGGCACCCATGATGCATTAACCGGGTTATTTAATCGCGGCTTTTTTGAGGAGGAACTGGCGCGGCTTGAACGTGGTCGGAGTTTCCCCATCAGCATATTGGTGGCAGATGTCGATCAGTTGAAGCGGGTCAACGATCATGCTGGACATGCCGCTGGCGACGAACTGCTTAAACGCGCTGCACAAGTCCTGACAACAGCATTTCGGGTTGACGATATCGTCGCGCGGATCGGTGGGGATGAGTTTGCCGTGCTTCTGCCGGCTACGAATAGCACCGTAGTAAAAGTGTTAATAGATCGTGTAAGGCAGATCCTTCGGGAACAGCAAACTATATATCCCGAAACTCCGTTGGGGCTTTCACTGGGTGTGAGTACGGCCGAGCGCCCTTCACCTTTGGCAGAAACCCTCAAAGAGGCAGATGCGAATATGTATCGTGAAAAACAACGCCGCGATCATTCAGCGGGAATGCGAACCTAGAAAAAGGCAACCATTTAAAAGACTTGCCGAAAACGAGAAATATGGGAACAAGATAGCATCACATCTTTGACCGCACAGGACGGAATTCATGATCTTTACAGCCACAGAAGCAGACGGTTCGCAGATTCACGACATCACAGCACGGGCAGGTGTATTTAACCAGGAAGAAATTGACTCTGTCCCCGAGATGTTTCATGAATATCTTAATTTGGGAGCGGAAGGCAGCGGCTATCACTTCATTGTGTATCGGGATGGAGCACAGGTACTGGGATTTTCCATTTATGGTTACCGTGACCTGACAGATGGAGTCTTTGATCTATACTGGATCGCGGTCGACCCGAATACCCGCCGCAACGGTGTGGGGCGTGCGTTGTTGACCGCCAGCGAGGAAGCTGTCCGTAAAATGGGCGGGCGGATCATTATTGCAGAGACATCGGGGACAGCCGAGTATGCGTCGACGCGCGAGTTTTATGTCCGCATGGGATATGAGAATGAGGCGACGATCAAGGACTTTTATAAGCCAGGGGATGATCTGAAGATTTACACGAAGCGTGTTTAGAGCTTGCATCAAAATACCATGTCACTCTCCCGAAGGGACACCGCTTCGGGACGGTGTGAGGGAGTGGTCGTTGCGACCGAAGAGTCTCTGACACGCCTCGGTAGAGATGCTTCGGGGCAACGAACACCCCTCAGCATGACATGATAATATAGAGTTTAGTTATGCCCACGAGTATTACACCCCCACCCAAAGATGATGAGGTCGAGTGCGGTAATTGCGGCGCGTATATTTATCACGGGTTAATGAAGTGCCCCAACTGCGGTGTGTACCTGGATGAGCCGAACGAACCTGAAGAGGAGCGTCCCAAGTTCCGACCGAAAAGTAAATTTGCGCTGTGGATCGAATCAGTGTGGCGGAGACTGCGCGGAGAGCCGCATATTGCCGAGGAGTTGTTCACTGGCGCGTTGAGGGAAGCCACACTGTTCGATGACCTGCTCCGCAAGGTAGGTGGTGATAGGTCCACGGTGGAGAGATTGATCGAGTACGAGAAACAGCTCAAACCCAGTGCGACGCGTTTGTCCTGTCTGCAAAACGCGGTCAACCGGTGGGAACAGGAGAATAGATAGCGGAGACTGAACCAGTCTCCGCTTTTGGTTATGAGCAGGGGGTGAACGTATTCGCAGGCTTGGGCACTGAAAACTGGATTTTAAAATCACACAACAAACAGGAAGATTGTTACTCCATCAAAAAACAAGGGAAGTGCTATACTGATTTTTGCACATATACGGTCTAATAACTACATTCAAGGAATGGGGGCTATAGAATTCGTCAACCATTTATTCAGGTAAGAGACACGCTTCGGGTTAATAAGCTTCAAGGAGTACGATGAAAGCAAAGCCAAAAGCCAATCTAAAGACAACTCGATCGAAAACAACACCTGCTGTCAGCGATGACGCTGAACGCCAAAAAGCTTTGGATGCGCTCCAGGAGAGCGAAGAGAAGTACTCCGTCATCTTTGACCGGTCCCCCTTTGCCCTCAGCTTGACCAAAATGCCCGAAGTCACCATCGTGGGCGTCAACGACGCATTTGTGGAACTGTTCGAGTTCACCCGCGCCGAAGCGATCGGCAAAACCAGCGCCGAATTGGGAATTGCGGACCCGGAATCGCAGGCAAAGATCGGCGCGGAATTCCAGGCGCGTGGCAGGGTTCACGATTTCGAGGTTACTCGCAACACCAAGACTGGCAGACGTCTTGATCTCGCACTCAACCTGGATTGGGTAACCATCGGTGAGGAAAAATATATTCTCACAACGATCCGCGACATTACCGAGCGCAAGCAGGCAGAAGCGAGACTGACCTTATCAGAGACGCGTTATCGCCGACTTTTTGAGTCTGCCAAAGATGGCATCTTGATCCTGGATGCTAAAACCGGAATGATCGTGGATGTGAATCCATTTTTGATCACATTGTTAGGCTACTCAAAGGAAGACTTTCTTAGTAAGAATATTTGGGAGCTGGGTTTCTTCAAGGATATACTAGCGAGCAAGGCAAACTTCCTGGAATTGCAACAGCTGGAATATATTCGTTACGAAGATCTGCCGCTGGAAACAGCCTCTGGCCAGCGGATCAATGTGGAGTTCGTAAGCAATGTTTATGAAGCTGGTCACCAAAAGGTGATCCAATGTAACATCCGCGATATAACAGAACGCAAACATGCGGAGGAGGCTCTGGCGGAATCAGAGGCTAAATATAGGACTCTCGTTGAATCAGCAGAGGACACCATCCTGCTTACAGACTTAACCGGCAAACACCTGTTTGCCAACAGCGCCTACTATACCAGTCTCGGGTATGGGGTAGACGATGATCCAAATCAGGATGGCTTCAGCACTGTGCATCCAGATGATCTACCGGTGATCCAAGCCAGAATGCCGGAACTGTTCGAAAGAGGCGCGCTGGCAACAGAATATCGCGTCCGGCATCGCAGCGGGCGGTGGTTGTATCGCTCCTCTAAATCCGTTTTAATTAAGGATAATCACGGCAAACCCAAAAGCATCCTTGCCATTATCAGAGATATCACAGAGCGCAAAAAAGCGGAAGCAAAGATCCGCCAGCAACTTGAGCACCTCAGTAGCCTGCGCGCCATTGATACAGCCATTAGTTCCAGTTTCGATATTCGCGTCACACTCGATATCGTACTGCAACAAGTCCTTGCGCAGTTGGGCGTGGATGCAGCTGCCATTCTGTTGCTCAACCCGCAACTGCAAACGATCGAATACGCAGCCAGCCGGGGCTTCCGCTCCAATGCATTACAGCATACGCAACTCCACTTGAACGAAGGCTATGCGGGCCGCGCCGTGCACGAACGCAAAACGATCTACATCTCAGCTTTGTTAGAAGCTGACGGAAAACTCGCCGAAGTCATGCGGTCAGCGCAGGAGGATTTTGTTGATTACTACGGCACACCGCTGGTTTCCAAAGATGGGATCAAAGGCGTACTGGAAATCTATCACCGATCTGCCTTACATCCTGACCCTGAATGGCTGGTTTTTTTGGAGACCCTGGCTGGGCAAGCCGCCATCGCCATCGACAATGCGCAACTGTTCGAACATTTACAGCACGCCAATGCTGAACTCGAACAGCGCGTGGCCCAACGCACCGAAGAATTGAAGAAAACAAATATCGAATTGGAACACGCTAACCGCACCAAGGATGAGTTCCTGGCAACCATGAGCCATGAATTGCGCACCCCGCTGAACAGCATTCTGGGCTTATCAGAAACCCTGCTGGAGCAACGACGGGACCCGCTCAGTGAGTATCAACAAAGATACTTGCAGACCATTGCATCCAGCGGAAGTCATTTGCTGGAGTTGATCAACGATATTCTTGATCTTTCCAAGATCGAGGCGGGCAAGTTTGATCACCACCCACAAATGATCGGGGTGAATGATCTGTGTCAAAGCAGTCTGACATTCGTGAAAGAGCTGGCCACGCGCAAAACCATCACGTTAACGTATCAAAACACTACGACGATTCCCAAAATGTATGCCGACCCGCGCCGCATCAAACAGATCCTGATCAATCTATTGACCAACGCGGTCAAGTTCACACCCGACAATGGGCATGTGATTCTGCAAGTGGCAGATGATGCCGAACAGGAGCGCATTCAATTCTCAGTGATCGATAACGGCATTGGGATCGCGCCCGAAAATTTGCACAAACTATTCCAACCCTTTGTGCAGGTGGATAGCCGCCTGACACGTGAATATGAAGGCACAGGCCTGGGGTTGGCACTAGTTCAAAAGTTGACCGACCTGCATGGCGGCAGCGTAATTGTGGAAAGTGACGGCGTGCCGGGCAAGGGGAGTCGCTTCACGATCAATCTGCCAGTGGGACAAGCCATGCCAGATCAATTGCCAATCCCTGCCTCAGGCAACAGACTCCCAAGCAGTGAGCAGGTGGAAAAAAGTAGTACGGCTTCCAAGCCCGCTAACCGCGTCGTTGTTCTCCTCGCTGAGGATAATACGGCAAACATCCTGACCATCGGCGATTATCTTGAAAGTCATGGATATCAGCTTGTCGTTGCCCATGATGGTTTGGATGCGATCGAAAAGGCTGAAGCGCTGCAACCGAACATCATCTTGATGGATATTCAAATGCCGGTGCTGAACGGGATGGAAGCCATCAGCCGCTTGCGCACGGACCCTCGCTTCGCAACTACGCCGATCATTGCCCTTACCGCCCTAGCCATGCCCGGCGACCGGGAACGTTGCCTGATCGCCGGCGCCAGTGAGTATATGAGCAAACCGGTCAGCTTAAAGACGCTGGTCAAAACGATCGAAGCCTTGCTCAAATTTTGAGAAGGCATAGCTACTATTTATTGATCAATATAAGTTTAAAAATAACGGAGACCCTCTTGGTCTCCGTTATTGCTTTACTGAGCAACATCCGTTCATCTACTACAAAAGAATAATCGGATAACAATTATCCGATTAAATGCTATAATAAGTTTAGCAAGTTCTTGTAAGATTATGGGGTAAAAGATTGATCAGCCTGACAAAGTGCTGAACACATTATTTTTTGCTTGCAATTGCATAGCTCTCACAATATCACAATTCTGCATTGTTCCTGAGTAAACGTGATAATAGTCAGTTGCATATCACCGGATCAAGATAGAAACACTTGAACGATTTAATGGTAGAGAGTATGGTGTCCAAAAAGAAATCTATACAGACCACCAAGTCCTATACAAAAAGCTTAGAGGCTAAGTTCAGTAACCTGCTGGAGATCTCGCCTGATGCGATCGTGATCGTGGATCAGGAGGGCAGGATCGTATTGGTCAACTCCCAGACAGAAAACTTGTTTGGCTATGAGCGCGCCGAGATTCTCGGTCAAAGTATGGAGTGTCTGGTACCTGAACGTTTCCGCAATCGGCACGCCAGTCATCGTGATCGTTTTTTTTCCGAGCCGCGCGTACGACCGATGGGCGCTGGGCTTGAGCTTTACGGTGTGCGTAAAGATGGGGTTGAATTTCCGATCGAGATCAGTCTTAGTCCACTTGAAACCGAGGCAGGCATTCTTGCCACAGCCGCCATTCGGGATGTCACCGACCGCAAGCACGCCAATGAAAAGTTCCGTGGTTTGCTGGAAGCCGCCCCCGATGCGATGGTGATCGTGAACAAGGCCGGCAATATTGTTTTGGTCAATTCACAAACCGAAAAACTATTCGGTTATACAAGGCAGGAACTGCTTGGTCGCAAGGTCGAATATCTGGTACCGGAACATTTCAAGGATATTCATCCTGCCCACCGCGACGGGTTCTTTGAAGAACCACGCGTGCGTCCCATGGGAGAAGGCTTGGAGCTATTCGGCCGGCGCCAGAACGGCGTGGAATTTCCGATCGAGATCAGCCTCAGCCCGCTGGAGACAGAGGAGGGCGTGCTTGTCACCGCTGCCATTCGAGATGCCACAGAACGAAAACGCTTCGAACAGCAGTTACGTGAAAAGAACGATGAGTTGGAACGAGCCAATCTTGCCAAGGATCGTTTTCTGGCAAGCATGTCACATGAACTACGCACCCCGCTCAATGCCATCTTGGGTTTTACAGGCACGATCCTGATGAGGCTGCCTGGTCCGCTCACACCCGACCAGGAAAAACAACTCCGCACAGTCCAATCCAGCGCCCAACATTTGTTGTCACTTATCAACGATCTGCTTGATCTGGCAAAGATCGAGTCAGGGAAAGTGGAAATAAAATACGAGCTGGTAAACTGTCAGGATGTGCTTGAAGAGGTCACTACGGCACTCCGCCCGCTGGCAGAAAAAAAATCACTTCACTTCGAAGTCCTGACCCACCCCACCAAGATCATGATCAAAACTGACCGTCGCGCACTGAGTCAGATACTGCTTAACCTCACCAACAATGCCATTAAATTTACGGAAATGGGCAGTGTCCATCTTGAGTTGCGCCAGCAGTCCACTGACGGGGATGGTCAACTGGCGACCGAATTCAGCATCAGGGATACAGGCACTGGGATACGACCTGAGGAACAGACGCACTTGTTCCAGGCATTTGAACAACTGGGTATTTCAAGTTTGCACAGACATGAAGGCACCGGGCTGGGATTGTATCTCAGCCAGAAACTGGCGGTTCTGCTGGGTGGACATATCGAGATCGAGAGCATCTATGGTCAAGGCAGCGTATTCAAATTAGTGATCCCGGAGGCATGAGCATGGCTCGCATTTTGATCATCGAGGATAACCCAACCAACATGCAATTAATGGTCTATCTGCTGAATGCATTTGGGCATACAACCCTGGAAGCCACCGATGGTGAAACCGGGCTGGCGATCGCGCAGCATGCGCCTGTGGATATCATCTTATGTGACTTGCAGATTCCACGGCTCGACGGTTATGAAGTCGCACGCCGCATCAAAATGGACCCAGAGTTGAAAGATCTTCCACTAATCGCTGTCACTGCCTATGCCATGGTAGGAGATCGGGACAAGGTGTTGTCAGCTGGTTTTGATGGGTATATTTCCAAGCCCATCAACCCTGAAATATTTACGGAAGAAGTGGAAGGATATCTTTCAGCGAATCGCTCGGATCTACATGATACTCATCCTGAAAGTTATATGGATTAAGCCAACCAAGTCAGGACTATGGCAAACATTTTAGTTGTTGACGACCGCCCCACCAATCGCGAACTGCTCGTGACTTTGCTAGGTTACGCGGGTCATCGCTTGCTGGAAGCCTCCGAAGGTGAGGCAGGCCTGGCGTTAGCCCGAGCCGAACATCCTGATCTGATCATCACCGATATCGTGATGCCAAAAATGGATGGTTATGAATTCGCGCGATTGGTGCGGTCTGATCCTGCCATTGCCAAAACCCAAATTATTTTCGTCACATCCTCCTATATCGTTGAAGAAACACAAAGTCTGGCAAGTGCCTGCGGCGTTTCCGTTGTGATCAGTAAACCCATTGAGCCTCAAGCGTTCCTTGCACAGATCAATCAAGTCCTTATAGCCCAGCAAATACCTGTCCTTACCCCGGTCCACAAAAATTTCCACCAGGAACATCTCCAGCTTCTTACGAACACACTGGCACAAAAAGTGGAGGAACTGGAAACCGAGATCACTGAACACAAACAATCTGAGGAAAAGCTGCGTGAAAGTGAAGAACTTTTTAGAACCTCATTCCAATATTCACCAATCGGCATGTGCCTGACCGCTCTGGATGGAAGGTTCATGGATGTTAATCAGACATTCAGCAACATGCTTGGATTCACAAGGCAGGAATTTCAGGAAAAGTATTTCAATGATATTACCCATCCTGAGGACCTTAAAATCGGGATGGACGCCCTTCGTAAAATGTTGGCGGAAGAGATACCCAATGCTGAGTTTGAAAAAAGATACCTTCAAAAAAACGGAGAGCCCATTTGGGCACAAGTCAACAGCACCTTGCTGAAAGATCCTTTTGGCAAGCCTGTGCGCTTTATTACTCATATTCTAAACATCACCGAACGCAGGCGAGCCGAAAAGACGCTTCAGCAATATACTTCAGATTTGGAACGCCGGGTCGAAGAGCGGACCATCGAGTTGACCCATGCTAATCGCGCCAAAAGCGAGTTTCTCGCAAACATGAGTCACGAGCTACGAACGCCGCTCAACAGTATTCTCGGTCTTTCTGAAACCCTGCTCGAAAAAAGTCGCGGTCCACTCAACGAGAAACAGGCACATGCGCTGCAAGTGATCGCAGCCAGCGGCACACACTTGCTGAGTCTGATCAATGACATTCTGGAGGTTTCAAAGATCGAAGCTGAAAAACTACAGATACATCCCGATGTTATCGGCGTAAAAGATGTGTGTGAATCAAGCCTCAATTTTGTCAGAGAGTTGGCGATCAAAAAATCAATCACGCTTGATTTCTGGAATAAACAGAGCTTGTCCACCCTATTTGCAGACCCACAACGTCTCAAACAGATCTTGATCAACCTGCTCAACAACGCCGTCAAATTCACTCCTGAAAAGGGCAATGTAAGCCTGGAAGTGGATGTCAACGATGAACGTAATCAAATCCAATTTACTATTACCGATAACGGCATTGGGATTGCACCAGATGATCTAAAAAAATTATTCAGCCCATTTATGCAAGTCGATAGCAGTTTGGCGCGTCAGTATCAAGGCACTGGGCTGGGTTTAACAATTGCCTATAAATTAACCGAGCTACAGGGTGGGAGTGTGCACGTGGAGAGTGCAGTTGGCAAGGGCAGCCGTTTCACGGTTAGCCTGCCATGGGATCAAACAAAGACGCTCATTGAGGAAACAGGCCAGATCACAAAACATGCGAAAGCTGCACAAAAACCCCAGCATCGATTGAGACCGCTGGTGAAGATATTGCTGGCTGATGACCATGAGGTCAACACCATGATGCTGGGTGAGTATCTGCAAAGCCATGGCTATGAAGTGACAATCGCCAGAGATGGGCTCGAAGCCCTGGCAAAAGCCGAAGATACCCGCCCCAATATCATCATCATGGATATTCAAATGCCAGAGATGGATGGACTGGAAGCCATACGACATTTGCGGGCAGACCAGCGCTTCATTTCCACGCCGATCATTGCTCTGACAGCCCTGGCCATGTCTGGCGACCGCGAACGTTGCCTGGAGGCGGGCGCGAATGAATACATGAGCAAGCCAGTCAGCCTGAAGACGCTCGCAGAAAAGATTCAGGAACTCGTACGGCCGGGAGAATAAACACAGCCATCTACGTTTTTACAAGATCAAGGAACATCCACAGCCTCTTCATCGTCATCTTGGCATGATGATGAAATCTCGAATTCTATTTTTAATAGCCATTGGTGTGCTAATCTTAGGTATTGCTTTATTCACCTTCTCTGCGCGAAATCAGGAGCCTGCACAGATCTTCCCTGCCACAGTCAACCGTGATTGTGCACCGTGGGATGGCTCTGCGTTTACAGTGTCCATTCGTTATGATCCAACCACTACGATCACAATTTTAATTTGGCAATCACCTGATATTAAAATCCCAACCACATTTACATTCCCCGACGATACCGGTCAAGTTGGCACCGCCTACATTTTGCCGGAACTCGATCCCCTTCAACAGTTGCGTGGAACAATATTCTTCTGGCAGGTAGAAGAAGGACGTCCAATTGGAGGCAGGTTCGAGTTGGTCACAGAAGCGGGTCAACGTTTCGAAGGTCAGTTCAAAGCAGAATGGGCGAATCAAATTGCGCTGTGCGGCTAACGCTGAAACCCATCTATAGGTACATAATGAATATGCCGTCTGGTCATGGATCTGGACGGCATATTTGATCTTGAGTTTTGTTGATCTAGCTCTGGGCGGAAGACAGGAAGTCTACATTCTTCATGGCATCAATCGGTTTGGAACGAAAAACATCCAACATCTTTTTCGGGTCAGATTTTGCCAAAGCAAGAACCTGATCCACTTCATGCAATATGTCGTCAACCGAGGCATACTCTTCACCACATAATACGATCCCCACATTGGCGCGCGCCTGTAATTCGTTTTCTAATTTTCCCAGGTATTTCCTGACCTTGTTTTGGACACGCAATGCAACCAGGATGGGCGTGTCATGATTGTAGACTTCCTCGATCAAGATGGCAAAGACCGATTCGCTGATCCGTGCAATGGTATCTGTTGGACGTAGGATCGTCTTGAGTAGTGCAGCCGTTTCTTTAATGGCGCGCTTGTTATATTCAGCCCCAAACAGGAAATTGATCTTATTAGAATTTCCCAAATCCAGATAAAGGACGGCAAACTTATTCTGCCGAAGTTGTTTGACACGTTCAAGCGCATATGCCAGACGCGCCACAAAGAACGAACGATTATACACACCGGTCAACACATCCCAGGGCAGGCTGTCCAATGATTTTTCAGTAGGACAAATCCGTAAGACAAGATTGGTCAGTTGTTCGATATTTACAGGCTTTATCAGGACAAGTTGCGGCTTTACTGGCAAAGTTTCGATCAGATGCGAATGGGCTGTAATCACAACAACCGGGACATTCCTCAGGCGCTCATCGGCATGCATGAGCTTAAGGATATCAACCCCCGATACACCCGGCAATCCCAGATCCAACAGAACAATATCAGGTTTACTTTTGGAAAGGTAATCTACAGCCACCCCGCCATGCAAAACAATTTCCGTCCGGTAACCCGCCAGATCCATGACGTGCCGGAACAGAGCCACAATATCACGGTCATCTTCAATGATCAAAGCAAACGGTTTTTCCATGCGAGCTCCTCTTCGCTTACATTACAAGACGAGTAGGAAATATGGGGGTTACATATTCACTTGGCGAAATCTGGGGCAAATACTCAAACCGAATTCAAGAAACATCATGCTCAAATCATAATAATATATGGATAAAGATTGCGTTACAATCCAGCCCATGCCAGATACCAAACACAGACCCCTCACCTTCGCAGATGTGGAGCCAGCCGCGCAGGTGATCGCGCAGGCGTTTGTGGATGACCCGCTCACTTCGTTCATGCTCCCCATCAAAGCGACGCGCGTCAAAACACTCACCAAATTCTTTCGCGTGTACGGTGAGATCAACATCAAGAACCAGCGTGGCTATGGCGTCGGTGAACCTTTGCAGGGTGTTGCTTTCTGGAAGTTCCCCGAACAGGACTCCATGTCGATCAGTGTGAAGTCTCTTGGCAAATTATTGCCGCTGCTTTTCACGATGTACCCCGTCGGATATTTCCGCGCAAAAGCGATATTGGCCCAGATCGATGTTTTGCACAATAAATACGCGGATGTGCCGCACTTCTATCTGGACAATCTTGGCGTACTCGCCTCAGCGCGCGGCAAGGGACTTTCATCGAAGCTGATCCGTCCGCTTCTCGAAATGGCTGATTCGCAAAAGGTCAGCGCGTATACCGATACGGTTACGAAATCCAATGTGCCGCTCTATGAGCATTTCGGTTTTCAATGCGTGGGGCAGAGTCCCATTGCGGGCACGAGTATCACGGTCTATGCCTTATACAGACCCATTCAATAATTCTCAGGAGAAAATTTTATGAGTACTGAATACATTCCCAAAATCGCCATGACTATCCAAGCACACCCTGACGATCAGGAGTTCGGTGTTGGCGGCACGCTTGCCAAATGGGCAAAAGCAGGTTGTGAAATTATTTCAGTGATCATCACCAGCGGCGACTCTGGCTCGAACGATCCAACAAAGGATGCGAGTTATAAGCCCGTCCTTGCTGAATTACGCGAGAAGGAACAACTCGCGGCAAATGCAATTCTTGGAGTTAAGGAGACGATTTTTCTCCGCTACCCGGATGGAGAACTGGAACCGACCATCGCGCTCCGTAAGGATTTAACCCGCCTCATCCGTCAATTCAAGCCTGATACCGTTTTGACGGGGAATCCTGAGGGCTGGTTTTATGGCGATGGTTATTTCAATCACCCCGATCATCGCGCGGCTTCACAAGCCGGATGCGAAGCTGTATTCCCGTCAGCGGGGAGCAGACTTATTTTTGCAGATCTGTTACCAGCTGGGTATGAACCGCATGACGTCAGTCGGTTATATGTCCACGGCACGGAAAAAGCCGATACGTGGGTCGATATCACTGAGACATTGGATATCAAGATCAAGGCGTTACAACAGCATGTAAGTCAAATCCCCGTTGATGAAGTTGGCAAGTGGATGACGGAGTGGGCAGCAGAAGATGCGAAAGATAAAGATATGAAGTATGCCGAGAGTTATAAAGTAATGCTCCTGAAAAAGGATGAAGAAAGTAAATGAGTTTTACAAGCCATGAGTTTTGGCTTTTCTTTGCAGGCATCGCCGCGCTCTATTGGTTAGTGCGTGAAAAACACTGGCAAAACGGTCTCCTATTAATCGCAAGCTATGTCTTTTATGGATGGGTTCATCCGTGGCTGAGTCTGATGCTAGGCGCTTCCACACTGGTAGATTTTTGTCTTGCCAAAGGGATAAGCCGGTTTGCCACCCGTAAACGATTTTTTATGACAATCAGTTTATTACTGAACCTTGGGGTTTTGGCATTCTTCAAATACTCTGATTTTTTCAAAGAAAATCTGGTAGAACTTGTAAGTTCATTAGGAATACAAAGCGATCTTTTCCTTACGATGATCCTGCTGCCTGCGGGACTTTCATTTTACACCCTGAAAAAATTGGGGTATATGATCGATGTAGCGCGGGGCACACTTCAGCCTACGCATACGTTGGTTGATTTTGCGTTGTACGTTTCTTTTTTTCCGCAAATAATAGCAGGACCCATAGATCGCCCGCAAAAGTTATTGCCACAGATCGAGTCACGACGAACGTGGAAAGCAGAGTATTTTTATTCGGCATGGCAGTTGATCTTGATGGGGCTTTTTAAGAAGATCGTTATTGCCAACAGCCTGAGCCCGTTCACTGAACGCATTTTTAATCTGGAGGGGGCCACCCTTTTGCTCGCCATTGCAGGTGCGCTTGGCTTTACACTTCAGATCCTGACAGATTTTTCAGCATACGTCGATCTTTCTCGAGGGGTTTCATTTTTACTTGGCTTTGATACTTCTGAAAATTTCAAGTCGCCTTATCTTTCACTAACGCCAACCGAGTTTTGGAATCGCTGGCATATTACCCTCTCGGCCTGGCTGCGGGATTATGTATTTTTCCCTGTGCGCCGCTGGTTAATGGGCAGGCAGGGAAAAATACCCGCATGGTTCAGACAGATAATCCCTCCGATTATGACCATGCTGGTTAGCGGAATTTGGCATGGCGCAGGCTGGACTTACCTCCTGTGGGGCTTGATGTACGGCATCCTAATCGTCCTCTACCAGGCTTTTGGAATGGGAGGAAATTGGAGACCAAAAAACAGGTTGTCCGCTTTTTTTGCCTGGCTGGTAATGTTTAATTTTATCGTGGGCGGCTGGCTGCTCTTCGCCGCACCCTCTCTCGACTGGGTTTTGAGTATTTTCTCAAACCCCATCAGCGGTTCCATTGAACAACAGGTCGTTGCTCTGATCGGGCTTTCGCTGGCGGTAGCGTACTCGATACCGATGATCGCAAAAACACTCATCGATCGATATACTCCTGAAGGCTCCATCATACGCTCTGGTTACTACGCGCTGGCAACAGCAGCTATTCTCATTTACAGCAACTCCACGATGTCCGATTTTATCTATTTTCAGTTCTGATCGAACCGGATCATGGAAAACCATTTATGAAGTCCTTTAGTAATTACGTGGTTACAACCATCCTGTTGTTTGGGGTTCTGTCTTATTACATCCCTATTCGTTACAACACACCGTATCCAAAAACTATTGGTCCGCAATTCGATAACAACGTCAGAACAATTTACATTGATAGTCTCAATACCCAACGACCGGAGTTCTTTTTGCTTGGAGATTCAATGCCCGGGCAGGCAATTGACGAAATAACTCTTGGCGCACAACTTGGCAAAAAGGTGGAACTAGTCAGTCTTGCGGGAACGGCTTCCACGATCTGGTATTTAATTATTAAGAACAATATCGTTCTGGCAGAGCACAAACCAAAATACCTGGTAATATTTTTTCGAGATAGCCTGATGACGGTCCCTGGTTATCGGGTGACCGGAAGGTACTTCGAACTCATCGATGAATTTGCGACTGAATCCGACACCTTGCTCATCGAACGGGCATACATTAATCAGATGGGGTTTCTCGAAAAATTCATGGAAGCCCGCCTGCCCCTCTTTGGCTCACGCTGGACCATCCGCCAAAGCATTGATTATTACATTCGATACCCATTGGGACGTACTCTCCTCGATTGTAATACCACCTGCACAGACCAAGCCATGGAGGTTATTTTCGAGCATAGTAATCTCGATCAGGTCTTCCTGAGCGAAGCTCTCAATGTCGCAGACGATTATCTTTACAAGAAAAAAACACTGAATTTTGAGGAGCAAATCGACACTTCGTTCCTTCCAGAGATCATTCGCCTATGTAAGGAAAACAATATACAACTTGTTTTAGTCCGAATGCCGATATTGCGTTTCAATGACCCGGGTATGCAACCACCAGGGCTGGACGAGTACATCCGGAATTTGAGCGCATATCTGGCAGAAAACCATATCCCATTTCTGGATTTCGACCGGAAGAATATGCCGGTTGAATATTTCACTGACGCGTTACACCTGAATGAACAGGGAAAAAAAATTTTTACGCAGGAATTGACCAAAGCGTTAAAAACCTTGATCAAATGATCGGCGGCAAAAATACCAAGTGCCCAATGACCGCTGAAATCACAGGAAGCGTAATGTTATCAATGTCTTTGAACGGTAAAGATTCGATCAACATCGCGCCAAGCGCGATCCACACGATGGGAAGCAGATACATAGTGAATGGAGCCGCAAAGACGCCCACACTTACATAAATGAACAAGATCAGGGCTGTCAAAAGCGCGCCGCCCGCGAACACGCTCAACGAACCGGCAACACTTTTTTCACGCGACCAGAACAACTTCGGCGATCTGATGCGCCGCCCAACAATATCGGCAATGCCATCGCCGCCGCACATCATCATGAGAGCCGTGATGCCGATCTGGGAATCTTTCCAATATAGAATAGTGAGAGCAACGAACACAATTCCATAAAAGAGGGGTCCACGCAAAATCTCTTTGGGGTTACCGGTGCGCGTCATCGCTTCAACGGCGGCAGTATCTTTCATAATCCCTGTGCCCACCAAAGCAAACTGGATTGTGATGAGCAATGGAATCAACGCGGCAAGGTAACGCGCCATGGGCACATCCGGGAACATGAGCCAACATAGAACAAAGATCGGACCGGTGCCAATGTGAATGAACTTGCGGCTTAGCTTGCTTTCGATCCAGCCGCGATGGGCAAAGTAATCCATCAGGCGCAGGAAGGCAATGGCGACGGCAAAGGTGATGATGGCGGCAAGGTAGGGGTTCATGAAGGTATCCTATAGTGAGTTTTACATATTAACCCGAAAAGTCGTGTTTCAGCACGGGCAATGATTCCAATTTCTTTATGGTAAAATGACGTCCGCCTCCCGAGAATCAAAATCATCGGGTCCTTGGAGGGATGGCCGAGCGGCTGAAGGCGCATGTCTTGAAAACATGTTTGGGTCACACCAACGTGGGTTCGAATCCCACTCCCTCCGCTGTGGGGTTGCATGTTAGAATATTGAAAAGTTTGAAGATTTATTTAGCACGGGTTGTGAAACATGCCAACCTGAGATCTTCAGATCGAATTACGGGGAGGTGCCAGAGTGGCTGAATGGGCTCGCCTGCTAAGTGAGTGCCGGGGTAACCTGGTCGCGGGTTCGAATCCCGCCCTCCCCGCCACAAAACACGTCTGACAATTCAGACGTGTTTTGTGTTTCTCTGGTCGTGCGTCTCCTCAGGAGAGATAATATTCGAATCCCGCCTCCTTGCCACGAATAAAATGCATTCCATATAGGCTGTAATGTCTATATCGCGTTTTAAGCACTTCCTGGCAAGAGCGACATAAATGTCGTGTTACGAAAGTCTTAGCCACAGATTTCAAAGATCTCTGGAAACAGAAGCCGATGCTCAGTATTATAATGGGCATGCACATTTTTCAAATCATCACTCAAAGAGAGATAATCATGGCAACCACCGCCCGTTCACGCTCATCCAATAATCTGCACGTCAGCCCAGATACCAAATCAAAAGTGATCGAAGTCCTCAACCCCAATGATCCGGTTGACCTGATCGAAGATCTGGGCGAGATGGTCAAAGTAGCCTCAAAGCGACTATCCCCTCCGCTCGTAGGCTATATGCCGAAATCGGCTATCGTGGAGCGGATTCCCCACATAAACATCTTCTCACCCATTCAATTGGATGATGAGACCCAGCTCAATGCCGTTCCATCTGACTTACTGGCAGTTGAGTTCGAGTCCTGGCTTCAGTCACGCGGCGAACCAACCTGGTTATTTGAAGACGGCAACGCGCCCTTCCTGGTTGGCGATAAAATCCGCGGTGAATTTGAACTGTTCCATGAAGCATGGAGGGAATGGTTTACCGATGTGCAGAATAACAATCGCACCCGCACTGCCAAGTTGGATGAATGGTTCGCCGTCCTCAACGGCGGCAGAGAAATGTGGTCATTCCGTCCTGAACGTATTTTCAAGGATCCAAGCGAACGCTCAACCGATCTTGGCTGGACAAGCCCCAAGGACATCCTGCACTGGACCGGCAGGGTTACTTACACAGCCACAGAGTGGAAATATAAAGATTGGTATGAAGTTGAATTGACCAAACTGGATCGGGTGATCAAAGGCTGGTACAAAGCCGCTCTGCTTGAAGAATTTGTCATCCCTGAAGTGTTTGTGGAAGCGAACGATCGCGCCGGCATCGCAGCGCTCTTTGATATGTCCCGCCCATTGTTGCGTATCCCAGCTGACCCTGAGATCGAGGATGCGATCATAGCGAAGCGAAACGCCCCGCAATACATCAATGTAAAAAACGCGATCGGCAGGAACAGGGTCAATTTCAACTTATGCGGTCAGTTTTGCGTTGCCACTGTCTGCGGTGTGGATGTGATTCCCTTGTTGAAAAAATGGTATGAAACCGGGCTGGCACGTGCCAAAACCGTATTAGAAAACGATCGCGGCACAGTGATCTATGATCTGCAAAACATGCTAAGCATGTATAACATCAAGTCTGAGTTGTTCCGCCCGGAACCGAGCATTGCCCCTGCCACGCCTGCTTACCTGGAAAAGATGCTTGCCTCCGGTAAAAAAGCCATCATCGGCACAGGCATTACCAGCAAGGGCGAAGCATCCTACAACGGACACATTCGGCATTGGTTAGTGTTGGAAGATATCATCAGAATGGGGAACGGCGGCTGGGTGCGAGTCTATAATCCCTTCCTCAACCAGGAAGAAGTTTATCCTCATCGCAACCTCTTTGATATGGGTGTGGCATCCAACCTGGGATTATGGGTGAACACCGAATAAACTATTTCAGGCTCAACTTCATACCGAGATGCGTGCCCTTGAACCCCAACCGTTCATAGAAACGGTGCGCCTCTGCGCGTGACTGATGCGTGGTCAATTGAACTATATGTGCACCGCGTTTCTGTGCTCGTTCAATCGCCCATTTCATCATATCGCTTCCAATTCCCTGTCCCTGATACAGTTTATCCACGCGCACTGATTCAACCTGCGCACGCAATCCGCCTTGAAAGCTAATGGACGGCAGAAACATCAAGTGGAGCGTTCCGATCACTACCTCATTTAATTCAGCAACGATCAACTCATGGTTTGAGTCACGTTCGATTTGCTCGAAAGCCATAGTATACGATTCGGGCAACGTCTCTTCAGAGCGCTCGCGCTGACTCCCCAGATCATCCTCTGCCAACATACGTACAATGGCAGGCAGATCATCCCGTTTCGCCAAACGAAAAATCACCTCACCAGTTTTCATCCGTGTTCTTGCTGCCGGGTCAGTTCCGCATATTCGGGATGCCTGCGGATGTAAGCCGCCGCATAAGAACACATCGGCACAACTCTCAGCGATCTTTCTCGGGCATATTCAAGTCCCACTTGAACAATTCTCCCAGCGATGCCCTGCCCTCTAAGTTCAGGCGATACCCCCACATGCGTAATGACAAAATTCTTCCCATCTTGAATGTAACCCAATTTTGAGAGATAACCATCGATCCATGTTTCGAAGCGGCGTTCCGCTTCATTGTGCGTAACTTCAAGTTTATTGAGATCAACCGACATAAGCTGCAGCTCCTTTCAACTTCTAAGTATTGTAGCCACTTTAAACAAAAACGGACAGTGGGGGTTTCACCACTGTCCGCTCTCGTAACACAACACGATTATTTGGAATTGATGAACGCGATCAACGCTTCGATCTCATCCTCAGCCAAATTGAGATTTGGCATCTGTGTATCAGATTTCGCCATCTTGGGATCTTTCAATCTTATTCGCAATACCTCAGGGCTGGCAGAAAATTTCGATAGATTTGGCGCGCCCATATCGATCGTCCAATATTCGGATTCGCTGGCGGCTTTCGAATTGTAGTGACAGGTAATACAACCCTTTGCAAGAAATAATTGACGACCCAACTCAACCTGGGATATGGATGGGGCACTTGCCACTTCAGCGGATGACTTGCTTTGCGCCTCAACACTTTCGGGGACGCTTGATCCAGTTACGAAAGAGCCGACTCCTACCAACAAGCAGGCTACCGTCAATGCCGCTGCCAGACGACTCTTACGCTGATACGCCAGAACCAAACTGGCTAACCCAATCACCAAAGCCAGAATACGGACGATCAACAATGGTGAAGTGGATGCTGCTTGTGCAACGGGCTGCTGACTCACAGATCCAGCAATCGGTGCCGCAACACTGAGCACAGGCATGGCTTGCTCCATCGAAAATGCCTGAATGGACCAATTCCAGTTCCCCTCTGTTGGGAAGGTCAGGGTTGCCGCGTAGTGACCAGTTTCACCTTCTGGTTTGGCATGCACCACAAACGATTCGGATTGGGGTGAGGTTGCCGTGATGGTCGGGTCGAGACCATCCATCGGCGTTTTGCCATGTTGTAAAACCGTAAAGCCAACGGTTAATGGTTCGCCCGCTACAACACCCGTTGGCAATTCATCCAGCGTGATAACTGCCCAACCGCCTGCAAAAGCAGGGATTGCCAGTACAACGGACAACAATACGGCAAGAGCAATTGAAATACGGAAACGGTAAAACATGTTTTTCTCCTTTGAGCGAATTGACTCTAATATTAGTTATTGAACCGAAGACCTGCGGCGCCAAAAAGCAAATACAAGCAACGCCGCCAAAATCGCTGAGACAGCGATCAATAGGATCAGTTGAGGCTGGGGAACTACACGGCTAGATTGGGTCGGATCAATTGGGTTGACAGATTGAGGAGGAGGAACAAGCGCTTTTGCAGCCTCAGGGTTTCCCAAGCCAACCAGTCGAATCTGGCTATATAATGCAGATTCAAATATTGTTTTGATATCTGGCTTGGCGGCATACCATTTTCCATCGTATTCAGATGAACCATTCACAATGCCGTCATAGTATACAAAGCCAGTTTCCGGGTAGTAATGTAGTTTGTCAAAAGCTGACTCCCGATTGCCATCCACATAGTAGCGCGTGATCTCGTAGCCAATGCCAGGGTCAACAGGTGCTTCAGTTCTGTCTTGAAAAAAGTCGGCAAAGGTGAAAACTTCGGTCAATACCGGGTCAGATACGCGCACTGCCTCTTTCAAGTCTGGGCCAGTAATGCTAATGAACGCGAAGCTGCCTTTGGCTAAGACATTCATGAAAGTGAACAATGCTAACAGCAAAGCTAACCCAGCCGCGATGCGAAAACGGGAAAACATATGTGCCTCCTTTGGTGAATGCAGATTCATAATCTATACACCGCCTGCGGAGGTTTGGTTCCAAACGATTATGGGATCGGTTCCAGCGATTCTGCGATTCTGACCGCTTCTTCCAAACTCAGATCGGTCTCAAGGCGATAGGTCACATCCAAACCTGCCCAGATCAGTACATGCCCATTGATCAGACGCTCAAATTGAATATCACCGTTGGGGAAAATCAAAGGATAGGGTCCGGTTGTCCAAATTGCGCGATCGCCATCAACTTTTGTTTCTTCGATTACTTTCGGCTCAACTTTTTTAATAGCCCAACTTCCATTGGGGATGAAGTGTAGACTCATTAAAACTTTTTCCGGATGTTGAGGGTCAAGCCAGACGAGAATGACCATGTTGCCATCTGCATTCGGCACATACACATAATCAGGTTGACCCAGATCAGATGGATAGGCAGGCAATAAGATCGAGAATTCCACTTTGTCTTGCGCCTCTACAAGGGTTGTCTTGCCTGCCATTTGATTCAAAATGGGTATCAAGTTCGAAGACTGTGATGATGAAGTAGCAGTTACTGGCACAAACGATTCGGGGGCGGGCGTTTGGATTGGTGCAACGGTCGGCTCGACAGATTGCGGGAAGATGCGCACGACACCGATCTGGATAAATTCAAGGATCGCCGCGCGGGCTGGCGGAATGAGCATGAGGCTCGAGCAAAGCACAAGGATGATGGTCAGCGACCAAACCAGGGCTTTAGAATTGAACCGTGGGCGAGTCCGAGTACGGAGGCGCGTTGTCACAGATCCCGCAATATTTGGTGTGCGTGGATATTCCATCCCGTTTGCGATCGAGCGCACTTTGTTTTCGAATTCCATCTCGTTCATGCTTCATGCCCTTCGACAAGCACCGGAAAATCCTGTTTAATGATGTGACGCAGTTTTTCAAGCGCCCGGCTCATGCGCGATTTCACTGTGCCTTCTGCCACCTGCAAAACTTCAGCAGTTTCAGTAACCGAAAGATCGAGGAAGTAACGCAAATACACAATTTGTTGATCGGGCGTACTCAATGTTTGAACAGCTTTCCATAAATCATCAGCCTGCGTGTGCTGGGAATTTTTTTCTTCGACCGTGGCAGTAGTGATTGGTTCATCGCGGAAGGCGCGCGTCAATGCCGCAAAATATCGCCCCGCTGAACGACGGCGATTGCTAGCAAGGTTTGAAGCAATACTTAACAGCCAGGGACGCAGCGGGCGGGTGGCATCAAAACGCTTGAGGTATTTCCAGGCGCGTAAAAAAGTTTCCTGGGCAATATCCTCTGCGTCATCAGGGTCGCCAAGGAGCAGATAGGCGAGCCGATAGACCGCCTGTTGATGGGTAAGCACCAGAGGTTCCCAGGCGGTTACGTCGCCATTGACGGCACGTTGAATTAAAGTGGGTTCGTCCAATCAGAGCCTCTCCGGAGAGGTGTTCATTTATATGTTATACACCACGAATCGAGGTTAGGTTCCAAATCTACAACCCGCCAAAAGGAACATTGACCCGCAATTTATTTGCTCTTACAATGTCATTATGAAAATAAGGTTTGCAGGTTTTTTCAGACCTGATCACGATCCTCCACAGCGCACTTTTGCGAATATTTCTATTTAATCTTAACCCAACTTTAATGATTTTCGGAGGATAATCCCATGCCTACACCTTTTGTTTCAAAACGCGCTCCCATCTACGCAGACGTTCCCGATGAAAAGTGGAACGACTGGCGCTGGCAGTTAAGCCATCGTCTAAATACAGCTGAAGAAATTGAAAAAGTTCTCCCACTCACTGAATCGGAACGCAAGGCGCTGAACACCAGCGGTTTGTTCCGTGTTGATATCACGCCCTACTTTATCTCGCTGATCGATCCAAACGACCCTGATGACCCGACCCGCAAGCAGATCATTCCGCTTGCCGAAGAGATGCAATCCTTCACCTCTATGATGGAAGATTCGCTGGCGGAAGACCGCCACTCTCCCGTGCCGGGGCTGGTCCATCGGTATCCTGACAGAGTGCTTATGCTGGTAACGACTCA
>Ga0137333_1000012_pt1 | contig 40988 bp, 38 predicted proteins | sample EasRivERMLT231_2_FD_102286 | JGI IMG/M metagenome (GOLD analysis project Ga0137333, IMG submission 102286) | Soil microbial communities from meander-bound floodplain in the East River, Colorado, USA - East River MetaG ERMLT231_2 | ecosystem: Environmental > Terrestrial > Soil > Floodplain ... | reverse complement strand
GGCAAAAATCAGATTAGGCAGAGGCGTGTTCGTGGCTGTGGATGTCGGGGAAGACCCAGGTGTATTGGTAGCTGTTGCTGTCATGGTGGATGTAAGGGTGGGGATAAAAATCGGGGTCGCTGACGCCGTTGGAGTCAATGTGTGAGTTGCAGTAGGTGTAAATGTGGCTAAAGCCGTTGGCGTGATGCTAATGGCTCCCGTTGGGTGTGTCCAGTCTGTGTATCCAATTGTCATACCATATCTTATAGGATAGGAAATGTCGCATCCGGCAGGGGTATAGCCGTACACTGCTTTAATGAGATGTTTTATAGCCGAAGCGCGGGACGGTTCCCACCAGGAGGTTGACGTATTGTTTTCAAGGAAACACACATAATCTACCGCCCGCAGTACTGCTCTGTCTTTAACCTCAAGTGATGAATACCCTGCTCGGGATAATATTAGGGCGGCAGGTACATAGCCTTGCAACCCCGTCCATTCATAGCCAGTCCATACTGGCGGCCATTGAAAACTGCCTCCCCGTACAATATCATTTATGACTGCCCCATCTATACGTATACCGTTTTTAGTAGTATCTTTGGGATTGACAGCGCACGCTTCCGTGTATGTACTGGCGTAAGACCAACCACCATTGAAGCCTGTTTTTATATTTATTTCCGTTTCCGGGTTATTAGTCTTGTCGCATGAATATAGTCTGAACCTGTTCCACGCATAGTTAAGTTTTGTGGTGTTATCTGTATAAGCGGCAATTGCCGCATAAACAGCCCCCTCTTGGGCTGATGCATTACTGCCTGAACTAAACGGGGTCAGCATGATTTGTGCACCGGAGTTGTTGTCTGCCAACGTCCTTGTCAGAAAACTTGCTATCCAGATCGAAACCAAACTTAAATCCGCATCGGTAAGATTACCGCTGTTTCTCATCACATCTGCGGCGATTGTATATCCGAGCATATTTCTTCCAATTGCCAGCCATCGAGAACCCTCCTCTGTGCCGATTGCACTCAGTAGTCCTTGCCTCGTTTTGTCACAGTATTGGTTTGTTCTGGCGCAAACGAACGCTCCAGCTAGCACATATTGTTCATGGTTGGAATTTTGGTCGGATACACTGGCAGAACCCCATGAAGCTCCCGCATTAGACAATACCGATTTCCATGCCGCCCCGCTGACAGGTCTGCTCATCAGCTCGCTTTGGGAAATCCATATTCCGCTTCCCACAAGTATACTAGCAGTTGCAGATGATGCACCTGCACTGTAATAGCCTCCAAATGCCAGGGCGAATGCCACAAATATACTTATTGATTGAGATATTAGTTTGTTCATTTTTTCTCCTTCGCAAAGAGCAATGCTATCTGGTATCACTAGCAAGCAGTAGAAATACATCCAACCAGCTTGCAACCGGGTTGCATGAATTGTTTGAAATCTATGATCTTGTTTCCCGGGTTTCATCAGTTTTCTTTTTATGGAATTCGATATTTATCTGCAGCTCCTTTAAAAATAATGTGTTGCCATATAAAGGTAACATCCCGCCAATTGTGGAGCGAGTCAATATGCGTAAAGTCACTGAACGTTATTGTTAATTCGAGGGCTTACTTAAGTAAGCCCCATAAAAAGAAGCCTGTTTCAAATGGTATTAACGCGAAAATGCCATATTTGCAATACGGACTTTAGGAAAATTTAATTTTCTCCTCTCATCGCGAGATGAACAGGCAAGATGTTTTTTAATTTTTTATCATGGGACTCTGTGTCTTTGCCTTCCTGATCCCTGGTTTTGGAGGCTTGATCGCTGTTCAAATGAATTTGTTCGCTTATGTAATGGGTAGGGGTCCCGCATCATATGGCGAAGTCGGATTCTTATGTAGCGCGCTGCATCAGCTTGGGTGGTTTGCCATTATCTGTTTTTTGACCTTGCATGTTGGAGTGGCGTTCTACCATCAATTCATCATTAAGAATAACCTGCTCAACCGCATGTGGTTCTCAAAGGAAGCATTAAAGATGAAATTTATTCTTTCAAGTTTTCAGCCACAGATTTCACTGATTTACACAGAATAAGCCAGTCTGTTATAGAGGGTTGGCTTATCATTTAGCTTATTTCCCAACAATTAATTCAAAAATCCGCGCCAATCCGTGCAATCGGTAGCTAGATTCTTAGATTTTGGGGTAATCATGTTTTGATTGAATTGTGTGCAGGTAGTAAATACACTTGAGAGGGCGCTTTGAGCGCGGGCATGAACGGGTCTGCTGGGGGGATGAGTCGCGAATAATGTCGTTGTCGAGTTCTCCCTCACCCCGATTGTGACGATCTTTCGTCGGGACGAATCCCCCCTCTCCCAGCGGGAGAGGGTAGGGGAGAATTTTCCCAAATACGACAATAGAAATTATGTATGCGGATTCGATTTATAACGTGTTCAGATTTGCCCACAGGGTGCTACGTAAGGGGGACTCGGATGGTGAACGCCCGGACGACAAACCATGCGGGCTCAGTGCTAAACGACGTTACAGCGCCCTCCGCTGGCTAGCCCGTAGGGCTTCCGTTTTGAGCGCGGATGTGGACGAGGTCCGCTTGCGGGGGGATATAATACAGAAAAAACCTTGACGGAAAGGTAATTATGGATACCTTCAAAAGTTATTCTGTTTTTTGGTTTGCCGTTATCACAGTGCACTCTCGTTTGGAGCATACCTTCTGCCTCTGCCCGTCGAACAAAGAAGTTTACTTGTCCCTGTGTTGTTGGTATTGATTCCGGCGCTTGTCAGCATCCCGCTGGCGTTCATCACCGAAGGTAGGGATGGAATTCGCCAGATGTTTTCAACTGCCAGCATGAGGCGCGGCGGAGTCAAATGGCTGTTGATCGGGGTCGGCATCGGCGCAATGGCGCGCGTAGTCGTTTGGTTAATCGCGGTTTTGCTTCGAATGCCCATAAACGCTGATCTGAGCGATCTCTCTGCCTGGTTCATTCTCGTGGCGACGATCCCATTAGCACTCTTCGAAGAGATCGGGTGGCGCAGTTATGCGCTCGACCGCGTATTGAAGACACGTTCACCATTGGATGCGAGTCTGCTGATCGGCCTGCCGTGGGGCTTCCTGCATCTGACCATCCTTTTGCCGGGATGATGTCTGTAGGCGTGTCAGTCATCGCACAGGTGGGAACAGTTATTTTGCTATCAGTGATTCTGACGTGGACATACGTCCGTAGTGGCCACAGTCTGTGGGTCGTCACACTTTTATATGGTGTTCAGAATAGGCTGGTCGTTCTCAATCGCGGACTCTCCATAGTCCCTGCGAGCTGGTTGTTATTTGCCGCGTATTTCATTTTGGCAGTCGTTTTGATTCTTTTTGATCAACGTACACTTTTGGCGAAACCTTCCATGGCGTGAGCAACGCACGGACGTGAATGTCCACGCTATTCAAACGAAGCCGACTGGAAGTCGGCTAGTCCGCTAACTGCCCTTTAGGGTATGAGCGGACTTTGTAGGTATGGCTCGGACGTTCACATCGGGGCGGGTAATGGGTGGCGATGAAAATTTGGGGAGACTCGGCGATGTGTTGAGCTTAGCGGAAAATTATCTCAATACTAATGATGATTGATAATAAAGAGTCTGCTACGCAAGGCATTAATCGCCGCAGTGGACGCAACTCAATCCATGGAGGTGTGTTCTCTTTCATGGGTGAGATCATTTTCCTGGAGGGTGAATTTTCTACAGTTTTAGGTAGGGTTGGCATGGCGTTCACCTGTCCTGTTGGGAATACAAACAAAATAAAACACTTTATCAAAGGAGAAATCATGTCAACAGAAACAAACCCCAAAATCTCTGCCCTGCTCCGCTTCCTGACCCTTGTGGAAGTTGTGGTACTTTTTCTGGCGGGAGTGGGTATATTCTTCCTGCCAAAAGTCGTTGCGCCATTCTGGCCATGGGAATTACTACCCTTCAATGCCCGCTTCCTTGGTGCAGTGTACAGTGCTGCATGTCTGGCGGTGGTGGTCCAAACTGTCTATGGGCTGGTCTCCCGCGCGGCTTGTCACGCCCATGATCTTCCTCTTCACCTTTATCATCATCGTCTTGTCTTTTATCCACATCGCTCAATTTGATTTTCAACGCTGGGAAGTGTGGGTATGGTTTCTTCTATATTTCGCCCTTCCGATTAACGCCGCCTATCATCTATGGTTATATCGGAATCTCCCGCCTGCTGATCCAACTCCGCCATCCAGCGCGGGACGAAACATACTGCTTGCCCAAACTGTCATTTTGGGACTTTATGGCCTCGACCTGATGTTCATCCCCGCCATTGCAAAAGGGATCTGGTCATGGCAGATCGACGATTTCCATGCCCAAGTGTACAGTGTCACTTTCATCACGCCTGCGATTGGCGCCTATGTCCTTACGAAAGGCGCATCCAAAAACGAATGGCTCACAATGGGATTCACCCAACTCATCCTGGGACTCTTCCCCATCCTCGGCGTCATTATTGTGGACGCATCGGTCAAACGCGTGAATTGGTCTGCCGCGGCGACATGGATCTGGTTCACGCTTTTTGCAGTTATCTTCATCATTAGTCTCTGGATGGTTGCGGAAGGACGAAAGCGAACATAGATGAAATAGACTTTAACCACTCTCACAAGTCCTGCCTCAGAGCGTGGAAGTCCGCCGGATGCGGACTAGCGCAAAGCCGTTGCACTGACTGCCCGACAGGGCGTGTCGAAGTGGCTTCCATGAACTGAGCAAGGGGCTGCGTAGCGTCCCGACACGCCGCAATGCTTTGAGCGCGGGCGAGATGCGCTGCGGGGGATGGATGGGGTCAACGCATTTGGTGATGAAATTGAAAGAGGGTAAAATAAAGATATGGAACAAAAACAGTTACGCCGAATTTTGCGTGCTTTACGGAAAGAGTTGAACACTGCCCTTGGCAAACGTGTGGAGAAAATTATCCTTTACGGATCCCAGGCGCGTGGTGACGCGTGGAACGATTCTGATATCGATGTGCTGGTCGTTTTGAAGGATGATTTCAAATATGGTGTCATGTTGCGAAAGACATCCAAAATCGTAGCAAAATTATCTCTGGAAAATGATGTGGTGATTTCCCGGGCGTTTGCTTCACGTCAACAATATGAGCAAAGTAAAATGCCTTTTCTGATGAATGTCCGTCGTGATGGGGTGACGATATGATTCCTGAGATTGAAGAACTGTTGGAGAGGGCACGATTAAGTCAAAAAGCCGCCGCGAACTTATTGCGCGACGGCTTTACTAATTTCGCGGCTTCACGCGCATATTACTCGATGTTTTATGTTGCGCAGGCACTCTTGCTTTCAAAGGATATGAGCTTTTCAAGTCATTCGGCGGTCATTGCCGCGTATGGCAAAGAGTTTGCCAAGACAAAACTTTTAAACCCGGAATTTCACCGTCTCCTGTTGGAGGCGCAGGATAGACGAAATATAGGAGATTATGGAATGATCGGGGGAATTGAAGATAATGAAGCACAGGAAATTATGGATTGGTCAAAGAAGTTTTTGAAGGCGGCAGAGAAGTATTTCACACAAGTGTTCTAGCATAGGCATCCTCTTTGAGCGTGGGCGTGGACCGGTCCGCTGGGGGGTAGGTTATTTTGAATCCACCAATTTGCCAGCGTTTTTTAGAACGTCTGTGCTATAATCGAACATATCGTTGGGCACAACAACATATAGTTACGGAGACACCCCACCGCTCACCCAACGTACATCTTTAACAATTGAAGAGAATATGACGATGAAAAAAACAATTCGTCACTGGTTCATATTAATTGCCTTATTAATGACCAATGCCTGCGAGACCAGTGATCCCGACTCCCTTCCAAACAGACCGATATTTGGTCTAGCCCAACCCAATACCAATACTGCACTGCAAATACTGCCTCCTGCCAACGGGGCGCAGACTTCACATCCACTTCAAATTGACGCCATGCGCGCCCGCGATTTTCCGGGCAGCGACATTGTGATCGAAGCTGTCCTTGACCCGGGTGTGAACTATAGCCGTTACTACGTTTCCTATCTCTCTGATGGATTAAAAATTTACGCGCTGATGACGGTTCCCAATGGGGAAAAACCAGCCACCGGCTGGCCTGTCGTTATTTTCAATCATGGCTACATCCCGCCGGATGTATACCGTACCACCGGACGCTATATTGCCTATGTGGATCAAATCGCGCGCAATGGCTATATTGTCTTCAAGTCTGATTATCGCGGTCATGACAGATCTGAAGGCGTGGCAGGCGGCGTGTATACTGGACCGAATTACACCATCGATGTGCTCAATGCAGTCGCATCCGTGAAACGCTATCCCGACGCAGACCCCAATCGCATCGGCATGTGGGGACACTCCATGGGTGGTTATATTTCCCTGCGTTCCATGGTGACTACTCAGGATATTAAAGTAGCTGTGATCTGGGGTGGAGTGGTTGCTCCCTACCCGGACCTCTTCACGCGCTGGAATCCCGGTGCACGGTTTACGGATCCAGCACCAGGGTCATGGGTCTATTCGCTGGAACAGACATACGGTTCTGCGGAAGCAAACCCCGAATTTTGGAATTCCATTTCAGCGAATGGTTATCTAAGCAATCTCAACCGACCCATCCAATTGCACCATAGCACAACCGATGAAGAAGTCCCCTGGGAGTTCTCGCAAATGCTCTATGATGAAATGCTGGGAGCGAATCAAGTTGTGGAATTTTTTAGCTACGAAGGCGATAATCATAATATCTCACTTAACTTCAACCTGGCCATGCAACGTACGGTCGAATTCTTTGACCGCTATCTTAAACCGACTGATTAAACCATCCGGGCTCAATGCGCAAGCACCTTCCGCTTTGAGTGCAGACACGTTTACGTCCATACGCGACGCACAATCACAGATGCGGGGTTAAATAGGAAAACCAATTTACAGGTGATTCATGAAAATGATTCGTACCCTCATATTGATCGGCGGGCTGGTGATTCTGGCGCTGGCATTCGGGTTCATCTTCCGCATTCCGCTGGCACTCAGCATCTGGCCCTGGGAGGATGGGCGTTACTCGTATTTATTCATCGGCTCGATTCTGGCGGCGGTCAGCGCGGCGGCATTATGGATCGGTTGGACGGGGGAGCTGGGCATACTCCCTGCAGGGTCGCTCAATGTTTTCGTGATCGCGTTGACCTCCTCCATTTATTTTTTCAAGCTCGCTTCACAAGGACGCTCCGACATGCTTATCTTTGGTCTCGCCTCTGCCCTGATGGCAATCATCAGTGGCGCGGTATTTTTCTGGAGTCGCCGCCTGCCTCTCACCGACTCGCGTCCCACGCCCATGCCTGTCCGCGTGTCGTTTGGGATTTTCATCGCCTCACTCTTTCTGGCGAGCGGGGCATTGATCCTGCGGATGCCTGTCTTTCCATGGGACCTGAACCCCGATTCCTCCGTCATTTTCGGCTGCATCTTTTTTGGCGACGCCTTTTACTTCCTGTATGGTTTGTTCCGCCCGCGCTGGGGGAATGCCTTTGGTCAACTGCTGAGTTTTTTGGCGTATAATTTGGTACTCATCGTCCCATTCGTGTTGTTGTTCGATACCGTGAAACCCGAGCGCATGCTCAACCTGGTCGTTTATACTGCCGTACTGGTGTATAGCGGCGGGCTGGCAGTCTACTACCTGTTGCTCGATCCACAAACCCGTTTTGGAACCTGAATAATATAAAAGCATCCCACCGACAATCATTTGCCAGTGGGATGCTTTATTAATACATCTGCATTCACTCTACTGATCTGTTCGGCGCAAGATCCACAAGCCGGAGTTCATGTCACTGGCATAGATGAGTCCGGTTGCTTCATCATACACCACACCCCAAACCTGCGGCGCGTTGGAGAGCACACCGCGCTGCGAAGGCTTCACCGGATTGTTGGCGGAGGGCGGCACGAAGTAAGCCACCTCGTGAATCGAACCTGGATTGCTCGCATCCACGACTCGAATCCCGTCTGAGTACCAGGACATATAGATATCGGTACCAACTACCAGCGCGTTGTGAAGCGAGTAATCGCCCGCGGCCTGGGTATTCGTGCCAATCGAGTTTGGCGTACGATACTGGCCAATTTGCACCGGCGCGGCGAGATTGGAATAATCGTAAACCCGCAGATAGCCGAGTCCCTTTTCGATGCCTTGACCAGTCTTGCAGAAATCCTCGTCAGCGCTGAACAACAGTTTGCGGGCATCGTCGTACGAAGCGGAGTGAGCATCCCCATCTGCGTTTGCCAGGTAAACGGTGCGGCCTTTGAAGACAGGCTGGGCTGGGTTTGTCAGATCCAGAGCGATAAAGCCGCTATCCCAATAGGAAACGAAGACCAGCTTGCCGTCATCAGATGGCTCTGCCCCATGTCCGTAGTTGGTGTCGGCGTCACAGCCCTGCCCGGCGTAGAAGGGACCGCCAATATCCTGAATGCCCCAATCCGAAACCTGAAATGGATTGGCAGGATCAGTGATATCAAACAGGCGGAAGTCACCATCTCCGTTCTCATCGCGATATCCGCTTGGGGTGCTTGCATCGGGAACGCGACTTGTCGGCACAGAGGCGTAGGCAAAGGTACGCTTCAAGTCGGTGCGATGCTGTACCTCAAACTCATGAACGCCGCGCGTACAGCAACCCGTATTGAGATAACCGATCTGGATTGGCGTTGACGGATTGGTCACATCCCAAAGCATCAAGCCGCGGTCTGCATTTTCATCGTAACGTGAGTCGCCGCAAAATTGTATGCCGCCCGCAGCAATGTCATGGTTTTTGAATGATCCATACCGGGCCGTATACACGACGATATCTTCAATGGAAGTATTGGGTGGATTCTGAAGCCGTCCCACCACTTGTGGATTTGTCGGATTGCGCGCATCAAGGATGAGGACGCTGGTATTCGACCCTTGTGGACAGAAGCGGTCCTTCGATCCCGCCGCCCAGTCGCCGAAGCCCCATTGACCGACATAAGCATAGCCTTTATGCACCCACACATCGGCGTTGAAGCCGCGGCCACCAAGGTCGTTGTGGCCTACGACCTCCATGTTGAAGGCTTGCCCGGCATTGGAGCCGCTGTCTGCACCTGCCGAGGCGGGAAGTATCAGAGCGAGCAGGGCAATGATGCTCAATATGTATCGAATGTTACGTATAAGGTTCATCGTATATCCTTTCATATACAAGAAAAGCGAATCTATAAGCGGACACGGAAGAAGCTACGACCATTTGCTATATTATCAACACTCCTTTCCCGGCTTTTTAATTATAAGTTGTTGTGGTGTTCGGCCGAATTCAAAAGTTTCGCTTCACCCATCATCGCGGGATTCGATTTGCCATTTAGCAATGTGGGCACGAATCACATTATAGGAATTTCCAGTATTGATGCAATAACCCATGGGTTTGAGTACCTGCAATATTTTGAAATGCATATTCCATACGCAGAAATAAAAAATCCAATGCTATACTTGCCTCATGCTCTCTCCCTTCAACTTCCTCCTTGCCGCGTTAGCCGCGCTGGCTGCGGGTGTAGTCAACGCCCTCGCAGGCGGGGGGACACTGATCACCTTTCCCACGCTCACGTTTTTAGGAATTCCTGTGGTTGCCGCCAATGTAACCAACACTGTCGCGCTTTGCCCCGGCTACTTCGGCGGGACGCTCGCCCAATGGAATGATCTCAAGACCCAGACAAAACGTTTATGGTTGATCGTCCCTGCCAGCATTGTAGGCGGAGTCGTGGGTGGTTATTTGTTGTTACAGACCGGCGAAAAATTATTCAAGGACCTGGTGCCTTATCTCATTTTGCTTGCTTCAGGGTTGCTCGCGATCCAGGACCCGGTCCGCGCCTGGTTAACGCGTCGCATGGGGGAGAGTCACGGCGCACGCCTTGAAAAGTTGACGTGGCTGCCTGTCAGCCTGGCATCGGTCTATGGCGGGTATTTCGGCGCAGGCTTGAGCGTGATCGTTCTATCCGCATTGGGGTTGACTCTCGAAGATACACTCACGCGTCTCAACGCGTTGAAACAGGCGGTCGCATTCAGCGTCAATGTCGCCGCGGCGATCTTCTTTATTTTCTCAGGTAAGGTGGTTTGGTCTGTCGCCATAGTGATGGCTATCGGCGCACTCATCGGTGGCACGCTAGGCGGCAAACTGGCGGGCAGAGTCAAACCCTCCATGCTGCGATGGACGGTGGTCAGCATTGGTGTGATCGTTTCCATTATCTACTTTATACGTGGATAAGAATCTTTCTTCTTTCCTTCTTCATCATTTATAATCCCGCCACAAATTCCAAAGGAGAATCCTGTGCGTAAATTGGTATTGCTCTCATTCGTCATTCTTGTATCGGTTTCGCTCGTAGCCTGTGGCGTTTCCAATTCTGGCGCCCCTGCGAAAGCTGTTGAAGATTATTGGAACGTGATCGTTTCAAAGGATGCCGACCGCCTGCCCACCCTCGTCTGCGGCGATTGGGAGGAGGATGCATTAACGGTGCTTGACTCCCTTCAGGCGGTTACTGCACGACTTGAAAATTTCTCGTGCAGTCAAACCGGCACGGATGGCGACATGGCCCTGGTGAATTGCACCGGCAACATGGTTCTCACCTACGATACTGAAGACCAGCAAATTGATCTTTCCGTATTTACCTACGAAGTCATTGAAGAAGGCGGCGATTGGCTGGTATGCGGGACGCGTTAAACTTCTCCAACTACAAAGGGCATGGGGCTTTTTGAGTTTTTACTCTTGTTTTCTCTGCGATCTCTGTGGCAAAGATAAAAGCCTGCCTGATGGAAATATCTAAATGGGACTGACTCAGATCGCCACTTCGATCCTGACCGCGTTGCTGGTCGGCGCACTGACGCGGGGTATGTCCCGGATTTATTTCCTCCTCGCACTCAGTGTGCTCGCAATCTATTGGTTTCAACCTGTCGTCCCTTTGCGTTCCTTTGACTTTTGGATTCCGGCCCTCTCCCTCGCGCTTGTTATCCTCACATGGTCCATCACATCACAAGCTGGAGTATGGAGGTCTCGCCCAAATTTCATCGGGCTATCCATCATCATTGCGCTTGTCACTCTTATTGATCTCTCGCGTTATATTCTTCCCGATCCAATTCTTACAGCCACAACGCCTCCGCAATTCATTCAATATTTTCTTTTCGCCATTGTTGGGGGAGCAATGATTCTCTTATTCTCTCGCTTTTCCCAAAAATGGACTTTACCAGTCGCAATCGTTTTACTGATCACAATTCTCCTCATTCTCAAATCACCGATCCTCTCTTTGCAAGCCAGCATCTTCTTTCGCACACTTGCACATCGCCCCATCGAAAACGCCTCTGCGTTGGACTTGCGCTGGCTTGGATTCTCCTACATCGCCTTCCGTCTCATCCACGTTCTACGCGATAAACAAATGGGACGTCTCCCCGAATTGACTCTGCCTGAGTTTGCAACCTATGTTGTTTTCTTCCCATCTTTGTCCGCCGGTCCCATTGACCGAGCCGAACGCTTTGCCAGTGATCTGAAAAAAGACTTCGCCCTCACACAAGATGAGACTCTCCTGGCCGGTCAACGGATTATTGTGGGTCTGTTTAAAAAATTCGTCGTTGCGGATGCGCTGGCTTTGATGGCGTTAAACGATATGCTTGCCACACAAGTCCGCACCACAGGCTGGATGTGGATTCATCTCTACGCCTATGCCTTTCAAATCTACTTTGATTTCAGCGGCTATACAGACATTGCCATTGGCATTGCACGGCTGGTTGGCATCAAACTCCCGGAGAATTTCCTTTCCCCCTATACCAAACCCAACCTGACCCAATTCTGGAACAACTGGCATATGACCCTTACACAGTGGTTCCGCGCCTATTTCTTCAATCCCTTCAACCGTTGGATACGCGGCTATAAAACCATCCCCGCGTGGATGATGATTCTCGTCGGTCAACTGGCGACAATGTTGCTCATCGGTTTATGGCATGGTGTGACACTCAACTTCATCTTGTGGGGCGCCTGGCATGGACTCGGACTCTTCCTCCAAAACCGTTGGAGTGATTTTGTAAAGACACGAATTAATATAAGCAACCCGCGTTTACAAGCAACAATGCAACTTGGCGGCATATTGCTCACCTTCCACTTCGTTGCTCTCGGTTGGGTGTTCTTTGCATTGAGTGATCCGTCCATTTCGTGGCAGGTGCTTATGAAGTTGTTTGGTTTAAGCTCTTAACTCTGGAGTCGGGCGGCTTGCCGCCCGTGTCACAGAAGCAAGCTTCTGGACTCCAGAACGGATAACTATGCAAAACAAACCCCGCCTCTTTGCTGTTCTTATCAAAACAATACTCTTATTCGTGTTGTTCAATTTTGTGTTCATATTCACGCATAATATTCCTTTCGGAAAACTATCTTTATACAACGTCATCTTCCCCGGGCGTGAGCGGTTTCCCTTTGGCGAGACGCGCGAATCCTATAACCTGAGTCTTTTTGATCTTGATGCCATGTTTGCATCGCACATCCTCGCAGGCACAACCAAGACTTCCGATGAATATCGTGTTTTCCTTATTGGTGACTCATCCGTGTGGGGAACATTACTCACGTCTGAGCAAACACTTGCAGGGCAACTGAATGCGAATCCTGTTTCAGCGTGCGGCAAAACTGTCCATGCGTACAATCTTGGCTATCCAACCATCTCGCTCACCAAAGATTTGATGATTCTCGATCAGGCAAAAGAATATCAACCCGATATGGTTGTCTGGCTGACAACCCTTGAAGCCTTTCCAAAAGATAAACAATTCGAGTCGCCCATTGTCGCCAATAATGCTGAACGTATCCGCGACCTCATCTTCAAGTACGAATTAAACGCCAGTACAAAAGATCCAGTGTTGAATTATTTGTCGAAACCGGAGCAGACCTTCGTGAGTCAGAGGCGGGCGGTGGCTGATCTCATCCGTCTTCAAATCTACGGCGCGTTGTGGGCATCCACGGGCGTTGATCAAATCTATCCGGAAGATTATGAGCGCGCACAAACCGATCTTCAAGTGAGCGCTGATTTTCATGCCATTACAAATTTGAGCGAAGAGCTTGCCATCGATGTTCTGGACGCGGGCATGCATGCCGTGCCAGTCCCAACAATTTTGGTAAATGAGCCTATGTTAATAAGCAATGGACTCAACAGCGACGTCCGTTATAATTTTTTCTACCCGCGCTGGGCATATGATGCGTATCGTCAGCAGATCGCTGAACTTGCAACCGCGCAAAATTGGCATTACCTTGATCTATGGGATCTCATGCCCGCCAGTGAATTTACCAACAGCGCGATCCATCTCACGCCTTCAGGTGAAATGCTGCTTGCCAATCAGATCGCCATAGCAATTCAAACAATCTGCGATAAATAGGACTATGAAACTAAAAAACTTTTTTCTCTTTATTATCATGACTTTGCTCGCTGCCTGTTCAACAGGACAAGCGCCAACACAGATCAATACTGTGACAGAAGAACCGCTTCCCGCTTCGCGTCAGCCGACATCTGTTTCTGCCACCGATGCGACTCTTGCCCCGATCATTGATACGCCAACGCTGGAATCTTCTCCGACACCCAAGCTGCCCCTCGCCAAAGACGCGTGGATGCAGATGCCAGCTGTGCCTACTGAGGTCAGTGACTCCATGCGCGAGCTATATCAACATGGACTCATACTGGGCAATGACCCAACTCATTTTTCCATCATCGGCGATTGCCAGAATGTGTCATCATATTTTCTTTCAACATTTGATAAGCCCGGTGATTACAGCCTTGGAAGTGAATATGCCTACCTTCAACCGACGATTGACTTTTATCAAGGCTCGTTCTCGCGCATAAGCATCGCAGTGCAGGGCGGCTTCAATGCTGCGGCAGTCATCTCGCCACTACGCTCGGATCCAAAATTCTGCAACCCGAACGAATCACCGCTTGGTTGCGAGTTGCGCACATGGAAACCCTCGGTTGTTTTTGTGAGTATGGAAACATGGTGGTCTGACAAACCCGCTGCTGAATATGATAAATATATGCGCCGTGTGCTGGACCGTATTATTGAAACAGGCGCAGTGCCGATCATTGCCACCAAAGCCGATAACCTTGAAGGTGATCACGCCATCAACGCGACGATCGCGCAACTCGCTTATGAGTATGACATCCCGATGTGGAATTTTTGGGCGGCAGTTAATCCATTGCCAGACCATGGCCTTAGCCCCGATGGTTTTCACTTAACCTTTGGTCGCAACTTCTTCGATGACCCCAAGCGCATGCAAAACGCCTGGCCCTGGCGCAATCTCACCGCCTTGCAGACATTGGACTTGGTTCGCAAGGGGTTAACCGGGGAACAATAAACGGATAGGTCACAGAAACAATCACGCTGGAATATTAATTAAGCGTGATTGTTTTAATTTAAACCTTGACTTTTTAGAACAAAAGTTCTAAAATCTACTCTGTCGTTGCTTTTTGATCTGTTAGATGGATTCTCCCTTTCATCAGGCTCAGGATCCAGGAGGCTCCCATGAACCGTTCGATGCCAATCAAACTTAATGTTCTCCCCCTCATCCAGCGCGCTGCTCAAAATCGCGGGCTGATCTTTGGCGGGATCATCCTTAGTGCCTTGCTGGCGTTTGAAGTTTTCAACTATTCCAGCACCGCCTTTGCCTTGCAGGATATTCTGGGCGACCTTTCCTTCGGTCCCCTTAAGTGGGCAACCATTCTAGCCATTGCCTTCTGCGGTATTGACTTTGCCGGGATCGCCCGCATCTTCACCCCCGAACAAGGGCGTGATGAACCTGCTGAGGTCTGGTATCTTTTTGCCGCATGGCTTCTTGCTGCAAGCTTCAATGCCACGCTGACCTGGTGGGGTGTATCGGTTGCTGTCCTCAAGCAAAGCACCGCAGGTGGCGCTTTGCTCGGACAACAAACTCTCACCAACATCGTCCCGATCTTTGTGGCAGGCATGGTGCTCTTGATCCGTGTGTTGTTGATCAACACCTTTTCCATTGCAGGTGATCGTATTTTTTCGATGGCTGATGAGAAGCCCTCACAATACGTTCAGAACAAACCGATCTATCGCCCGGCAAATGAACCTAATCGTGTACCTAATTCTTATCCACGACCTGCGCCCCGGCCCACCCCTGTGAATATTTCACAACCGGCTTATAGTGAGCCGACCTATCATCCCATTGGCATGGCCGCGCAGTCATCGAATCAAAACAACAATAACACCTATACAAGGAGTTAAGCCGGCCCTAAAAAGTTTTCATGTCCAACCTCCTCCAATTGAACATCCAACAAAAAAACGCCGCGCATTGCGCGGCGTTTTTCGTTATCCCATTCAATCTCAAGCTTGGGAAAATGTTGGTTGTTCATAAACCGGGAACTTTTTATGGGGCTTTGGGCGAAATGCAGAAAAATACAACAGGGGGCTGTATCCCAGCCGACGATATAAATGCAATGCCTGATCCGAGGGAATCAGCGCCATGCGTTTGATACCCTGTTCAATGGCATAAGCGTGGGCGCGTTGGACAAGGGCAGTCCCCAGTTTTTTGTTGCGATAAGCCTCGAGTACATATAACTGATTGATATATCCAACGCCCGGGCAAATGGTGACCAATTGAAGCCAGCCTACGGCTTCTCCATCCACTTGCACGTAAAAGGAGTGGATATGTTTATCACGCAGGGTCTGCACATGGATGCGTTCACCTTCGGTGGTTAAATTATGGTTGGCGATCTCGGCTTGCTGGATCGTTGTAGCTTTAAACACATTCGTGGGAATTGTGTTTACTTTGTCAGGCAGATTGAATCCAAGAATGGGACCAGTGCGGGCGAATTCGTTCGAATATTTGGCGTATTGATCTCTCAAGAGGAAACTGGATGGTTGGGGGTGGAACACATCAATGATGTATTGTTTTTCATTGGGAATTCCATATGCCAATATGGCATCCATGACGGCTTCGGCATCTGCGCTCAGAGCAAGGATTTCATATTGAAATGAGGCTATTGGAGCGCCTTCATAGATCGAAACACCGATCGGTCCATACACTTCGTATCTGGTTTTGTAGGTCACTTTATATACGTGGTTGTATGAGGCGATCATTGCCTCTACAGCCCACCAGTTTTCGATATCGGGTCTTGTATTGGTCATGTGATTAAGACGGAATCTTATTGGGTTGGTTACTCAAGTTTGGTGTAACGAATGCAACTGCAATACAACTATGGTTCCAACGTACTTTCCCCGTGCGAAAGCACATAAAAACTGCGTCCATCATCATAAACGAAGTCGGTGATGATATAGCCGGCGGCGAAGGCGGTCTCGAAGACTTCACGTGAGAAGAAGCGCCAATCGCGCGCCAGCGCGAAATCCGCATCCTTCAAGGCGCTGAAATCAGATGGGATCTCGGCGAGGGTGAGGCGTCCTTCAAGGGGCGAGAAATGTTCGGGTGGGTGCAACCAGTTCCCGGCTGAGTCATGCAGCGAATATAAAGGCTCGAGTTCGGCTTTTGAAAAGTTATCCAGTTTCAACGGGCGGCGCGGCCGTTTACTGAGTCTTCTTTCGACGCGGCGGGTGTTGACCCACCAATCCACTTGAAGGCGATCGGAGGGCAGACCGGCGTTGAGGCCATCGCGCATTTCACCATATTCTGCGCGGCGATAGGTATTGCAGACCGCGCCGAGCTTTGAGATGTTGAGATATGCATTACGACTCAATAACGGATCGTACGTCCACGTGATGTGATCAAGCCCTTGATGGCGGACCATCTGCCATTGTGCCCGCTTCAACACAAAGCCGACGCCTGAATCGCGGTGCTGAGGGTGGATGCCCATCATATGCGAACAGTGCTTGGGGCGCGGACCATCGGGCGTGGACTCAATGCCGGGAAAGCCAAAAACGAAGCCGATGAGTTGCGTTTCGATAAATGCGCCAATGACCAGCCCGCCATTGTGGATGGCGGCGATGAACACATGCGCAGGGACAACATCCGTTTCACTGCCGGGCCAGACGGCGCGTTGCAGTTCTTCGACGGCAGTCATATCTTCGGGGGTCTCAAGGATTTTGATAACAGGAACAGGCATAGGGTGGTTCGTGAAGCGTGGTCTTTATCCGTTATGGTGGTTCACGGGTTTTCGCAAAGCGTTGTGTAAGGGTCTTGTACCACGGCTCGCGTTCTAGATAATTGAGTCGATAGGCAAAGCGCGCCGGCATGAGTCCAAAGGTGCGCGGCAAATTATCCACAGGGCAGGTGCGATTGACGGCAACATAATCAAGCCAGTAGGTGGATGCCGAAAAGTTGCGCGCGACCGAGTCGAGCATAACAACGAGGGCACGCATGTATGGCGGCGGTAGCGGCACAAGTACACGGCGTGTATGTGTAACGGTCATGATGGTTTCAAGGATTTGACGTAATGTGAAATATTCGCCGCCACCGATCTCATATGTCTGGTTGATCGTGTTTGGATTTTCCAATGCCCAGATTAGGGAGGTGACAAGATCTTCAACCCATAGGGGCTGAAGCAACGTCTTACCCTCGCCTGGGATGGGCAGGAGGCCGGGTGAAAATTTTATGATCTGGGAAAGGTCGGTCGTGAAGCCGTCTTCAGGACCGAAGACGATGGATGAACGAATAATGGTATATGGAACGCCGCTTCTGCGGATGTGTTCCTCGGCGATACCTTTGGATTTGTGGATAGGGAATGCTGAAGCACGGTCTGCGCCCAGATGGCTGAGGAAGATGAGGCGTTTAATATCCGCACTGGCAGCGACCTGTGCCAATGTGCGCGTGCCTTCAATATCTGTTTTGAGTAGACTACCCCGCCGTCCTTGTGTCGCGGCGCTGGCAAGATGATAGATCTCGTCCACACCGCGCAACGCGGCACGCACGCCGCGTTCATCGTTGAGACTCACCACAGACACTTCCACCGGCACGCCTTTCGGCAGGCGCGGCGATTTCGGCGAAGGACGCAACAACACGCGGACTTGATGTCCCGTTTCTGAAAGTTGACGTACAAGGGCGCGTCCGATAAAGCCCGTTGCACCGGTGACTAGAATCATGCTTAGGATTATAGCAGAGGTGGAATATTCGTTGGTTTTGGGGATTATCGTTGGCGTCTCGCTTAGCTACAGACTGCGAAAGCGCACAGCGGCCACAGAAAAAATGAGTTTCTCTGTGGCCGCTGTGGCAAAAAAAACTTTCGCGAAGGTCTGGTTTTGAATTTATTCGACAATCTGGAAAAACAGATCAACCGCGCGCGGGTCAAAATGTTTGTCAGTTTGCCCTTTTATATACTTTAAAGTCTCTTCCTTCTGCCAGGCTGGGCGATAGGGACGGTCGGATGTTAATGCATCCCAAACATCCACGATCGCAAAGAGACGCGCCACCAAGGGGATCTGTTCGCCTTTTAGGCCGCGCGGGTACCCGCTACCGTCCCATTTTTCGTGATGGCAATATGGGATATCCAATGCGGGGTGTAGATAATCAATGGGGTGGAGCATGTCGTATGCCAGTTGTGGATGCTGGCGCATGAGCACCCATTCTTCATCGGTCAATTTATCCGGTTTATGAAGAACAGAATCTGGTATGCCGAGTTTACCCATATCGTGCAGGAGCGCGCCTCGGCGGATGTGGACAAGCTCTTCCTGATTCATTCCAGCCGCTTCTGCGAGTTTGAGCGTTAAGTGAGTGACGCGCTGGGTGTGGCCTTCAGTCTCCCGGTCGCGCAGATCCATGGCGCGCGACCAGCCCTCGATCGTGGCATCATAAGCGGCTTTTAATTCATTGTGAGCATGTTCAATGTTTGAACGTTCTTCGTTGAGTTTGTGGAAACGATTAAGCCGCGTAATTCCAAGCAGGCGGGCGCGCAGTTCGTAGCGGTCGAACGGCTTGGAGATGAATTCATCTGCACCGGCTTCCAGTCCATTGAGTAATGATTGACGGTCATCCAACGCGGTGAGGAATAGGATCGGGATCTCAGCCAGTTGTTTTTCACTACGGATGTGCCGGCAAACCTCAAAGCCGTTCATGCCCGGCATCATCACATCCAATAAAATCACATCCGGTTGGATCGCCCTGGCTTTTTCGATTGCCTGATAACCGTTTTCAGCCATCACAAGGATGTACCCTTCCGGCTCCAGAATCGATTCCAAAGTTTCGCGCCCAAATGGTTCATCATCCACGATCAGTATCGTGCTTCTAAATTCTTCCATTGAGGTCTCCTGTGAATGCCAGTGAGAGATCTTCGGCATCCACTTCAGGGATCACAAATTCAACGATCACACCCGGACCACCTTCGCGGTTCATGATGCGGCATGCTCCACCTGCGCCCCAGACGATCGCACTCACGGTTGATAAGCCCAGACCCATGCCGGGGGCTTCGCCCGTAAAATCCTTTTCGCCCTGATAATAAGGCAACCAGGCTATGGATAGTTGCCTTGGTGACAGTGTCAAGCCATCATCACTAATGCGAAATGTGATGCCATGTGATCCGGCGGGTTGTACTTCAACTGTGATCGTTGGCATTCCAGTAGGGTGAAACTTCAGTGAATTACCGAGGATCTCCCAGAGTAACACTTCCACAGATTGGGATGGAAGGATGATCTGTTTTGAGTCCAAACCAGCCCTGATCGATACCGATACACTACTAAGCCCCATTTCCTCCGAAATTTTTTCCACCAATGGTTTTAATTCAGACAAGCTGAAACCTTCAACACTGTTTACATTGGCATGCAGATTGGCGTATTTTAATATTCTGTTCAGGGTTTCGTGCAGACGTTTTGCGCCTTGCAAAGCTGTTGTGGCAAATCGAACGATCTCATCCTGTGGTAACTGTGGAGCCAGCCGGGCAAGTAGATCAAGGCTTGAAACGATGTGACTGACTGGAGTGCGAATCTTATGTGAGATCGCTTCACCAAAACTGCGCGTATTACGCCGGTTCAGGATTTCAGCAGTGACATCATGCAAACGAACGATGCGGGCGCGCGGCGCGCCGCCCACTCCGGGTATTTCATAGATGGCGATTTCCAGCCAGAACTCATGCGCCGTGTTGGATTCAGGTCGTACAAGATAGCGGTTGGAGGCTGCATTCGCGGTTGATATGGCGGGCCAGTCCGCCCAGGCGCTTTGAGGTTGAGGCGCATATTGACGCATGACAATGGCCATGAACGCATCAGCAATGGGTTGAGTGGGATCAACCTCCAAACCGAGATAAAAGCGGGCACGCGAGTTCGCGTATAAGATCCTGTCATGCACGTCCAGTTGTAAATAACCGTCGCTGGCTTTATCGGCGATCCAGGAAGTTATTAAATTCTTCTCGTGTAAAAGGCGGTAGCGATTAAGCCGTGTAATGGAGCGGACCCGGGCGCGCAATTCAGCGCGGTCAATAGGTTTGGTGATGAAATCATCCGCGCCAGCATCCAGGCTGGCAATACGAGTGTTGCGATCATCCAGGGCGGTGACGATTACGACAGGTACCTCAGCCAGATCCCGATCCTTGCGTAGACGTTCGCAGACTTCCATGCCATCCATTTCCGGCATCATGATATCGAGCAGAATGAGATCAGGTTTGAGTTCAGCGGCTTTCTTTAAGACCTCCCGGCCGTTGACAGCAAATACCAACTCGTAGCCCTGATTAAGTAGAACCGATTCGATCACCTTGCGTCCGGCAGGGTCATCATCCGCAATCAGAATCGTAGGTTTCATAAGATTTTCTCCATTGATATGTGACTATAACTATAAAGACACTCACTAATAGATCATATTTTCAAACCAGGATATCGCCTATAAGGGAATCCCCCCATTCCCCCCGAGCCTGATTTGTGGCAGTGGATCACGAATCAGGATCCACCAGACGATGTTTGATAGCGAGCCGGACCAGACCCGCGAGATTGCGGACGTTCAATTTTTCCATCAGGCTGGCGCGATGTTTCTCAACCGTTTTCTCGCTGATAAATAAGAGCCTGGCGATCTCACTGCTGGTGTGCTCTTCCGCGATCAATTGTAGAATTTCCTTCTCGCGTGGCGAGATGTTCGAAAGCGGATCGTGATCCAGTCCATGTGCGTGCGGGTTAACGGCATTCTCGACCATGATCTCAGAGACCTGACTGCTTAGGTAGGTCTTACCGCTGGCAACGGCACGCACCGCCCACAATAATTCATCACTAACAGAAGTTTTGAGCACATAGCCCTTCACACCGCTTTGCAGGGCCTGATAGATCAAACCTTCATCGGAATACATCGAGAGCAAGAGGATGCGGGTGGACAGTTTTAATTTGCGAATGTTTTCGGCGGCTTGGATACCATTCAGGCGTGGCATCATGATATCCATCACCAATACATCAGGGACATGTTTTTCGGTCAATTCCAGCGCCTCCTGGCCGTTGGAGGCTTCGCCCACCACATGGATATCACCAGCTTTCTCAAGCAGGGCACGAATACCTGCGCGCACCATCAGATGATCTTCTGCGATCAAAACGTGAATCATGCGGTCTCACTTTCATGGGATGTGTTTGTCCGCATAGGTAATGAAGCTGTCAGGATTGTACCGCCTTCCGAGGCAGATCGGAGCAGGAGCTTACCGCCTACGAGTGACAGGCGTTCGTTCATACCGGTCAACCCGATGCCATTGGTGTGGTTGTCGCGGGGACTTCGTCCGTGTCCGTTATCCTGTATGACCAGGTTGATTGAGTCTTCATCCACACTCAGGTCTACCCAGACGCGGCTGGCTTGGGCGTGTTTGGCAACGTTGGTCAGCGCCTCTTGCAGAACACGATAAAGGGTCACGTTGTAGACATCGGGCAGGGCTGGCAGGTCTTGCTCGATCTCAACGATGACTGGCAGCTGCGTACGTTCTGTGAACTTGCCGCAATAGGTCTGCACCGCCTGCCTCAACCCAAGTGCATCGAGGATTGGCGGGCGGAGGTCCTGGGCAAGCCTGCGAATCTTGATGGCGATCTCATGGGATTGATCGTACAGTGCCTGCAATCCTGCAAATAACTCTGTGACCGGCAAGGCTAGATCATTCTGAAAGTTACGCAGGGCGAGCATGTGGGTTGTCAACGCCTGCCCCAGATCATCATGCAATTCACGTGAGATGCGCAGGCGTTCCTGTTCCTGAGCTGTGACCAGGCGGTCAGCCATGTCTTTCAGATTCTCGCGTTGTTCCAGCAGGGTGCGATAACGATTGAGGCGTATGATGGTACGCACCCGCGCGACGATCTCCTGGCGATCGACCGGCTTGTGCAGAAAATCATCGGCGCCGGATTCAATGCCCTGCATGAGTGAGGCGCGGTCATCCAGGGCGGTGAGAAGGATGATCGGCACCTCAGCAAGCTGAGGCGTGGCACGGATGCGGCGGCAGACCTCGAAGCCATCCATGCCCGGCATCATCACATCCAGCAGGATCAAATCGGGTTGCAGGTTTTCAAGCAATTGCAGCGCATGGATTCCATCCGTTGCCAGATCGAGTTCGTAATTTTCACTTTCCAGCAATGCCACCATGGTCTCTCTGGCGGTCGGGTCATCATCAACGATCAAAATTTTGCTCATTGAGGTTTGATCTCCAATTCGGCGGAAAGAAATTTTTCGATGACCTTGACCAGCGCCCGTAAATGGACGGGCTTGGTGATGTATTCATCCATGCCGGCCGCGAGACAAAGCTCGCGGTCGTTCGGCATGGCCAGCGCGGTGAGCGCAATAATTGGAGTGTGTTCGAACTGCGGTTCGCTCCTCAATTTTTTAGTGGCTTCAAATCCATCCATGCGCGGCATTTGAATATCCATCAGGATGAGGTCAGGGTGGGCAAGTTGCGCTTGAATAACACCTTCGACGCCATCGCGCGCGGTAACTATTTTATATCCGTTCGACTCCAGATAATCCGAAAGCATCATGATGACTTCCTCAGTATCTTCGATCAACAAAACGGTCGGCTTGTGACCTTGATCAAATTTCATGGGCCGGAATTTCCCGGTGGTTTTCAATCTTTCAACAGTCTCACTGGCCAGGGCAGGTTCCCATGGCAGCATGATGGTAAAGCGACTGCCTTGACCGGGTTGGCTGGTCACACTTGCACTGCCACCATGCAGGCGCGCCATCTGTGCCACTAATGCCAGACCCAAACCCGTGCCGGAGGCTTCGCGCGCCAACCCTGCATCCAATTGAACAAAGGGTTGGAACAACCGGGGCAGATCAGTTTCCTTGATGCCGATGCCGGTATCCCAGATCGTGAAGGTCACCTTATTCGCATCCTGATCGCCATGCACTTCCAGCCCCAGTTTGCCGCCCTCCGGAGTGAACTTGACAGCATTACCGAGCAGATTGACCAGCATTTGTTTGAGACGGCGTTCATCGGCCCACATTAAATCCACCTGGCTGTCGATTACCAACACAACCTCCTGCCTCTTTTTTTGCGCCAGTTGTTTGATCATGCGCAGGCTGGCCTGGCAGACCGAATTTACCTCCACCTTGTTGAGATCCAGCGTGATCTGACCGGCTTCGATCTTGGCCAGGTCCAGAATATCATTGATCAATGAAAGCAGATGATGCCCGCTTTCATTGACGGTGTTAATATAGCGCTGTTGTTTCTCATTAAGTGGACCGGCAGTCTGTTCCGCGAGACTTTCTGAAAGTCCCAAAATGGCGTTGAGCGGCGTGCGCAGTTCATGACTCATGTTCGCCAGGAATTCATCCTTCACGCGCAGGGCGCGCGCCAGATTCGAATTAGCGCGGCTGAGATCGGCGGTGCGTTCCTCCACACGCATGGATAATTGGTTGCGTTCGTCGGACAGGGCAACTTCCATTTGTTTACGTTCGGTGATATCCCAGGCATAATCTACAAACCGTTCCGCAGTTTCGAGGTCCTGCTGGGAATATTCCTTGGGCTTGTTGGCAATGCCCATCACAGCCAAAATCTTTTCGTTGCGGATAATGGGGATCACCAGCTCACGAATGATCGGCGCGTGACCGGGAGGCAAGTCCTTTTTAACAGGCAGGGCCTCGTAATCGTTATGGATGATGGCGCGCCGCTGACGGATCGCCTCAGCCCACACCCCGGCCTGCTCCACAGGCCGATGCCTGCCCTCACTAAGAGGAACGTTAAAAGCGTTGAGCGTATCTGTGGGCCAGATCTGCAATCCCGGCGTGGCTTGATCCGCTTCCAGGATATGGAAAAAGCCAAAAGCGCTGCCTGTCAAGTTACTGACTTCATCAGTCGCCATCTGCATGATCTCTTCCAATGAATGTCGGGCGGCAAATTCCATCAGCTCGAAACGTTTCTGCATAATGGTCTCAGACCGTTTGCGTTCGGTGACATCCTTGGCAACCACCGCAACGCCGCGCACGGAAGGATAGGCGTTTACTTCAAACGAGCGCGGCTGATTATTAACGATGAAGAGGGTCTCGAATGTTCTCGGTTGATGTTTAACAAGCACACTTGCGTAGATCTTCTCGATACGAGATTGTTCCGACGAATACCCAAATATGTCACGCATCGATTTTCCGATGGCATCTTCGGCTGGAATTCCCGTCAACAACTCAGAGGCTTTATTCCAGTGCGAGTAATGCAGATTTTGATCCAACTCAAAAAGGATATCGGTGATGCTATCGGCGAGTTCGCGATAATGGGTTTCACTGGTCCGCAAGGCTGTTTCCGCGCGCTTGCGTTCCATCAGTTCCTGTTGAGCAGACTGATACAGGCGTGCATTCTCAAAAGCAATGGTGGCCTGGTTTGCGAGCGTTGCCAGCAGGCGTTCGTCCTGTTCAGTAAACGCATTGGGCTCTTCGCTCTCAACGCTGATCACGCCAATGCAAAGATCGCCCAATTTGAGCGGCATATATAAACCGGACCGAATGTTCGGGTACGTGGCGATATATTGAGGTTGATCATAAACATTGCCAGTGCGGAGCGGTTGCCCGGTTTGCACGACCCAACCGCTTAAGCCCTGCCCTACTTTGCTGATCGTGGAGTTCAAAAGCAATTCCGCATTATTCATTTCCGCTGCGCTCAAGCCTTGCTGATTAAAGGCGATCAATTTCATTTCAGCGCTTTCCGGCTCTATCAGGCGGATCGCGACATGATGCCAGGCAAGATGCCGCGCAAAAGTTGTGATGATGCGTTCGCCAATTTCACTCGGGTTCAGCAGGCGCCCAACTGCGAGACCATTTTCATACAAGGCTTCCAGCTCGGCGAGGTGACGCGTCACCTCGCTTTCAGATTGTTTGCGTTCAGTGATATCTGCCGCGATGCCTGCCAGACGCACTACCTTGCCTGAATCATCGAAGATCGGGAAGGCGCGGTCCCAGATCCAGCGCATCGTTCCATCACTGCCTACCGTGCGATATTCGATCTCGGTTTTTTCACCCTGATTTTGTTTGATGAGAGCCGCTTCCACAGTAGACCGGTCTTCAGCCATAACATTCTCCAGGAATGCATTCGAATTCATAAGCTCTTCCAAAGACATCCCCCAGATCTTTTCCGAGGCTGGGCTCAAATATATTTCATCCCGGGTCCCGGCGGCAGTGATCCAAAATGCCTCCTCGATATTATTTGCCAATTGTTCGAAGCGCTCGTTCGATTCAAACAGGCGCTGTTCATCCTGTTTGCGTTGAATGGCAGAGGCGAGTTGAGAACTGATCTTTCGAAGGCGCTCCAACTCCTGTTGACCCAGAAGATTTGCGCTGGAAAGGCCCAGTAAACCAATTGTCTTTCCAGCCGATCTCAGCGGCAGGGAAATAGTTGATCGGATGCCCAGGATACGAAAGATTTTGGGAAGTAATTTTGAGACCAAGTATTGCAATCCTGCGGGGACGGTTTCCCCCTCAGTGAATTCTGTCATCCACGCCTGGATTTCCTGCGGCTCCGTAAGGATTGTCCCGCCTTCAGCTTGAAGGAATTTTTGGAACGTGCCACCCGCTCGAATGGGAATGTTGAGAGGCGGTATCTGCCTGCCGATCAAATTCTCCAGATTTCGAACCACCCCTTCAGGCAGGGAGAAACCGGGCATGTGCAGAGATTTGCCGTCCGCGCTCAACAAGTATAAGCCTGTGCCTTTTGCAGAAAACATGGGTTCGAATTTATGCCCCAGCAATTTGATCAACGCCTCCAGACTCTCCCCGCGATTGGCGGCTTCGTTCAGTTGGTTGATCAGCGTCTCGTCAGCAGCATTTTCTCGTAATTTCTCTTCCGCCTGTTTGCTTTGGGTGATATCAGACATCGCGCCAATTATGCGGATTGCCTTGCCGCTGATATCGCGTTCGATGTAACCGTGATCGCTAATGTAGGCATATGTACTGTCCTTGAGCAGAAAGCGGTATTCATCCAGCCAGATCGACTCGCTGCCATCGACAGCTGTGGTTATTTTTGAAATTACGCGTTCGCGATCTTCGGGGTGGATATGATCATCCCACCATTTATCACTTGGTCCGACTTCTTCAGGCGGATATCCGAAAACATTTTGCGCGTTTTCTGCCCATGTGAGATGACCGGTGTCTGGTCTCCATTCCCATATAACATCCCTTGTTGCAAGGGTAGCAAGACGATAACGGACTTCGCTGGCGCGCAAACTTGCCTCGATTTGTTTGCGCTCGGTGATGTCTTCCCCGGAACTTAAAGAGCTGATGATTTTTCCATCACTATCGCGTAACAAAGTATTATGCCACGCGATGATCCTTTCTTCCCCATTTTTCGTTAGGACGGTATTCTCATAGTATCCACCGAATTGAATCTTCCCTGCTATAAGGTGTTGGAAAACCGCACTCATTTCTTCCCGGGTAGCCGGTGGCAGGAATGTATCCACCCAGTTCTTGCCAATGATCTCGTGATAGGAACAGCCGAGAATCTCACACCCTTTTTGATTGATCAGGGTGACTGTCCCATTTTGATCGAGCACCAGCATCACGACTCCGGCAATATCCAGATATTTTTGGGCTTTCTCTTGTTCTTCGCGCAGTTTCCTTTCCGCCTGCTTGCGTTCGATGGCTAAAGCTACCTGTGAACCAATCAATGCCAGGAAATCCTTATCGCTCTCGGTGTAGCGGTTGGGGTTTTCATAATCCTGCACTGCGATCACACCAATCGTTCCATTCTGCGTTTTGAGCGGTACTCCCATCCAGGACTCCGAATTGGTGCCCACGAGTTCCACTTCGCCCTGTTCAACAAGTTTGTCGAACATTGTCTGCGTCAGGAGAAGTGGTTCATTGCTGCGGAAGACGTAGGAGGTAATGCTCTTTTCAAGCGCGGACGGTGGAGCGGGCTCATCATATTTATCTACAGAATAGATTTCTTCAAATAAGCCGGTATCCTTATCGTGAAATACGACGAAGAAATTCTCCGCGTAGATTACGCTGGAAATCGAATCATGGATGAGCTTCAGGAATTCGTGCAGATCGTCCTTATTGACTAAACCTTGCATAATTTCCAAAAGCGCCTGGCGTTCCAGTTCTGCCTGCTTACGCTCGGTGATATCATGGTAGTTGACGACAATTGCCCGCACACTTGGGTTATCCAGCAGATTGTGGACGACCGCTTCAACCCAGCGCCATGTTCCATCGGAACGCCGCAGGCGGAAGGTGCCCTGTTGACGGCTTCCCGGTTTCTGGATGAGTTTGGCATATAAATCATCCGTCCATGCCCGATCATCAGGATGGACGATTTCAAAAATATTCTTTCCCACAAACGTATTCTCGGCATATCCCAGGTTGCGAACAACAGCCGGACTTTCCCATATCAATGTACCGTTGGCATCTAACAGTGAAATATCATCTGCTCCATTTTCGATCAAAGCCCGAAAGCGTTCTTCACGCGCGCGTAGTTGCTTTTGACTCTCACCGCGCTCGATGGCATAGCGGATGGCGCGCGCGGCGGATGCAAAGCCAGCCGGGCCCTTCACCAAATAATCCTGCGCGCCAGCATGCACAGCCTGCATGGCGAGGGTCTCATCGGTTAAGCCGGAAAGAATCACCTTGGGAATGTGAGGAACAATCTGATTAAGACGCGTAAACGTTTCCAGACCCTGACCATCCGGCAGGCCCAGATCAAGCAAAATGATATCGAACAAATTTCTTTGAAGGATTTCGATTGCTGAATTGAGGTGTTCGATGACGGTCACCTCAAAGGCTGTCAAGGCATCCTCCCCCAGCGCCTCTCGTAGAAAAATAACGTCTGTAAGATTGTCTTCAATCAGAAGAACTTGTATTTGACTCTTGTTCATCATGGTCCTCGGGGGGTAACGTTACAATACTGAACCAGAACTGCCGGATGGATTTCATGGCTTCGACGAAATTTTCAAACCCAACCGGTTTGACGATATAACAATTGGCATGCTGGTCGTAGGCTTGCAGAACATCCTGTTCGGAATGGGAAGTGGTTGGAACAACAACCGGGATGTGCTTTAAACCCGGGTCGGCTTTGATCTCGGCGAGCACTTCACGCCCGTTCTTGCGCGGCAAATTCAGATCGAGCAGGATCAGGTCCGGGCGGGGAGCAGAGGCGTATTTGCCTTCCCGATGCAGAAAGGCCATGGCTTCCACGCCATCCTCCGCAACATGCAGGGTGTTGAGGATCTTGAATTCTTTAAATGCCTCGCGTGTGATCAGCACATCGGCGGGGCTGTCTTCCACCAACAAAATATCTACGTGATTCATGGATTTCATAGGCATCATTACCTCTCAAGAATTGTGAAATAAAAAGTGGAGCCCTTTTCAAGCTCGGATTCTACCCAAATTTGACCGTGATGGCGCTCGACGATCTTCTTACACAACGAAAGCCCGATGCCCGTGCCTGAATATTCGCGGCGGGTGTGCAGGCGTTGAAAGACCAGGAAGATGCGTTCGAAATATTTGGATTCGATGCCAATACCGTTATCGAGGATGGCGAAGCGCCAGCCGTTCTCCATCTTTTCAGCATTCACGTGGATTTCAGGCGGTCTTATGCCCTGGAACTTGATGGCGTTACCAATTAGATTTTGAAATACCTGAGTCAGTTGACTCGCGTCTGCCATCACCGTTGGCAATGGATCGCGCGTGATCTGCGTGCCGCTTTCCAGGATGGATACTTGCAGATTGGCGAGCGCGTTATCCAGTGTTCTTTCCATATTGGTTGGCGAGAAGGGTCTTCCATGACGGTCCACACGTGAGTAATCCAACAGGTCATTGATCAGGCTCTGCATACGGGTGGAGGCTTCCACGGCATGACCGATATATTCATCGGCGCGTTCATCCAGCCTGCCTTTGTAACGTTGACCCAGCAATTGCACCATGCCAGCCACGGCGCGCAAAGGTTCCTGCAGATCGTGTGAGGCAACATAGGCGAATTGCTCCAACTCGGTATTGGAACGCTTCAGTTCATCCTCGGCGTGCTCGCGTTCTGTGACATCCCGCAGGATGACCGTAAATATACTTTTGCCTTCCACCAGCGTCTGCGAAATGGAGGCTTCGATCGGGAATTCTTCACCATTCCTGCGTAAACCATAAATGGTTCCCAATTTGCCCATGGCGCGGCTGGAGACACCCGTTTGTGCAAACTTCTGAATGTGTTGCGTATGACCCGGCCGGAACCTTTGAGGGAGAAAATGCTCCACCGGCTGACCCAGAGCCTCGGCTTGTTCGCACTGGAACATCACCTCGGCGGCGGGGTTGAATAGCATAATGCGCTGCTCTGCATCGATTGAAATGATCGCGTCCATTGCAGAGGTAATGATGCCGTTTAAGCGTTCCTCACTCCGGTATAACGCCTCCTCTGCCTGCTTGCGCTTGGTAATATCCTCAGCGGAAATGATGATGCCACCAACTTCCCCGTTCTCTTTTGTCCATGGATTAACTGCCCAGCGCAACCAATGTCTGCTCCCATCTGCCTGAGTCCACAAGTCATCGTCATTTTTCATTGCGATACCTGCCAGACCCTTTTGATGGACATCCTTCCAATAATCAGGCACATCAGGATGAATCTCGTAATGGTTATGCCCGATCAGGTCGGTATAACCTCTTCCATATTCTGCAACCCAGCGTTGACTGGCGGCGAGATAATTCATATTGCGATCAAACATCGCGATGCTGAGCGGCGCCTGTTCTATAAACGAACGAAGTTGTACCTGGCTTTTCCTCAATGCCTCTTCAGTCTGTTTGCGCTCGGTGCTGTCGCGGCGTATCAGCCAATAAAGCATAAATCCAGTGACCAATACATACCCCCAACCTTTGTATATGCTGATCGCTGTCAAAGCGGCTTGATTGGGAGCTATTTGCGCGGCAAGTTGATCTGAGAATACAATCCACAGACTACCGATCAACACATATAGCAAGGCAATTGTGAAGGCACTTCGATTTTGGCTTGAAACGGCGGGAAAATATGGGTGGGCTCTCATAATAGACTCTGTACCAGATGAAACAAAACTTTTGCCATTAATATAATATTTTCATATCTCTTTACAAACTTGCGAATGGGTGGATTCCCTACCTTTGGCCTGGTTGAAATTCTTGCAGAAAAGGTGGGTTTTCCCCATCGTATCGGAAGCTGGACTGCCAATGCTGCCACATTTACCGGAGCTAACCCCAAGTGGAACGGTCAACCGTGGGGACGTTTGATCCCGATACATTTACTTTGATGCACACTGACAATTCGATAGCTGGCTTAATTCATTTAGGTCGATCGTTTTTCAGTCTTTGCTTTTTACCCAAAAAAACCAGAAAATCCAATGGCGCGATGGTTTTGCTTCGAGTTGGATCGTGTCAGGCATGATTTTCGAGAGGATCTTATGTTCTTTTCAACCAGAGATGAGCATAAGGCTGCAAGGTGAGCGATGTTCCGATGTGTTGATCTGTATTCGAAATCAAATCAATATAATTGGCATGGTATTCGGTTGGAAGTGAAATTATTTGCGGCGCTGCGCTTAGATTATTGATGATCAACAAGACATCATCCTGATAACTGCGCGTGTAAACAGCGAAGGATGGATTATCTGTAATGACCCATTCCATGGTGCCGTGGCCAAACGTGTGATGTTGTTTGCGGATGTTGACCATGTGGCTGATCGAATGGAAGAGCGATGTTTTATCAGCAAGCTGATGGGCAACATTGATATGGTGATAATCCAATTTGCCTTTGACAAACTCGGTGAACGGTTTGCCAGTTGTGAATCCAGCGTTGGTTGAGTCGTCCCATTGCATGGGCGTGCGGACACCATTACGGTCGGGCAGATCGAGATTATCGCCCATGCCGATCTCATCGCCGTAGTAAATAATGGGCGAGCCAGGCAGTGTGAACAACAGGGAATTTGCCAATTCGATTTTACGACGGTCATCATCGAGGAGAGATGAGAGTCGCCTGCGGATGCCGAGGTTAATCTTCATGCGCGGATCGGGTGCGTATTGTTCCCACATCCAATCCCTTTCTTCAGGCGTGACCATTTCAAGGGTCAACTCATCGTGGTTGCGCAGGAAGGTGCACCATTGGCAATTTTCCGGGATGGCTGGTGTCCTACGGAGGATCTCGATCATATCGTCAGCGCGCCCCTTTTTTAGCGCCATGTAGATGCGCGGCATGATGGGGAAGTGGAAGCCCATGTGGAACTCATCACCATCGCCGAAATAAGGGCATACATCCTCAGGCCACTGGTTTGCTTCACACAACAAAATCCTGCCCGGATAGTTCTTATCCATGAAGGCGCGCAACTTCTTGAGATAGGCATGTGTCTCCGGCAAGTTCTCGCAATTCGTGTCTTCACGCTCAAAAAGATAAGGAACAGCATCCGCGCGGAAACCATCAATGCCAAGATCCAGCCAGAAGCGTGCCACATCAAACATCTCCTCCTGTACTTTGGGATTGTCAAAATTCAGGTCGGGCTGGCTGGCATAGAAACGATGCCAGTAATATTGGTTCGTCTTTTCGTCCCACGTCCAATTGGATGGTTCGGTATCCAGAAAGATGATGCGTGCGTCTCTATATTTTTGATCTGTATCGCTCCAGACGTAGTAATCGCGATAGGGCGAGTTTTTATCGGAGCGGGAAGCCTTGAACCAGGGGTGTTCGTCTGAGGTGTGATTCAGCACGAGATCCATGATGATGCGGATGTCAAGAAGGTGAGCAGTTTGAATGAGCGCTTTTAGATCATCCAAATCACCGTAGATCTCTGCGATGTTGGAATAGTCTGCAATATCATAACCGTCATCGTGCAAGGGAGATGGATAGATGGGCATGAGCCAGATACAATCGATCCCCAACTCGCGGATATATTCCAACTTTTCTGTGAGTCCGCGCAGATCACCATAACCGTCCCCGTTGCTGTCTTTGAAGGCCCGCACGGAAACCTGATAGAACACAGCGTCCTTGTACCAAAGTTCGTCGTTGAGCATTATTCAAATCCTGAAAAGTTTATGTTCATTACACGACATCAATCATTAACTTGTCTTCGATGAGGAATATCTAAACAATATCACCAGCGTCAATCCGGTCAGCGCGCCGGGCAGGGCGCCGGAGGTGAGAAAACCAGGCATCAGGGTCAGGCCTGTTGTCCAGGCCATTATGCTGATCACGACCCACCAGCCTGCCCATTCCACTTCCCGTTTTAGGAGAAACCACTGCACCAAACCAAGTATTCCACCCATCACCGGTCCGATCAGAAGCATCATAACTGCGGGGAAAAATATTGCGAGAAGAATGTAGCCGATCATCCAGCCGATTGAACTCAGGGCCGCCCATCGCCAGGCTTTTTGTATGCGTTTATAAAGTACCGCCCATTGCAACCCGGCAATGGCAACCCCGGAAATGACCAAGGGTATCCCGTTGAAGAACATACTGCCAAACAACCAGCCCAGGGTTGTTGCCATGATCCAATAAAACCAAAGTGCCCAATCCATTGTTTCGGATTTGGTATCTGTCATTGTTGAAAAAAGGGTACAGCCTTTCTATCTGTGAGAAAGGCTACCCGATCCACATCGAATCGGGCGGCCTTGTTTTCTTAACTCAACCGCCAGACCGTACCCTATCCCTTTACAGAACCAGCCAACAGACCACGTACGAAGTAGCGCTGCAATCCGAAGAATACAACCAGCGGAACGAGCATGCTGATAAACGCGCCCGAGGTCAGCAGATGCCAATCCTGGCCCCGCGTGCCGACGATCGAGGCCAGCGTCATCGTGACCACGCGTACATTGGGATCTGGTCCCAGGATAATCAAAGCGACCAGATAATCGTTCCAGACCCAAAGAAATTGAAAGATCGCGAAGGAAGCCAGCGCTGGGACGGACAGCGGCAGGATCAGGCGGGTGAAGATCGTGAAATGGGAGGCGCCGTCGATGAATGCAGCTTCCAGAGTCTCGCGTGGTAGTCCACTAATGTAATTAAACAGCAGATAGGTAGCTAGCGGTAAACCGAAGCCTGTATGGGCCAGCCAGATCCCAAGAAATGTGCCGTTGAGATCCATACCGGCAAAATCTCTTAGCACAGGTACAAGAGCAATCTGCAAAGGTACAACCAGAAGCGCCACAACAACGATGAACCAGAAGCGGCGACCTGGAAAGTTCATCCAGGCAAAGCCGTACGCTGCAAACGCGGCGATCAGGATGGGGATGATCGTAGCGGGAATAGCCACAGTCAGGCTATTGAGTAGCGAACCTGAAAAATCGTCGCCGCGCACTGTCTCCGTTGTTCCATCGGCGAGTTTTACTTGCACGGATTTCCCCAGCAGTACCTGGCGATAGTTTTCCAGATTTAAGTTGGCTGAGGTAACCCACTGTTTCTCCTGCACCTGGATTTTGCCAATCGGCCGGGTCCCGATCCAGATCAAACGTGTGTCGCCTTGTTCCACCCCGGCACGCATTTCTTCGAATGTCGCTGTGACTCCCTCGACCGTCATCGGGCCGTTCGTATCCAGGCCGAGCTCGCGCGGGTTGATCGTCTTGGTCGCCACCCAGTCGCGATGGGGCAGTACGTTCCACCAGGGCGTGGTCCGAATATCAAATCGATCGCGAAAGGAGGACGCAAATATTCCAATCACCGGGATTAGCCAGAGAAGGACGATGAGACCCAGGATGCCATTGATCAGAAGGCTTCTTGCAAGTTTTTGAGAGCTGGCACTTTTCATCGGAACGTCTCCTGTTCCCTGAGCTGACGCAGGTTATAAATCATGACCGGGATCACGGCGAGGAGCAGGGCAATGGCAATGGCTGAACCAAAGCCAGAATTGCGGTTGATAAAGGATTGCCGGTAGAACTGCGTGGCAATCACATCCGTACCGTACTGCCCACCCGTCATTACCCAGACCACGTCAAAGATCTTCAAAGTGAAAATGATGATCGTCGTGGTGACAGTAATGATCGTCCCTAAAATGTAGGGAATCATGATGCGGAAGAAGACCTGGATTTCGGTCGCGCCATCCATGCGGGCCGCTTCGATAATTTCTTCCGGGATGCCTTTTATCGCAGCCGAGAAAAGCACCATCGCATACCCGGCCTGGAGCCAAACGACGATGATCACCAGGAAGAGGTTATTCCATGGGGCAATCGCTGTGTAGTTTGTCCAGCCATGTGGTTGTCCGCCCAATCCCACCACGATTGCATTCAGCAGACCAATTTGAGGCCTATCAGAGGGGGCAACCTCGTAGATGAAGTTCCAGATCACGCTCGCGCCCACAAATGATATTGCCATTGGCATGAAGATTAGGGACTTGGCAGTGCGCTCGAATTTGCTGCGGTCGGCCAGAACTGCGATCAGCAATCCAGCGATCACCGTAAGGGGTGTGGCAATCCCGATCCAGAAGAGGATATTGTTGCGGAGTGCTTCGAGCATGAGACGGTCAGTAAAGACCGCCACATAATTGGAAAGACCTACGAATTGCGCTGATATAGCTGGGAAGTACTCACCGGGGTTCGTGAATGCCATTATGAATGGAAGTGCTGGCGGCCCATTCCGGCCAAACAGGCTGATGTAAAAAGTGCGCAGCGCCGGGAGGGCCAGGAACCAGATCAGCATGGCGATAGCCGGTCCCACAAAAACAAACGGTTGGAGCCGGGCAGTCCATTCAGGGGAAAGCATTTCCACCAGTTTGTTAAAAAGGTAATAGAGCATCCATACTCCACCCACGCCCCAAACAATCGCGACCAAAGCAATGACCCACTTTGACGCATTTCCTGCCCGGAGGAAGAGAAAGCCCTGATACAAAATGAAGAAAGCGATCAACGGGATCAAAATGGCTAAGCCAATTCGTAGAATCCAAGCGATCACTTTGCCCGATCCTGGTTTATCTTTCACGGTTTGGTCGATAGTTGCCAAGGTAAGCTCCTTTCTCATCCTTATACGGGGCAAATAGAAGTATGCCTAGAAATACGTGATAAGGCTGCCAGCCCTAACGGACTGGCAGCCTATTACCATCCAGAGCCAAACTATTTCGGCCAGGACGCGTCGATTTCTGGTAATACAGTATCCAGGTCGGCAGCACCGGAGGTCCAATCGGTCGCACCTTTCCAGAAGGAACCAGCTCCAACCTCGCCCGGCATCAGGTCTGAGCCGTCGAAGCGGAACGATGTGGCCTTGGCAAGCGCTGCACCTATGTCGCCATCCACCGGGTTGGCGTACATGTCAGGAGTGGCCCCGTTCTGAAGCGCTAAGGCGCCACTGGTATTCATGAAGCCGGAGACGGACATCGGCAGCGTGAGGTACTCCATCAGAGCGCGCACTTCCGGGCGGTCGTTGAACATGGCATAGACGTCAGCGGCCCCCAGGGCAGGCCTGCCGTACTGCTCGTCGATCGGCGGCAGGTAGAAGAAATCGTAGTCTTCCTTGTACTTGGCCTCTGCTGGGAACTCGCCGGTGATGAAGCTCGCCTGGCGGTGCAGGAAGCAGTTGGGCGGGTCGGTGAACAGGCCGGCAGGAGAGTCGGGGAAGAAGGTGGTGGCGATTTGCTCTCGGCCGCCGTACACGTAACCTTCCTTGAACCAGATGTTCCCAACGATCTCAAAGGCGTTCTTTACCTCGGGCGAGTCGAATTTGAGGTCGCCAGCTACCCAGGCATCGTAGTTCTCCAGCGAGGTGGTGCGCAGCATAACGTCTTCCACCCAGTCCGTAGCTACCCAACCGGTAGCAGCTTGCGATTCGATGGCGATGCACCAGGGTGTACCGCCATCGGCTACGATCTGATCGGAGAGGGCAAGCAGATCATCCCAGGTCTCGGGGATGGTATAGCCCGAAGCATCGAAATCATCCTTGGCATACCAGACAAGGCTCTTCATGAAGCCGCGATTCCAAACACCGGCTGTGATCGGACCGTTAGGACCTTCCATCGTGGCCATGTCCAGCCAGGCTTGAGGGAAGGTCGCCGTCAGATAGTCTGCGGGGATGAAGGTGCTGAGGTCAATGATCTTGCCAACCCTGACGTAGTTGGCCAGCGAGCCGGGCTGCGGGAAGTCGGCGACGTCAGGAGCTTCCCCGGCATCCACAGAAATGGAAAGACGGGCCTCGAATTCCTTATTGCCAACGTAGTTCACAGTAATGCCGGTAGCCTCTTCGAAGGCCTTCCAGCCACATTTCATCTTCTGATCATCGGGATCGACCTGTGTGCCGTCCACTGACACGGTTGTGCCAGTGAATTCACCAGCCACAGCGCGCTCCAGGAATCCACCTGCAGGTCCACCGGTGACTTCGCCGAAGTCATACACGCCTTCCGGGCATTCTGCAGCGACGGGTACTTCAGTGGCGGGCGCCTCAGTGGCGGGGGCCTCGGTCGCGGCGGGCGCTTCAGTGGCAGGCGCTTCGGTCGCCGGAGCTTCCGTAGCAGGCGCTTCGGTGGCGGCCCCGCCACACGCAGACAGGATCATGGAAGCAAGTACCATGAGGCATGCCAGACTCCATAATAGTGATTTTTTGTTCATTCTTTCTTTCTCCTCGTATAGTTGTTTGTTAGGTTGAAATTTGACCTTCAATTCGGAATAACAGTATGTTTGTGACGTTTCACCTCCTATTGAATTGACATCTCGCGGCAGGACTTACGCACGACAAGATGGGTATCGATAATCTGTTGTTTTACTCCAGGCTCTTTGCCCTGCAACAGATCCATTAACAACAGACAGGCTCTGCGTGCCATTTCCTGAGCCTGTAAGTGCACAGTGGTAAGTGGCGGGTCAGCGTATTGCGCCCATGGAATATCATCAAAACCCACCAACGAAATATCTTCAGGGATTCGCAAGCCCGCCTCCCGCAAAGCGGCTTTTACACCCATGGCAACATTATCACTGGCAACAAAAATTGCTGTGAATTTATTCCCGGATTCAAGCAGGGATTTTGTCTGGGTGTAGCCACTTTGAGGATCAAAATCTGCATATCGGATCAAGCGGTCATCGGGTGCTATCCCGGCGGCGAGCAAAGCAGTTTTATAACCGGCCACCCGTTCGGGGGAAGCTGCGTAAGATGGCGGCGCGTTTGTAATGCAGGCTATTTGAGTGTGCCCCAGTTCCAACAAATATTGAACTCCCTGTTGAGCTGCAAGCTGGTTGTCAACATCCACTGAGTAGAAATCAGTTCCTTCCAGATGCCCCATGAGCACGGTTGGAATGTCAACCTGTTCAAGCTTCTTCAAGCCTGCATCGTCTATTCGCGGAGTAAGCAGGATCATGCCATCGATATGCTTTGCGCGTGCCAGTTCGAGGTAGGCACGATCCTGATGTTCTACTTCCACATATTCAATCAACAGACGCATTTTTTTATCCTTGATCACTTCCATCAATCCCCCGATGATCTGAGGCAGAAAGGCATCTGTCGCAATATGATGCGGACTGCGTGTCATAACCAGGCCAATCGCCTTCGCACGTCGACTTGCCAATGCCTGGGCGGTTGCATCTGGGACATAGTTCAAACTTTCAGCCGCCACCTGAACCTTGTGACGCGTTTCCGGGCTGATGTTTAGACCCTTAACATCATTCAGCACGAAGGAGACCGTGGTACGGGAAACACCTGCAAAGTCTGCAACATCTTGGCTGGTGACACGTTTTTTTGACATAAGTTTATTGAGTGGATGTCTGTTAACACGTGTTATTAACACGTGTTAACAGTTTAGCAAAAATAAGCTGAAATGTCAATATTTTTGGCCAATCCCTGTAAAAGTTTGCTTACCTCAACTAATAAAATTAAATGTTGTTATTAGTGCATATTGTTTCAGAAGTAGATCCAGCAACATCGTGATAAACTAACTTTTGAAACGGAAACTTACGCCTGCCCAAACTGTTACCGCCCAGGCTCATCCCAATATAGCATTCATCAAGTAGCGATTGGCAAAACTCGATTGAACTAACCGCTCACAATTTCCTTCGCAGTCCGAACGATTGAGTCTCGAACGGCATATCCATCAAAATGCGCCTGCTCCATTCCGAGAATGACCGCACCCACAACAGGGGGGCCGTCGAGTCGTTTCAATTTTGCTCTGGGGCAATGTTTGAGAACAACCTGACTCATCGGACCCGAGATGAGTTCTCCTGCTTCAAAAACACTTCCTGATTGAATGATCTCGACTTCATCGTTTTCCATTTCGATTTGGCGCGCTACCGCGACAGCCAGCCAGCCCAATTCCTCTCCCGCCCATCGAATGATTCCGCGTGCGGCCATATCTCCCTCGCGCGCAGCGCGCATCACTTCCATGGCAAGAAAAGGGGCGAGGTGAAAATAATCTTTTGAGAAGCCCTCCATCAATTCCAATTCATCCTTTGCACCGGTATATTCGAGCAGAACTTTTGTCAGCGTGGTCGGCGGCGCCCGCTTTATCCAGGCATAATTGATAACCTGAAGCGCCTTCGCCGCAATCTCGATCCCGCCTCCATATTCGCCGAAGGTTGCACCATTGCCCACGATGCGGCCTTCCCTACCGGCCTTGTTTTTCCCGCGGCAATTATTGGATGATCCTGCTGTTACATTGACTCCAATGCCGCGCGTTGCGCCGGCCAGCAAACCGTTCACGCCATCGTTGACTACTTCGACAGGACATGACAACTCCAGCGACGAGATTGCCTGTAAATGCGGTTCCCTGTCCGATGGGAAATCGCAGCCTGCCACGCCGAAGCCTGCCCCAACGATTTGGACCTTATCCACCCGGGACATTTGACGCGCCGCCTCAAACGACTGTCGCAGAACATGTTCAAGCCCGTCATAACCGACACCCTGATGATTACCCGCGCCTGCGCTGCCAAAACCGACACAACGACCCGTTTCATCCACGATCACTGCGTGCGTCTTTGAAGAACCCACATCTATACCGAGAAAATATTTCATGGCTTATCCCCATTATTTATGGAACTGTGGCAACCACTGTTTATTTGTTTCGAGCATATCTTCCAGGACAGCCTCCACCTTATCAGCCTTCGGGCCGAGGGGATGTGTCAACAATGCCTGATACGCTGAATTCCTATCCCCATGCACAGCGGCTTCGACAGTGAGCAGTTCATACATCTTGATTTGGGAAATGAGTCCGAAGCACGCGGCAGGCAAAGGGTCCGTGTGAAGCGGGTGGATTCCTTTTTTATCCACTCTCGCGGGAAGCTCCAATACCCAATCCGCAGGCCACTCTTTCACCGCGCCTTTGTTACGAACATTGACAACATGCGTTTCTCCAAGATCATTGTAATGCGAGTTGATAAGTTGCGTGGCAAGCGTCGAGTAATACGCGCCGCCGCGTTTCATTAAGTCCGCGGGAGGTTCAGTGAGGCTGGGATCCGCGTAATCGCGCAGTAAGTCCTTTTCGATCTCCATTACTTCCTCGGCGCGGGATGGCGGCCACTGTTCCTGCTCGCCAAGTTTTTTATCGGTGTAATAAAAATATTGCAGATAATAATTTGGCAGCATGCCAAGTGACTCGAGCGTGCGGATATCCCATTCGGGTTCTTCATCATTTTTCATGTCTGCCACATACGCAGGGAAGATTTGCGGCCACATCTCTTCACCGTCAATTGTGAAGCCGCGATGCCAGGTGAGATGATTCAAACCAAGCGTATTTAACACCGCCTGGTTGTCATCAATCTTTTTGCCTGTGGCTTTTTCCAGCCTTTCAAGGATTTTCATTTTTGTCGTTATACCCACATTGCAAACACCCACTGCAGAGACATCGGGCGCGTAACGGGTGAGCGCCTCCGTGATCAGACCCGCGGGATTGGTGAAGTTTGCGAGTAGTGCCCCAGGCGCAACCTCGCGAATATCTTTTGCAATATCGAGCATAACCGGAATGGTACGCAATGCCTTTGCCATTCCGCCCACGCCTGTGGTTTCCTGCCCGATCAGTCCATGCCGCAAACCGAGATATTCATCACCGCGCCGGGCAGGCATCTTGCCGACGCGCAACTGCGTAGTGACATATGAGGCACCTGCAATGGCTTCACGTTGATCGAGCGAGAGAACGACTTTGAACGGCTGGCCTTTGGCTTTCACCATCCGTTGTGCAAATCCGCCAACGATCTCCAGCCGCTCACTGTCAATGTCCATGAGCCAGAGTTCCTTAAGAGGAAATGAATCTGCTCTTGCAAGAAATCCGTTTACGAGTTCAGGCGTATAAGTCGAGCCGCCGCCTATCAGCGCTATTTTCACAAGTTCGAAACCTTTCCTGTTCCAGATGATTTATACACTGTATCCAAAATCTTCATGTTTGTCCATCCCTTCACTTCACCAGAGACGGGCATTCGTTCTTTCAACTGTATCAGTTTAATGCTTCAGATGAATTTCTTTTTGAGCAAGGCGAGGCTGTCACGAACGGTATGTATCTTAGCCTTTAATACCAGACACGACTACGCCCTGGATGAAGAGCTTCTGCGCGAAGAAGAAAAGCAAGATGGGCGGGATGAGCATCAGTGCTGAAGCCGCCATGAGCAAATGGCCCTGTTTGGTAAAGACTGCTTAGAAATGTGATTCGTCAGGTGTTGGTCCCTGCCAATGGATGGCGACAAACCAAGGATGGAATCTACGGGCGGTTTGCTCAATCCCCACGTGACTATCAAATGCGTAAACAGTAATGGTATAACGGCAATAATAATACCTTGACAGACATAGTACTTTGTTGTATATTG
>Ga0137333_1000011_pt1 | contig 41051 bp, 45 predicted proteins | sample EasRivERMLT231_2_FD_102286 | JGI IMG/M metagenome (GOLD analysis project Ga0137333, IMG submission 102286) | Soil microbial communities from meander-bound floodplain in the East River, Colorado, USA - East River MetaG ERMLT231_2 | ecosystem: Environmental > Terrestrial > Soil > Floodplain ... | reverse complement strand
CTACTACTATTCCACTACTGGCAGTAGTTCCTGCGCCAGATAGATTCCACATTCCCTTTGTCTGCAAGTATTCAGGTCTGCTGCTTGGAAAGTTCTATCCAAACACAGGTCTATACAACAAGACCACGATGGATGGAATGAGCCCATACGTGCGGAACTGGCAAGAAACTGTAACACTGCATCCAATCTTCTCTGTATCTGTTTCCGCGCTGCTAATCCGAGCGCGGGAAACCTTCATGCTTCAGAAAGCAGGAAAGCTCAACTTTCCCATGCAGCAACGCCAGCTAATGATGCTAGCTATGCTACATGCTGGCGACGCAATTGTGCAGGACTTTCCACTTCTGCCGGAACCGCGCATTGCTGATACCTACTTTGCAGAAGTTCTGGAGATGATTGCATGGAAACATGAAGTAGCCAGCACCAGACTTCATTTCCCCAGACTCCACATAGGAAAGGATTCTGGATTCGAGCAAGTTCCTATCTGGCTAAAAGTCTGTGCTTCCTGCCGTGAAGAATATGAAAATGTGGTGCGGACACGCCAGAAAGCAGCAAAAGTAAAAGCATCAGAGATGGCAATTAAAAGTCTCCGCAAGAACCTGTTCGAGAATATCAGTCTCCGGCGCCTCTGGAACTGGATGGAAGTGCAGATTCCAGCAATGGAAATTGATTCTTGGCCAGAAGTAAAAGAACTGTTCTTCGTTGATGAGAAGAATATCCACGCTTGGACACAAAGTGAAGTGGATACGTTGGAAGAAATCTTCCTAGAATTCTGTGAAGTAGGAAACAGCATTAGTCATGAAGTGTCCAAAAGGATTGAGGAAATCCGGCGCTGGCTGAGTCTCTACGAGGACACATTCGAGATTCTGGTAACAGATCAGTTTCCAGAGTGGAAAGGTGTGCCTGCGCCGAAAGCTGTAGACTTTCCTGCAAAGAAAGACTTCCTAGTTGCTGAAGCAAAATGGAGATTGGCAAATAGGGTGCAGACTGTGGTGCAGCCAGCAGCTAAGCCTGCACGCAAGAGCAGTATCACAAAGATTACAGACGAGGACTTGTAAATCATGGCAACAAACGACAAAGATAGACTCGCAGAACTGATAGCACAAGCGCGAGCACAGCTTGCTGCTGTTACTGCTACTCCAGCAGCTACTACTGTTCCAGCAGCTCCAAAAGTTGCTACTTCTGCGCTTGCTGCCCCCATTCCTGCGCCAGAACTTCCAGACTCCGACGTTTCCAGTGCTCCAGTGACTGCTTCAGAAGCTGAATGGCTCTGGAATCCTGAGCAGCACAGAGCAATATATCATGCTGCTAAGGGTGAAAGTTTTAACCTGATAGGTGCAGCAGGAACAGGCAAAACAACAACCCTAAAAGAGATTGTGCGAATCCTTGTATCCAAGAATAAGGTGCCGATGATTGACATTAGCACCAAATACTTGATGCGCGGTCTGCCGGGAATCGTGCTAACAAGTTTTACCAGACGTGCAGTGCGTAACATTCGCAGAGTAGTTAGCGATGATCTTAAGCCTCACTGTGTAACGCTGCATAAGCTGCTAGAGTTTGAACCCGTCTTTTACGAAGTATGGGATGCAGAAGCAGGTAAGAATCGCATCACAATGCGGTTTGAACCCCAGCGGAACATGCAGAGAAAGCTTCCTGAGACTCTCCGCACTGTGGTGATAGATGAAGGCTCAATGCCATCTACCACACTTTTCAAGATGCTCTGGGACGCATTACCAGAGCCAAAGAAAGTGCAGTTCATTTTCGTTGGAGACTTGCATCAGCTTCCACCAGTCTACGGACAGGCAATTTTGGGGTTCAAGCTTCTGGAACTTCCTACTGTAGAACTTACCAGAATCTACAGACAAGCTGCCAAGTCTCCCATCATTACTCTTGCTCACAAGGTGAAGAACGGTGAAAAGATACCAGTCACAGAGAAGCAGACTACAGAGACGGAGCAAGGCAAGGTCACGATTCATCCGTGGAAAAAAGCCTTGTCTGATTTCGATGGAGCACATACGGCTGGCTTATTTCTAAAGCAGCTTGTCAGTTCGGGCAACTACGATGAAGAAGAAGATATCATTCTCTGCCCACAAGAAAAAGTTACGAATCTTGCGTTTGGAACAAAAGAATTTAACAGAATTGTTGCGCAAGAACTAGGAAACGGCAGGAAAGCAATAGTCTTTGAGATTGTTGCTGGCTTCCAGCGTCACTACTATGCAGTTGGTGACAGAGTGATGGTAGGAAGAGAAGATGCAATAATTACCAAGATTGAAAAGAATGCTCGCTACTGGAGCACTGTTCGCCCGCGCCCAGCTTCGGAGTATCTTGATCGCTGGGGAAACTACAAACAGAAACCTGTAGAAGATGGAGGCAAGGAGGACTTCGACGTTGATGCTTATCTTGATAACTTCACCCTCAAAGGCACAGAGGAAGAAGATAGGAAGCAAGAAGCCAGTCACGTTATTACTGTCAATCTCTTGGATACTGAAGTTAAGCAAACAGTATCCGGCGCTGGTGATATTAACAATATGATGTTTGCTTACTGCCTTACTGTGCATAAGGCTCAAGGTAGTGAGTGGTCGCGCGTTTTCTTTCTCACTCACCAGTCCCACATAACTATGTGGAGCAGAGAACTACTCTACACTGCTATCACGCGTGCCAGAAAAGAACTTTACATGATCGTGGAACCTGATCGGGGCGCGAAGGATGGCACACTTACGAAGGCTGCTCGTTCCCCACGCATCAAAGGTGATACGCTTGCAGAGAAAGCAGAGTTCTTCAAAGGTAAGCAAGAAGAATTCGATAAGATGATGGCGAAAGGTTCTGATGTTCCTGCTGGCAAGGTAGTAGAAGGCAAGTATAAAGGCACTGTGGAAGAAAAGAAACCTATTGCTATTGCACCTTCCAAACCAATTGTGCTAGTTCGCATGGCTGATCTTGTTCCTTCCATCTTTAAAGATGCAGCACAGCAGCAACTGCTGAAGCGTTGGGAACGTGCAAAGTTAATTTGGGGGGATAAGATTGGGGCGCCGCCCACGCTGGACTACAACCTGCAACGCAGCAATATCATCGGATTGGCTGACTTACAGAATCGTGTCATCAAGCTAAATCCAGTATGGTGTATTCTGGCTGTAGAGAATCCAGTCATCAAGGAAGAAATGCTTGGAGACACGCTAGACCATGAGATTTGCCACATTGTCTCTTGGACTTACAGCACAGATCGTGGTCATGATTCTGGCTGGCGCATGGCAATGAGATTGATGGGAAGGGAACCCAAGCAATTCTACGATTACAATACTCTGCCTGCTTGGACTAGCAGTTTTGCAGGAATTGTAGAATCACGGAAGAAGCAACTTGCAGAAAGTGAAGGCGCAAACGTAGCAGATGATTACAACATAACAACTACTGATCAAATCTAGGAGCTACCACCATGAACCGCGAACAAGATTGAGTGGAAATGAAATTCTTCCCACTGCTACCACTGCTCTCTCTCTTAGGTGCTGCTGGATGTATCACACTTCCAGCAGCACCCACTCGCACAACCACAACTACAATCATCCGCCACGAGGTAAGCTTAGAAGAAATAAACAAGATGTGTTTTCGTGCGCCGCATGGAACCACACTTGCACACATTGGCTGTGCTTTCTTCAACCCTGCTACTGTAGGTGTTGGTGGAATCTGCACAATCTATGTTCCTGCAAAAAATGAATATGAACAACTAGTAGAAAAGCTCCGGTTAAAAGGTAAACAAGTATCAACAGAAGCCATAGAGTTGCACATTCTAGGACATGAAGTTAAACATTGTTTTGAAGGAGATTGGCATTGATGAATCCTACACAAGGTATGAACAAGGATGATTCTGTTCTTGATGGTGTAGTAGCAAAGCCTATTCAACTAGAAGAAAGCCGCTCAGATGCTGTAGTTAACGGCGACATTTTTGATGGTCATTCTGATCTCTACCTCGGAGATATAGATGTTGCAACAAGACAAATACCAATTAAGCTGCACATCTATGTTGATGGTTGGTATTACGAATACACTGTAACTAACAGAATAGAAGTAGACAAGTCTGCTCCTTCCGAAACCAACCCTGCGCCCGCGTAAACCTGCGCCGCGTTGTGCTATACTTTTCCTGCCTACTGTTTTTTGGGTGGGAACCCCAGTAACTATAACCTATGGAGAACAAAGATGGCTGAACAAAAGTTTGAAGTCAAAAACTTCAAGTCTGAAGTCAAAGAGTTGGAGTATCACTTCAAGAAGGAAAAGATTCGCAATGCAGAAGGTGATGTGATTGGCGAAGGAAAGAAGCTTCCTTCTGTCAAGTTGGGACTTTCCATTCTGACCCCAGAAGGTTTGCTTGAGGTTATCCAAGCAGGCGGAAAAGAGCTGGAACTCCTGATGGATGCAGTCGAAGAAATCACCTACAACGCTGGCCGTGATCTGATTAATGACCTGCGCGCCAAGAACCCAGAGAAGGATATCGAGCCTTCAATGATTGATCTGGCGAAACTGGCGTGGTCAGTCATTGCTAACATTCCTCGCGCTGAACGTCGTGGTTTGGGCCTCAGTGACGAAGATTGGGAATCCTTCGCTGCTGACTACCGTTCCATCATGCCGAAAGCAACTGGTAAAGATGTGGACAGAATCGAGAAACACATCCAGTTGTTCAAGAAGAAGTTCTATCCCTGCCGGAACGACAAGAAAGCCCTGGGAGTTCTTGCAGACATGCTTTCCTTGTGGGCAGTATCTTCCTCCACAATGGAAGATAACAAGGAAGTCTACGAGTATCTGAAGGGCCGCGTGGATGTGCTGCTGGCAGAGGAAGAAAAAGTTCTGGCAGAAGCACTGTAGGAACTGCTGCTGGAGCAGACACAGAAGTTACCCAGAGAAGTCGTCTGATGAGCCAGTGTAACTCTGGCGAAACTGGCAGGAACGAGTTTACTATCTTAATTTAAGTTTCTTGCCAGTCACGACACTTTCAAGGACGAGATTTAATTAAACAGGTTTACTAATCCTTGTCATATATAGAAAATCTGTTAGCTCCCAGCAAGCTGTGTGGCAATGGTTTGTTGATACCCCAGTTGGCTGCAGGTTCTGGAATGAAGGAGCGCAACCGGCAAGTTAGGGACTGACAAGTTTCTAGCCAGCAGCAGAATCCTGATCGAGTCTGCTGTATGGGTAGAATCTTTCCTGTTTGGTGGCAGGTTGATTTTGCTTAAAGTCTAGGTGTATAAACAAACTTACGGTGATGAAACCTAGTGTGAAGCTTCCCAGCGAGCAATCAAAGGGTGACTAAGCTGACCATAAACAACCGTCATTGTGGAGAACATCATTGACAACACCAGCAGGAATTTTCAACAAGCTAGTTCTAGGTGAATCTTCCTTTATAACTATCAAAACTGGAACCCTCTCCAACCACAATGCTCTCAGAACTCGTTTGGTTAAACTGTTCTCCGCTCACAAAACTGCTATGCAGAGTCTTGGTGAAACTCATATTGGTGATTTTAAACTCACTGATCTGGGTCTTTGCGCTACTTTCGACAGTGCTAGTGGACACTCTACATTTTCTATTGCGATTCCTACTAGCCGTAAGGGACGCGATTATGAAATTGTGGATCTCTCTGCTGTAGAACCTTCCAACTTCCAATGATCGCCTGCGCGTTTGTCTCTCCATACTTCTTTATTCCTGCTCCTTCTACGGAACAGGCTAGCAAGTATCTACGTGTTCCCATGAACTACTATCTAGCACCTTTCGCTCGCGCGTCTCAGCCAATCCGGCGCAAAGGAAAGAGCCAAAGAGACAGGTTAAACAAGCATCAACGAAAGCAGCAACAATCTTGTGGCTAGACGCTACGCAAAGGTGTGGCAAGAACTAAAGCTAACAAAGAAATGCACAATCACCTGTAAACCTGCAAAGATTGGCACAATTGTCAGGTGTGTCAGGAAAGAAAAGAGTAGAGAAAATGCCCCGCGCCACAGTTTAGAAATACCGTCTTTTGGAAGGCTGAAAGTAAGGACGGAGATTTCTAACGGTGTTGGAATCATTTACTTCAATCTAGTAAACAGTTATCGGAGTTATGAACTGTGAACAACCAACGTAAACAAACCCAGGAGTATCAAACATGCAACTCAAAGCACTTCGAATTGAACTACGAGACTACGGTATCAACGAAGGTAAGTATACAGGAGAAGTAAGCTTCAGAAACCAATACGGTTCTGTTGAAGTTGTACTCGCCCCAGAAATATCTCAACAGGTTCTAGCTCTCTGTGCTGGTGCTCTTGTCAAGAATGCACAAGATGTAGCACAGATAATGACTGCTAGCGTCCTGGAAAGTACTACCAAAGTACTTACTAACTCCAGCGATGCCTCCACTTAAAGCATCCTATCTTCCTGAGTCTTACAACCAGCTCAGGAAAGAACTGCATGACAACTGGCCACTGCTGTGGAAAAAAGTCCAGTGGTATCTAGCTTTCGACTGGCCACTGTTCATTGAGAACATGAACAAACTTCTGGATGTAGAAGTATCTGGCAATCAAGAAGTAGCAGACGTTTGCACTGCCTACCTCCAGATACTGCACTCCAAGAAAAGCATCATCATTCTCCACTAGGAGCATTCCAAATGGGTAGCGCACTTCCTGGCAGTCACTACTGCAAAAACCATCAAGGAAATGGCAGTCATTATAGTACGCAAAACTGCCATCTTTGTTACGCACTTGCTAGGATTGACGAATTACTCGAAAAGATCAACGCCGCGCCCCTGACTCCGATAGTTGCGGATAAAGGTTCTGTGCAATACGGAAACGGTCAGTCTGGCGCGGCCCCAGATTTGCGGGAGTTGCTGCGGGAGTGCAGGAATGAGTTTCAGCGAGCCTTGGATCGCATCATGGCTGCACACGGCGCGAAAATTCTAGACGGCGAGCAGAAATATACAGCGGAGGGGAGGCTAAGACCAATCATAAAGAAACTCGACGCCGCCATGCTCGCAGCCCGCGACGAGGGAGAAAAGACGTGAGTAATACTTCTACTCCTACAACCATAATTCCACCACATCCACAAATGGCTGGTGTGCTGGAAAAAATTGAGAACCTGCGCCTTTCATTGGCTACTGCCGACCCGAAAATGCCAGAACACCTCAAAGCAATACACCGCACACTTATACAGTATGAGGAACTATCACATCTGCTGACTGAAGATCAGATAGCAGTGGTGCTTGATGGAGCACAGAGAAAGCTTGGTGTGATTCTAGCAGCAGAAACTACTGCAACCAAGCCTGGTAAGGGTAAAGGTTTGAAGAACGTAACAGCGGAGGATCTATAATGACTGAACACATTAGTAATCCAGACCCCGCAATTTACTACAAATGCTGCAACACATGCACATTCCTGTTAGGAAACAGAAGCAATACTCATAGCTGGGAAACATGGAAATGTGCCGCACCAGAAAACTTAAATGAAAAAAGACTCAACCTAATTTCTGGAGAGAAAGAAATAGTCTACATTCACAATCTAGCATTGATGGCTAGAAATAACGTGGGTGGTGGTTGTGGAATAGAAGGAAAGTGGTATAAACGCTATGAAAAGCCAGACTTCTCAGAACAAGTATTAAAGATAATAGGTGCTACACCAAGAAAACCGTCACTTAAAAACATAACCGCTGATGATCTTTAATTGACACCGCCATGATTTCTCCAGATGAATTCTTTGACTCCGTTGTTGGGAGTGCAGATTCTGCATCTTCCCAAGCAGCACTTACAACCAAAGACAACTATGCTTGGAACCATCGTTTCATAAATATAGACAGCCATTCACAGCGAGAGATACTACATGAATGCCCACGAAAGTTCCAGCAATTCAAGATTGTGCGCCCTGGGCTTGAAATTGGTAATCCTATTGCTAATTTGGACTTTAACTTTGGTCATGCTGTTGGCGCGGGAGTCCAGTGCTACATCGTAACAGGCAGCCAGCAAGCTGCATTCTTTGCAGCCTTCCTGTCTTGGAAAACAGACAGTGATGCAGAAACACCTAGGAGTGGAAAAAGTTTATACTTTGCACTCCTAGCGGTTCTGAAGTTCATAAACTTCTGGAATCAGATTCGCCAGGATTGGGAAGTAGCATCCTTCAATGGGAAAGCTGCTTCTGAACTTACTTTCTGGCTGGACTGTGAGAATGGTCACTACCATGCAGGACACATAGATGTAGTGCTGCGAAACAAGGTGTCTGGCTACTATACAGTAGTTGAAATAAAGACTACTTCCATGCGTGATCCTTCTGAAGCTATGTATGGCAACAGTGGACAAGCACTTGGATACTCTGTCATGCTTGATACCATTGCAGGCAGTATCAAAGCTGTTACTACTTTCCAAGTTCTCTACTTCGCATACAGCTCCACGCGCCGGGAGTGGATAGTTTTCCCCTTCACGAAGTCTAGGAAGCAGCGCGCAGAGTGGCTGCAAGACTTGCTGCTAGATCAGACTACAGTAAACACCTACGTGCAGCTTGGATTCTTTCCTAAGCGTGGAAATGCTTGTTGGAGTTTCAACAAGACTTGCCAGTTCTACGGTGTCTGCGACCTCCACGACCACACAAGAGTAGACAGATTCCACACATGGGAACTAGGAATGGATACTCCAGAACAAGTAGACTACATATTCAAGCTTTCGGAAGTGATGAAGGAAATGGAGTGAGACGACAACAGCGAGCTTTTGTTTGTAGTTGTGGAAAATTCCCAGCAGTAGAAACAACTAGACAAGGAAACAGATTCATTCATCGCTACTACTATTGCTTGTGTGGAAAAAAATTTGTAACTGAAGAAAAATGGCATCATAACCTTTTCCGAACAATTGCAGAAAAACGTCTTGCACAATCTGACGCAGAGGAACAAATCCATGCTCCTAAGTGAATACAAAGCTAAAGAAACTCACAGAGTTCTTGCCTACGGACGCAGTAAGACTGGTAAAGATTCCTTCATTGGTCAGCTAGCAAGAACTGGAAAACAACTGTGGTGGTTTGATTTAGAAGATGGGATCAAAACACTGTTGAATCCTGCTATTCTTCCTGTGGAGTTCCACAAGAACATCCATGTATTCAGGATTCCTGACAACCAGCTTGTGCCAATGGCAATAGAAACCATGCTCAAGGTTATGAAGGGAGCAGCAGTAAGTATTTGCTGGAAGCATGGAAAGGTAGCTTGTGTTCCATGCACAAAAGACTCTGCGCCGAGCGAGAGAATCTGCCTGAATGAATTTGGGCTAGATGATTGGCTTGTTATCAACAGTGTTACTCAGCTATCCCTTTCTGCTATGTATGCAGTAATCAAGGTTGAAATGCAGAAAGATAATTGGGAATACAAACCAACCTTTCATGATTATCGAGCGCAAGGTTTCATGCTGGATAGAATTTTCAGCCTCATGCAGAGTGGAAACTTCAACTGTGCTGCTGTCTCTCATGAAATTATGATTGAACAAATTCAAGATACTGCTGGTGGAGGTGGTAAAGATGCACCTGGAAACAATGTTGAAACGATTGTCCCTGCTGCTGGCACTCGTAATTTTAGTCGCCAGTTTGGGAGGTACTTTGACAATATTATTTACCTCGATATTGTGAACAAGAAACATAGAGCATTCAGCAGTACTGTTCACGATGGCAGGATAATGACAGGCACTAGAACTGGTATTGAAATTGAGAAACTCGCAGATGGTAGTCAAAACATTCTTTCACTACTTACAAGGAAAACAGATGGACAACAGAGTACGGGAATACAAGCAGGAGTCGTGGGTAGCACTGTTAAATAGAACCTTCAACGAAATTACCAAACTCGGTATTGAAAAAGGTGGGGAGTATAGTGGAGACAAAGACCGTCTTGCTAACTTCCGCCGCAATGCTGCCAGACTGGGACTTCTGAAGGAACAAGTATGGGCAGTCTACGCTGGAAAGCATTGGGATGCAATAGACCAGCACATCAAGGATCTTGCAAGTGGAACTCTAAGGGTAAAGGCTGAACCCATAGAAGGTCGGGCGCATGACTTAATAGTTTACTTACTACTGTTTCTAGCAATGGAGGAAGAACGCAGACTTGAGCTTGCACCTCGCAAACCGGATGCAATAGATGATACAGCAGGAGAAGCAGTATCATTTTTGTATCCACCCCAGAAGTAACATCAATCACTTTTATCAACCTATAGGAATTTCGCAATCATGACTACTGAAGCAAAAAACATCGTACCAATCGAAGATCTGATGGATGCAAGCATTGACGATCTGAAAGACTTGCCACCGTTTATAGTGCCGCCAGTTGGACACTACAAACTCCAAGTCTCCTTGGAGCGCAAAGTTGTAAACACACATCCCTGTGTGGAAGCCCAGTTTGTTGTGCAAGAAACCCTAGAGCTGAAGAATCTTGCTGAAGCTCCGGTTGAGAATGGAACGAAGTTTTCCACTCTCTACACAATGGACAATGAGTTTGGTCAAGGGAACTTCAAGCTGTTCCTTGCGCCACTCTTGGAAGGGCTGGGACTGCAAGGCAAGAAAGTTTCAGAAGTTGTTGCATCTGTAAAGAATGTCGTTATTGCTGCTACTGTCAAGCAGCGTCCTGACAAGGAAGATAAGGACAAGATTTACGCCAACGTAGTAAACGCAGAACTGCTGTAAACTGTTGTAGCCAACGTGCGCCGGAAAGTATTAGCTTCCCGGCGTATTTCTGTGGAATTTTTGTGAGGGTTCGCTATCCCTGTCGCTGTCGTGCCTGTTGGACTAGGAGAACTCTTGACAAGAATCCAAAGGAATACATTCGACCACCTGTTTGTTTACATTGTGGAAAACGCAAACTTTTTCTGTGTAAAGATAGACTCAGACGGTACAAAGAAAATTGTGATTGTGGAGGGTATGCTTTTGTCCACCGTAAACGCAGCAAGTATTGTCACTTACACCCAGACGCAGAACGTCATTGGGCAGAGAGAATGAACCGTGAATAGTTTATTCGATGATTACGATGTAGATGACACTAACTTTCCTTCTTTTGGCCGCGAGTGTAAACTCTGTGGTAAAGATGGACTTGCTTGGGAAGAATTTGATGGCACCTGGAAACTCATTGATCCTAAGACTTGCCTAGTTCACCGCTGCAAGCCTGTTACTGTTGATGACTTCATGAACTCCAAGCTCTAGGACTCCTGTGCATCTTCTTCTTTGCACCACACCAGACCAGCAGAGTTACCTATCCCGCTTTTCCACACTCTCAGTTCTGATTGGTCACAAAGTATCAGTGCTAGTCCGCACACCTGATACACTGTCGGAACTGGAATCCCAGTGTCGGACTGCGGGAATCACAGGAATCCTCTGCGCGAATCAGTCTCTACTGGAGCGCATTCTCGACGCTACTCCTGACTTCATACATGCACCAAACAGGAAGGCTCTCACACTTGATGACTACCAAGGTTCCTTCCTCTCCCTCCGTAGTGGCATTCCTGTAGTTGTGCTCAATCCACCTGAGCAGATAATGACTGTGCCATATGGCGCGTTTATCTTCTGCCGGTTCATAAAGAAACTAACAGCTCCTGCCTATTGGTTCCCACAAACAGCTTTCTCTTGGAGCACAGCAAATGAAAGAGATATATCTGAAACTTATAATGATTTCCAACAAGCTCTCTTTGTTTCAGTGGACATTGAAACACCTATCCCGAATCCTAACTTACTGGTTAATTGTATTAGTTTTACTGCTTACTTTGCTGACCATACAACTCACTCGCTTGTTATACCATTTACCGATCTGTTCTGGCTAACATGGGTCCGTAAGTTTTGCAGCCTAGACGCACCAAAAGTCCTACAAGGAGGAACATACGATGCTGTATATCTACTACGCTTTAACTGTCCTCTCCGCAATTGGTTTTTTGATACTCTTAATCTTTTTCATTCTTGGTATGCTGAGTGTCCTAAAAGACTTGACTTTGTGGCGGCTTTCGCACTCCGCACTATTCGGTTCTGGAAGGACGATGGAAAAACTGGGAATCTTGAGGACTACTACCGTTATAATGCTCTTGACGGCTGGGCTACAATTAATGCTTTTCTTGCTCTTATGGCTGAATTACCCGAATGGGCAATAGCAAACTACGTTGAGGAATTCCCCCAAGTCTTTCCTGCTATTCACTGTGAACTAGAAGGGTGGAAAGTAGATAAGGAAAGATTTGAGGTAGTTTCTGTGGAGAAGAAGAAGGAAGTAGAGTCGAAACTAGTGGGAATCCGCCGCATGACCAAGGCTCCTTTCTTCAATCCACGCAGTCCCAAGCAGATGCTGAAGTTGTTTGCAGTGCTAGGTTGTGGAGACCTTACTAGTACTGATAAAGCAAACTCCATGAAGGCTGAGTTTCGTCATCCACTTAATTCGAGGGTTCTCGGTGAAATCAAAGCGTATAAAGAAGGTGCAAAATTACTTTCTACCTATATCTTGGACAGCAAATTTCTTCACTCTCCCAAAGGCGTTCGACTCTTATACCGACTCAATCCTGCTGGCACAGACACAGGACGGTTCTCTAGTAGTGAAAGCAGTTTTTGGTTGGGATTTCAAATCCAGAACATTCCACGGGGAGATAGCATTAAACAATTCCTCGTTAGCGATAGTGGATGGTTACTTTCAGAACCCGATTGTAAGCAATCCGAAGCTAGGTGTGTCGCTTATTTATCGGGAGACTCCAAGCTTCTCTGGCTTGTCGAGTCAGGAAAAGATTTTCATGCTTGGAATGTTAAAGAGTTTTTCGGGATACCTTATGAAAAAATATGGGATCAAAAAACTGAGAAGCCTGTAGATAAGGAAGCAGATGGCATTCGCTACCTAGCAAAGCGTATTGGTCATGGGGATAATTACAACATGAAGGAAAATACGCTGCTAAATACAATGGGGCCAAAGAATGTAACGAAGGCGAAACTGCTGTTGCGACTTGATCCAAAGATGACACTAAAGGCGGTGTGTGCTTTGCTGTTGAAGCGATCTGCGGCAGCATACCCACAAGTAAAGGGGCTATTCTACCAGTCAGTAGTAACAGAGATTGAGATTACTAAACGGCTTACCAGTCCATTAGGCCATACTCGCTGGTGTTTTGGTGATCCTAAGAATAACCACCACTACTTCAACTCAATGGTAGCACACAAACCCCAGAATCTTTCTGGGATGATTACCAATAGAAACTTCTACAAGCTTTGGTGGGAACAAGTGTATGGGAAGTTCATAGGTGTAGTTCGCATCAAGGCCAACATCCATGATTCTACTCCTTACCAGTATAAGGAAGGGGCAGAGTGGGTAAATACAGAAGTGAAGAAGATGTTTACAGTTCCAGTAGAGATTGTTGGTGCAGACAAAGTGAAGCGCACAATGGTCATACCAATAGGCATGGCTTCCGGTGGAAAACGATGGAGTGATTTAAAATGACAGCAGCAGCACTAACACCTTCAGAAATAGCAAAACAAGCATCTGACACACTTAGCCAAAACATAACTTGTTTGGTAGCACAGTACTTCAAACGGCACCCAGATACAAAGCCAGAGAACATTGAAGTTAGACAGTCTACTTTTGTGGACGCAGAAGGGAAAACAGTAGTTAGATTCTGGATACACAAACTGCGGAAGTAGCTACTGCCACCTGCGGCTACTGCCGTGAATCTGTTTGACCTGTTCTTTAAGTATATAGAGAAAACGGAACCTCCGCTGATATACTATCGGTGGAGTTTAGTCGTTGCTATTGGTGCCTTCATCGGGCGCCGGGCACTAATAGACATGGGGCGTTTCAGAGTTTTCCCTAATCACTATGTAATGCTCATTGGAAACCCTGGAACAAGAAAAAACACTGCAACAAATACAGTCATGAGTCTCTTGTTTGATGCAGGGTACACTACTTTCAGTGCGACTAAAACCAGGAAAGAAAAGTTTCTAATGGATTTGGAAGGTGAGCGCGAAGGGAAGAAAGGAACAGATGCTGTATTTGAGAATCTTTTTGGAAGTGATGCTATTGAAACTGCTGGTCATGATCCACAAGAAGTACTGATAGTAGCACCAGAGTTCAACAACTTTCTTCCAAAAGGAGACCTTGAGTTTCTCTCTGACCTTGGCGACCTGTGGGACTGGGACAAGCCTAAGATGTTCTATACCTACAGACTAAAGAATAGTAAAAGTGTGAAGATTTACCAACCTACAATCTCACAGCTTGGGGGCAATACACATACAGGCTTTCAGGAAATGTTTCCCCCACAGTCTTTAGGTCAGGGAATAATCAGCAGGGAAATCCTTGTCTACTCTGAACCTAGTGGCAAGAAGTTTACCTTCCTAGATTCTGGTGATGAGAAGTTACGTGCGGAAATGATAGCAATGTTTCAGCAGATACGAGAGAAAATAACAGGCACAATTGTTATCCGTGAAGATGCGCGGCGAGCACTTGATATAATTTATAGGAGCTGGCATGATCTTGAAGATCAACGGTTTAAGCACTACTCTACTCGACGATTCACGCATTTACTTAAGCTGTGTATTGTCTGTGGAGCCTCAAGACTATCACGCGTTCTTGAGATGCAGGATATCCTGCTCGCGAATAGTTTGCTCACATATACAGAAGCCTCCATGCCTAAAGCACTCGGAGAGTTTGGCAAATCACGTAACGCAGAAGCTGCTAATAAAATAATGAGTGTGCTCTACGATACAAAGAAGCCGTTGGGACTTCCATCTTTGTGGAAGGTAGTAAGTAATGACTTGGAAAAGGTAAGTGATCTGAGTAACTTGCTGGTGAATTTGCAGAATGCAGATAAGATTCAAGTAGTGAAAGGTGAAGGATTCTTGCCGCGTCAGCGACCTCTTGATCGCAAGATGCTTTACGTAGATTATTCTTTATTAAAAGAATATAGAGATGCTTAATAATATTTTAGTTGACGAACTGGACTACAACTCACCAAAGTATGATTAACAGAACTTTTAATATAAAAGATAAATATATTTGGTTTGAATCTAGGAGTAAATTATGGAGACTTGAACAATCTATTCCTCGAAAATTTATTGGTCGTTTTAACAGTAAAGAAGAAGCAGAATCTTGTTGGAAAAATTTACAACTTTTGAAGGAATATAAGGAGCAGTGAACATGAGAGTTAATGTGTATGCAGAAGAAATAACAGATCGAATTCAAATTGTGGAGAAGTATATTGATGGACAAACATTTACAGGTGTTCGTTTCTACCTAGAACTACCAGTAACAGTATCAGATGGTAGTGGTAGTCACCAACTGCGCGGACCATTCAAGCATCGACCTTTGCATGATGACTCCAGTGCTGTTACATTTTGGGGGAAAAAAGATTTCAACAAAGTGTTTATTCTGGCGTTGATAAAACTTGACAGGCACCACAACAGGAAAAAAAGCAACGCAGTTAATGAAGGTACAAGTGCAATGTTACTTAACACACTATAAGATATTAGGAGAAAAAATTGATTAACAATCAAGATCGCAAAATGCCTGGAACTAATCCGAAGTGGGCAGAAGTACAAAATGTCCCACTGTCGGGCAGAGCTGAAGTACAGTATCCTACCATGTTCGATATGGTAAGAGTATTCCACATACTAGCAGGATTACCTGCGCGAGGCTTCGGAGAGAAAGCTACTCCTGAAGATATAACGCGCCGGATACGTCTGATAGTGGAGGAATGTGAACAGGAGCTGTTGATGGAACTTACTGCTCTATCCACCGACTACAGCATGGAAAATCTAGCAAAGGTGCTAGACTCTTGTGCTGACCTCTGCTACGTCACTATGGGAGTTTGTGTAGAGTTGGGACTTCCCTTCGACACTGCATTCTCCCTAGTGCAGGAAGCAAACATGAGGAAGGTAAAGGATGAAGTCGTGCGGCGGGAAGATGGAAAGATTCTCAAGCCTGAAGGCTGGATTCCGCCGAATATTCTAGGAATGCTGCAACAGTTTGATACTCTTGTAAAGGCTCAAAAGGTTGCAAATTCTCCTGCTGCTGGGACTCACTGAACTTCCTCAGCTTCTTCTTCCGATGCAAGCGCACCTACTGTCCCGGCTGCTTGCTGTGTGCGGGCTACTCTGCTAGAATTCCTGTAATCTGGCAGAGTAGTTCCGCCCATAATTTCAACCATCCTCTTGCTGTAAGTACTTTGGTGTTGCTGGATTAGCTTGTTCACAATGGATGTATTCGCATCCACACTCCACCGTTGTATCGCCTTTCCATAATTTTCAATTCTTCCACCACTTGCAGCATACTTGCGCTGGAACTCCCCTAGTTCCTCAGGCGTAGGCATCTGATTCTTCCTCAGCTTCGTCTTTACTACCTCACCAAGTTCCTCCAATCTCTGCTGGTCTGCTGCTTGGTATCCATGAAGTCTGAAGTAGGTATTAAGCGCCAAAGATTCATCCATCGGTTTAGCACCTGCCAACCTGGAAAGGGTTGCAATAGAGAAGAAGTCATTATTGGCACTGATGATACCACCCTTACTCGTCGTACTCCGTCCTGTGACAATCTGCGCGAACCCCGCAAGCGGTCTGTTAATTCCATTGTGTTCAAGCCCCTCTAAAAGTGATCCAGAAATGTCAGCACCACCACCAAGTTTCTTTCCCAAATCCCAAAGATTCTTCACAAGCCGAATACTACCATCAACAGCTACAATGTCAGTAGGAAGTATCGGCAGAATCGTCACATGGCGCGGGTTAATATCCCCTCTGGTGTAGAGTGCAGGTGCATTAGAACTCCAGAAAGGAAATGCGCTGGCAGTTCCATACATCATCCACTCACCCATTGCAGTTCCACCTGTGATTGCTGTGGAACCTGTAGCTGCAACAGAATACGCATCTCTGTGCGCAGGATTAAGACTACTCTGGCCAATGAGGTAGTTGTTAGTAGCCTCGAAGAATGGTATTCCATTCATTCCATAGAGTCCACCTTGCATACCCATCAGGGTAAACACAGCCCGTTTGTCTTGGTTCTCCACATGGCGGAACAACTGCTGTAGCAGGTTAAACTGGTAGGTTTGAAAGAGGGAAACTGCTGCACCTAGCACACCTTGAAATGCAATTGGGCGCTGGGAAGCTAAATAGTTGCCCTGCACACGGTTGACAAAGATACTCATGTAGGCATCTTGTTCTGCTTTGCTCATTTTTCCAGCAGCAACAATAGGATCGGTAAGGCGGTGCATCACATTGGCACTTACAAAGCGTGTAAACTCTTCGGACCAAAGATTACCAGAGAATTTTGCACCAATTTCTACTGCCTTGTCTCCAAGCTCCTTGTACTTACTGACAGCCTGTCCTGGAACCACAGAAAGATGGTCTATCATTTCATGATACTTGCTCATTGTATCTTTGATAGCACCAATGCTGGTGTACCGAGCAATAAGAGCATTTTTTTCTGGTCCCCAAAACTCTTTGATTGCTCCAGCAATGAGTCCTACAGTAGAAGGAACGCGGAAGTTTTCCCCAGGAACCGCAATGCTTCTGAGTTCATTCAACTTCCCAGCAAGTGCAGAGTCGTTCGCTACCAGGTTCCGGATACTTGCCATTTCTGTAGAAAGCAAAACGGGTGTAGAGATGATGTTAATAAGGCTCTGCGCCATATCCAGACGCAGGGTGAAATTCACCATAAACATATTCGCTTTTGCTACAAACTCCTTCGTCAGACTCTTATCTGCTGGCGAGTTAGCAGCAATGTAAGCATCTGCATCTCTGTAAGGACCAGCAATACCATAGCGTTCAGCCAACTTGTTTGCTTCTTCCCAAGGCAGCAACTTTTGGAGAGCTTTCTCTTTGTTCTCTCCAAACACTCTGTATGCAGTCTTACCAAGAGATTCTGTAAACTCATTAGCTTCGTGCATAAGTGTGTATTCACTACGCTTGCTAATATCCAATCCCATCTTTATGTATTCTTCAAATGGGTTCTCAATCTGGGACTTGAATTTCTTCACATCAGCCTGTGCTTTACTGGTTCCAATCTGTTCAAACTGCTTTCCAAGGCTGCGCAGATCAGCATAAAGTTGAGAGCGCACAGTCTCCATACCAAGGCGCACGATGGAAGCTTCCTGCTTCTGAATGTGGCGCACGTAATCCTCAATCACATTCGCAGCACTAGTTTCTGGGAAAAAGTTAGCAAGTCTGCCAACTTTCTCCAGAGCAGAATTTATCTGTGGTTCCTTGATTGTAAGAGCATAATCGTAGCTATCTTTCGCCTTGTAGAAATCCTTAGTCTCAGACTTGAAGATAACCTCAAATTCATTAATTGGAACTTCCGCAGCAAGCGCGCGGAGCTGTGATTCTGTGCGAGCCGTAATCATAGAAACTTCACTGCTTGCACCAATGAATCCAGGTTTCTGGCGAACAAAAGCAAAGAAAGGAAAGCGCCCTGTATCTACAGGAGGAACATGGATAACATCTGGATTCCAGTTTAGGTTCCAACCTCTGGAAGCGTATAGCACTTTTCTTTCATCTACCCACCGCCTGTTAATGTCAACGAAGCGACTTATGTGTTCTGCTACATCATCATTCTTTATTTCAAATGTAGTCCTTATACCAGCTTTCTTAAGGCTCTCTAATTTCTCTTTAGAAACAACCTTCTGTCCATCTTCATTCTTAACAAGTGCTTTAATGTTGATAATTATCTTACTGTTTTCTGGGTGAACTGTAAACTGTTCAGCTGATTTTCTAAGTGCAGTATCAAGAATTCCAAGTTCTGCCGCAGCTTCTTTGTTATCAGCAATCTTTATAAACCCTGCCTGGAATCCTGTAAGGCTAGCGTTACTGCGTTCCTTCGTCCAAATGTTTACAAGTTGTCCATCATACTGGAGTGTAGCACGCAGAGGATCACCGTAGTCGGCGTTAGCAAAGCCAAAAGTAGAAGGTCCAGCGCCTCTCTGGTCTGCAATCTTGATAGCTGCATCTGCATCTAGTTTCACAATTCTCTGCAACTTCTCTGCACCAAACACAGCACCAAAAGCATCATTTGCTTGCTGCTCTCCAATCTTGACAGCATACTCCGCACCAAGAATACCGTAGATACTGTTTCCAGCACCATCAGGAAGATGCTGCACCATCACATTTGCAGCATCTTTGGTTACAGCCTTAACTTCCTTCCCACCTATAACTGTTGTTATTGGAGCAGGATTGCTGGCCACCAACTCGTTGGAAAGTTTGATGTTTCCTGAGAAGTCCCAACGCATTTCTACGTTGGCTGGAAACAAGGAGCGGTGCAGAGGTATAGAGAAACCTGCGGCAACTTCTTCAGAGTTTACAAAATTGGAAGCTATTGCTCGTCCAATCCAGTTAGGTTCTACATTCAGTTTCACACCAAGAGAAAGCAAGTCCTCCGCACCATTTTCTGCTAGGTGCTGTTGGAGACTGGAGAGTTTCTGCCCACGTAGCCAAGTTCCAAAGTTGAGAATATCTTCAACCGTCCTGGAAATTCCATCCGCATTTACAATTTCCACAGTCAGATGTTTTGATGCACCTTCTTGGAAAATCCTCTCCAGCATAGGAAAGTCAGTAGCTGCTACTTTCGCGGGAACCTGCGTTATAAACTCTTCTTTTCTGCCACTCTGGAAAGCAACCCAAGCGTATCGAGAACTTGCGCGGATACTGTCAATCTCCGAGAGTGGAAACTCATCAAACTGCTTCATTACTTTCACACCTTCCAGTCCTGCGACTACTGCATCCTTATTACCTACAAGGGAAAGAGGTCTGGCACTGGTTGCAAGGTCAGCAATGGTTGGAAAAGCAGTGAAGGAGAAACTACCAGTAGGTATGTGGAAGTACTGGCGAGGAAGAAGTATGGGGTCAGCACGATGCACAATCACTTTGCTTTCTGGATTGATTCTAACAGTGCCATTTCTGAGCATCACAGCATCAAAGCCTGCGTCAAATGCCTCACTAGGGTTAAGAAAGCGAGCAAAGTTTCCCTCTACCGGCGCAGATGCACTCTCTCCTACAAGTCCAATCTTAATGTTTCTTGCTTCTCCTACAAACTCGTATGGAGTCTTGGAGAGAGTATCAGAGGTTGGGGCGCGAGTAACAATAGCAGCAAGGAAGTCATCAGTAGTTCGTATCTTTGCAAGAGCTTCTGTGGAAAGCTGCCCAGTAACATATCCAATCTTTCCCAAACCATCAGCAGCACCCTTCTCTACTCTGTTAACTTTGCTAACATTCAGTAGATATCCCTGCATGAGGTCTAGAATCTGGTCATCAGGTGTTCCTGCTTGCTGCATTTCCACCACTTTCTTCTCTATAAAGTGGGCAAAAGCATCAGCAATTGGAGTATCACCTCCTGCGATCTTGCTACTCATCTCCCGCAATTCTCCCCACCCTCTGCGAGTTGCAGATTCTCTCGCAGCTTCAAAAGCTTCCTTAGTTGGGAGCACCATCTTCTCTCCTTCTGGGAGAAATCTGTGCATGTATTCAAGGTTCTTGCCTTCCTTCGGCAGCTCCAGCATAGACTGGAGAAGGTAGTATGCCTTGTGTCCTTCTGGCATGTCACCTTGTGTATGCTTAAGTATGTCATACTTCCGCATATCTGAATCAATAATCTTGCTAGCACCTTTGAATGCACTGTGGATGGCAATAGCTTCAATACCACCACCAAGCAGACCAAAAGCTACGCTGCTTTTAATTATGTTCCCAACAACTGTAGAAAATTCATCTTTCTCCAAGAGTGGGGACTGCTTCATGGTAGTAGCTACGGCTGTTTCAAAGGCGGCAACCTGTAGAATCTGGTCGGCTGCACCCCAACCCATAGCAAGAAGCTTATTCCGATTAATCTGACCGTAGATGGTGCCACCACTAGATGCTAGATCCTCAATAGCAGCATTTAAGTACTTCGTTCTGTTGTCACTAAAGAAACCCAGCGCGCGGCCATAGGGGCCAATAAGAGTTCCTGCTTTAGCCATCTGCAAACCCTTAAGTGCTAGTCCTCCAGGAACAAGACTAGTTACTGCAAAGCCAACAACATCAATAGCATTCTTGTTCTCTTTGTAGTAAGCACCAAGGTCAGAATCGTTATCAGTTAGATTTTTTGCTACATCAATCTTTTCAATATCTCCACCGAAAACATTGATAAGGTCAGCGCCCGTATTGTAGATGCTGGCGAAACCAGAGACAAGCGCAGCGTGGGTAAAGCTGCCAATGTTGTCTGTAATAGATTCTGATGCACCTGCTTGCATATTAGCTATGTCAGCAGCCACCATGAATGGGTTGTCAGGAGTATTAGCCATTGTATTTTACTTTAACCTCTAATGCCCTGCATACCAACGTCAGAAGTAGGAGTTTGTTTACGCTCTGGTTTTGGTTTTGGTTTTGGTGCAGTAAATATTTCTTCTTGGGTATTTGTATTAGACTCTATATCTGCACCCCCAAGACCCAAAGTAGTTGCTCGATTACTGCCAAAGCGGGCTGCGAGTTCTCCCCCCCTACTTATTATAACTTCATTGGTAAGAAACTTCTCTACACTCAGACTGTTAGTAAGATCCAATGTGGAAACCTTGCTGGCCATAGGACGAATGATGTAACTATCTTGGCTGTTAAGACTCATGAAGTTAAAATCACGCGTTCTGTTGTTCCTATCAATAGCTTCTTGATAATACTCAACGAGTGCTTGCGCCGCAACTGCTGGAAGTACTACTCCAGCTTTTATTTGTTTCCGCAGTGTATTCAACAGAATTTGATCGTTGATAGATACACCTTTGCCAATCTGAGCTTCAACGAAAGCTTTTACTGGATTGTCTGGATTACCTTTCCAACCCTTCACAGTGTAAGCATGGTTTACTTTGTAAGGATTGTAGTTGCTGGCTCGACTCATATCAGCCTTAGATTCTGCGTAGAATTTCTTTTCCATTTCATCAGCAGCAATATCAGCAAGTCCTTGCCTGTTTGGGGCTTTGGAACCTGGGTATCTGATTCCCCAGTTTGTTCCAAGTTCATGAGCATCCGTGCGAAGTTGATGTTGCATAGCTTCTTGCAGCTTTGCAAACTCTGCTCTGCCAGAATGCTGCATACCTTGGAGAGATCCTTGCGACTCAATAAAGGCCATAGATTGTGAAAAGTTAGGACCAGCAGAGTTGGATCGACGTGCTGTGTCCCACATATCTTGGATTGCTTTACCTTTAGTCTTTAGACTTGCTACTGTCATACCAGGAGCACCAATAGCAGTAGAGATTAGTCCTAACTGCCTATTCATATCATCAAGAATAACCTGATCTTCAGCTTTTCCAGCGCCTCGTTCTCTGCGTTCTTCCAGGCGAATACCAAATTCAATACCACGCACCTTGTCATCAGCAACTTGTCCAGCAAGTCTGCCAAGTTGAAGTGCGCTAGCAGCTCGCATTCCTGCGGCTTCAGCATCTGCGCTTGCAGCTTGTGCGTTAGCCTTGGCAACTCCTGCTTTAGCCATAGCTACACCACGTTCAGCAAGAATATCTGCAACACCAGCTACATCAATCTGTTGTTGATTGGTTACAACATTCTGGGCACCTGTAACCTTCCGCAGACTGTCATTATAAGTGCGGGTCATTGCATTGTAGCGACTAACAGCACCAGGAAGAACTGTTGCATTTACTAACCACGCAAGAGGGTTGTCAAGAAATCCAACACCCATTCTGCTAGAAATCTCCTTGTTAAGAGGTTCCATAGCAGATTCCAACTGCTGCTGCTTTGCAAGCTCCGTGGAAACAAGATTGTCTGCTTTGGTGGTATTCAGGTTAAGAATATTAAGAATTCTCTCACGCATGCTGGCTTGTCCAGCTTCGATTGTGCCAGTAATAGTAGCAGCAGCTCCCGCAGCTTCTCCTGCTTGCCGCAAAGAGGCTGCTTCTGCTGTTCTTGCAGCCACTGCTTTCTCTGTAGATCCTGTAATGGTTTCGGTAATTTGGCGCAGTATTCTACCATTATCTTCCAACGTAGCTTGGTAAGCTTCAATACCCTGCTCTACTGTACGAGAAACTGCACGAGTAGGTTGGCCAGGAACTGCGCCGGGAGTCCTGGAAGTTATAAATTCTGGGAGTCCAAGAATTCCTTGAGCAGCAGCAATTCTCTCTTGGTAGTTTCTACCTTCAGGTCCAAGAGATTCAACTTTATCGTTTTTTACAAGTTTTGCAGCAGGTGGGCCACCTTGATAAGCCGCAGCAATGATAAAAGGATCAGTAGTTCCTTGTTCTTTTTGTTTAGCTTTCAACGCTGCGAGTCCTGCGTCTACTTCACTTTGCCAAGTATCAAGTTTATGACCAGCAGGTAAATAACCTTGCTGGACAAGGGATGAATGCGTAGAAGGCATTACTTGCATTAACCCGCGCGCTTCTTTATTACTTACTTGTCCGCGGGGAACGGAAATAGGGGCAATGTATCGACCCTCCTTCTTCTGCATATTCTCACTAAGAAAAATTTGCTTAGCAAGTTCAGGAGTTACACCATACTTAGATGCAACAGAGTCAATGTACTCAAAGATTACACGCGTTGGAATATTCTCTGGTGCAGTAACACCAACCACTTCTGAAGCTTCAGCCATGTGTGCCAGTCCTTACAGGAGTATGCACCATTTTCACCAAGTCATCTAGCGTGCTCTTTCCAATAAATTCTACAACATCCACAGGAAGAACATACTCTCCTGGCGTAGCTTTAATTGTTTCTGAATCTAATACCCGTGGCTTCTTCTTAGCACTTTTATGTGAAATGATACCACCATCTGCCATTCCACCGTCGCCACCGTCGCCACCATCACCACCATCGTCGCCACCAGAATCACCATCGTCACCGCCACTTGCGTCACCATCCCCAGCATCCGCGTCTCCAGCTTCACTACCACCAAAATCAGAAGTTCCGGGGTCAGCGTCAGGTTCAGAAGTATCCATTCCAGACATATCAACTGCGGGAGAGGACATATCAATTTCTCCCACATTTCCAAATCCAAGTCCCTGCCCCATCAAAGCACCCTGCTCCATATCAAAAGTATCAATAGCTTCTAAGTCTACTGTATTGTTAAGTCCAGCAAGACCTTGCGTAAGAGCATTTATACCAAGACTTTTACCAAGAGCTGTTACTCCTGCTAGAGGCCCACCAGTTATGGTAGCAATCCCAATTGCTACTGCTTGTCCTATACTAAGTCCACCAAAACCACCCGGAGGCCCGCCAGCAATACCCTCAGGAGCACCCCCGGTAGTAGCTCCGGGAGAATTTGTCCCAGGAACATCTATATCAGATACCCCACCACTACGCTTTTTAGGTGCAGAAGGTAGAGGATTAGCAATTCTGTTATTAACTAGTTGTTTGTTTAGTGTGATTGCTTTTGTAAGCGGTATTTCTGGGTAAGCACCAAAGTTAGCTCTGTTTCTAACAGCCCCACCATCAGCGTAGCTAGGCACTCTGCCACCATCAGCAAAAAAGCCACCAAAGTCACTAAAGAACTCTTCAAAGCCACCAAAATCGTCTAGCGGAATATCATCTAATGGGAGATCCACAACTGATCCTATATCTTGGAAAGATGTAGGATCAGCTATACTTTCTCCAAAGCCATTACCCATATCTAAGCCTTCTCCAACTCCTCCACCTAGTCCTACGCCTCCATCAAAACCTATTCCAGATGTAAAAATAGGGTCTAATGAAGTTTCTATGGGAGAACCTACAAATGGAGCAGGAGAAGAAAATACATCAGGAAATGGTGTAGGTGCCTCTACACCTACAGACGATGGAGAAGCTCCACCAGGGATTACTTCCTCATCTGCACCAAATCCTGTATTCTTACCAACCTTGTTAAGAATAGAACCGCCAAGAGTAGCAAGCCCAAGAACACCATAGGGATTCTTAGCAGGCTTAGTTACTCGTGTTTCATTGCGCGTAGCATCTGCTACTCGGCCCGCTGTAGCACTTGCATTAGCTTGTTGTTGAACAACACTTTGAGCAATAGCTTGGGCAATGTTCTGATTTAGCAGCGCCAGACTGTTGCCAAGCATTGAATTGTTAGTAGTTCTAGTGCCAGTGGCATTTGCAAACTGTGTAGTAAGCTGAGGAACTTGAGCTGCACCACTCTGGAAAAGTTGTGCAACAAGATTAGCTAGAGCAGCAGGATCATTCTGCTGACCAAAAATCTGCATGAGTGGATCAATGTTTGCAGAACTTTCTTTAGTCTCTTTACTCCCCATTGCATTTTGCATGAACTGCAAAATTGCAGGAAGTGAAGATTCATAAGCTATTGGAGCACGTTCGCCAGCCATTATTTTACTCCTTCATGTTCCAATGAAAAATGGTTCCCATCTTTGTTTGCGAAATCTCCACCCCATCTACACAGTGGATGTAGTGATTTCCAAAAAGTTCCAAGAGGACGATATGCTTCTGAATCTTTTTGGTAAATATCTTCATCACCTGGCAGAGATAAATCTTTAAAAAGATTCCAATCTCTTGCAAGTCGAATTCCGTGCAACGTATTACTTATTCCTCTGCCCTGTTTAGCATAAAGTGCAGAAAGTTCAGGAGGTCTATGTGCTTCTCCATCACTTAGTTCATAGTCATTAGCATAACACCACAGGATGAAAACTCCCTGTAGGTAAACAAACAAACGCTGTTTTTCTCCAAGTGTCATCATTTGGTTGTTGCACCTTTAGTTGTAACAATTTTAGTTACAGTGTAAGTATTTGTGAGTCTAGCTGTTTCGATAGTAGCTAAACAGGCTGCTTGGTTACTTAATTCTGGAGTAAGCCATAAAACTTCGTTATTTGCTGTATTTACAATCTGTCCACGCCACTTTTTTATATTTTCATTATAAACTGCTTCAAAACGTGTGACTAGATGTTCTTTAATTCTATTCCCGTTACTCACGTTATCTCCATAGTCTCCCAAGTAATCCCATCTTATCAGCTCGCACATTCAAATTATCATCAAGAATACCACCAGTATCGCCACTATTAGGAGTCCAGCACCAGTAGAAGGTATCTGTCATACCTTTGCTAATCAGATAATCAACGAACTTATCTTGCCATTGTTTATCTTTGATTCCTACACCACCAACGCCATAACGCCCACCCCACTCACCAACAACTACAGCATGGTTTGGATAGAATTGGCCAAACAATTGTTCCCAGTTTTCTGGGAGATTATCTGGAAAGTTAGCAGCGTCAAACTCATTCTCATAGTAAACATCTGGGCCGTATGAGTGAGGGGAAAGAACAAGTTTTTCTGATGGAATAAGAAGTGGTGCACGTAATTGAGGTTGAAAGTTCTCACCCCAATTGATTGGAATGTTCTTTTCTGGCCCTTCCCAGTTGTCACTGATTCCTTGAACAAAGATTAACAGATTTGGATTTGCAGCAAGTATTGCAGCTGCTGCTTTTTCTGCTGCATCTTTCCATGAGACTTTACCAGGTGTTGGTTTACCCCATGTTACAAGATCATGTGGCTCATTGAAGATATCAATCGCAAAGAACTTAGAAAGGTGTGCGTAACGCTTTGCAACAAATACAAGATCACGAATCCAATTGGCTTCACTATAGGGTTGTTGATTCCAAGTTTCTACCCAACGACCGGCCCCATAATGCAAAGGTTCTCCCACAAACCAATGGAAGTAAAGAGACCTTCCACTAACAGAATGGAAATCAAGCATGATGTAAAGACCAAGCCTGTTTGCTTCTGCCATCCAAAAGTCTAAAAACTGTAGTGGTGTTACTGTTTCTATTCCTGGATTTATTCCTGGATCAACATATCCACGAGCAGAAGCAGGCGAGTAGAGTGTATCTGGAATAAATGGAACACGAACAGCATTAAAGCCAGCATCAAGTATTTGCTTAAGTTGAACTTTCCAATTCTGTCCCCACATCCATTGTGGTTGAAGTGTTTTAGCAACATTGAATCCAAAGTGAGAAACACCTTTTATGCGAAGTCTGATACCTTCAGGTGTAAAGATTTTACCAGACTTGACAGTATAACCCCCCAGTGTTGGAACTGGAACGGGAGGAATAGGAGGTATTGGCACATCACAAATGTGCTTAAAGACTTCCTTCTCATTTACAAGTAGCTTAATCGTGTCACTCATTTGGTTTTCCTCTGTCTACTAGTATCTACTGCATTTGGGAGCATTTCTTCTTCGTGATCTTTTTTCTCTTTCCTATCACTAACGTCTTTACGTTCTTTAAGAAGTGCTGCATCAGTAGCAGCTTGCTTGTAGGTTTTTATAAACTCATCAAGTCTACTATTGACAGCATCATGTGTTTCTTTTGACTGATCTTTAGCTTCGGTAGCTTGACTTTCAGCTTTCCAAGCCATAATAAAAGTTGGACCACCTGATATAAGAGCAAGAGTAATAGTAAGAATTACATACTGCCAACTAATTTGTCGCCGAATACCCTCACCGATTTTATTTTCTTCTTCCTTGTGTTCGTCACTCATAAACTCTCCCTATCTATGACCCCAGAAACGTCCAGAATGCCAGCCAGTTGCATCACCAGCTAACCAAAGAATAAGAGCAACAACAACAATTACCCACACAACATTTGGTGCAGGTGGAGCAGATCCAAATTGGCCTGTAAGAGCTAAAATCAAAAGAACAAGAAGAATAACTGTTAAGATTGTCATTGCATTCTCCTAAATAATAATTAATCTACCAGAAATTATTTCACCACTATGAGCTGCTAATTTACCAACTTGAAGTTTATATTCATGTGTATCTGTAAGCAGCAACTCTACTGATCGTATACGCTGGAAAACTCCAAGCATAGTACTAAGTTCAGAATTTACTACTGGAAGCCCGTCAGTAATATCAAATACGCGCGCATACACAGTTCCAATAGTTGCACGCATATAAACTTCAAAAAATGGATTTGGATCTGTCCAATTTGCAGCAGTAAACATAAATGGAGCACCGTATTCTGCCCAAGTTACTACAATAGTAGGATCGAGAACAGTATTAAGTAGGTTTTGTAGAAAATCTACATCATACTGTTTTCGTTGTGTAGGTCTTATCCAATTCCAGTCAAAAGAAACGAAAGGCCTAACTTCTACAACTGGCTCTAATGTTGTTTGAAGAAGATTTGGTGAAAAATCTATACTGTGACGACCAATTTTCCGTAAATATAAAAACTCATTTTGTGAAAATGGAATAACAGTTACAGCAAGAGTAGTTTGTAGTAAGTTTGGTACATCTTCTTGTGCATATACTTTCCGAATAGATCTAGTTGGAAAGTTGTTTTGTACAAAAGGTAGCGGGTCTGCTACTATTTCTGGTGCAAGCGTAGTAGCTAAAAGATTTTGATTCCAGTCTATATTACGCTTGTTAAACCTTTGCCTACTTGGTAAATCTATCAGCTTAAAAGGAGTAGGCGTTGGTGTTGCAAGTGTTGTAAGAAGTAAATTTGGTGCAACATCTACAACACCAACCCTTCCAAAACGCTTTCGATTTGGCCAATCTTCTTGACTAAATGGAACAGCAACTACTGCAACAGCAAGAACTGTTAACAGTAGATTTGGAACATCAAAATCAGACCTTTTTCTAGCTTTAGACCTTTGAGTATAAAGTGGAGGTCTAAAAATAATAGCCACTTGTTACTCCTGTCTTACAGAGTCTCGTATATTATGTGTGCACCCATTGCTCCAGGAGTTCCACCTGTAAAGGCTGACAATGACATTTCACCAAAAGAAGCAGCTTGACCAAGTAGCACCGGAGAATCACTGCGATCAACTGCCAGAGACTTCCACTTGTAGATTCCACCAAAAGCATTGAAACCACAATTCAAGAGTTGAGCAGCAACATCACGCTGAGGTTTAATAGTTGCAAAAGCATTACCAACACCTACAGGAGCAGCCAATGCAGCAGTAGCAGGATCAAGTGGCGCATCATTACCACCAGTTTGTGCTCCAGTGCCAACGGTGGAATCTCTGGCTAATTCCATTAAGGTTGGAGCACTTGCAGCAGCTTGACCTGTTAGAACAATTTCATCAATAATTGTTCGTTGAGTAGCAGAACCACCTTTAAAAGCTCCAACATAGGTAGCATCTACCAAGTTGGCAGTATCCGCAGTAGCAGTTGGTGTTACAGTGCTAAGAGAGTAAACACGCTTTCCCATTTCAATCTCCTAATTTAGTTAATGGCAAGGACAGTAAAAACTCAGAATTTTGTTTCTCAGCTACTTCTTGTGCTACATCTAGTTGTTTAAAGATATTCCTACATTCTTTAGTAAGTCCATAAAGAGCACCACAAGCATCACAAAGATAACGACCGCACTTTGAACAGTAAGCACGTTCTCGATTGCGCTCAGGATTCTTAATTACAATTACTTGACAGTGAGAACAAGTAATAGTTGCAGATTCAAATAGTCCTTGGCCAGCTCCTGGTGGAAGTCCCATAGCATGTGTCTGTGCTTCCGTAAGCCCAGGACTATTACTGTGATCTATTAATAAGTAGCCTTCAAAGCGTTTAAGTGAGCTCATAGTAATGTTTGTGCCATTATAGTATCTCCACCTGCTGCTGTGCCCTTGATCTCAACTAGGCCAATCGACAAGTCTTGCCCACTCGGCGCGCTGGAGCCTACTGCGTAAGTCCCCGCCGCCCCAGCGTCGGCGTGGTAGCCGGTGACGATGTTGTATTGAGTAGAAAGATTGACGTTTGTTTTTTCGGTCCACGCCCCCGCCCCTGCAAGAGCGGTGCGTGCGCCCGATACAGCGCTCCAATCGCCTTGCACAGAGTCAATTGCGGAGTTCGCCTGCGTAGTCGTAATGTTCGCGGAAAAGTTGGCGGTGGTATCGCCTTCGATAGAACCAACCGCGCCAACTCCATCAGACCCCCGCCACGCCCTTGCAAACATTCCCCAAAAGGTGGCGAGGGTGGTTTCATGCCCCGTGATAACTATCGTTCTATTGGAGTCAACCGGCGCAGTCCACACCCCCATTTCTACATTGTTTGCGGAGACTAAGCTGATGCGGTTCGACCAACTGAGTCCCGTTCCATCGTTAGTCGGAACGGTGAACACGGCGCTGTTTGAGTCCGCCGCGACGCACCCGACAACTAGAATATCCCCGGTCTGGACCGTGATCGTGACGGCCTTGGTCGCGCCTGAGGTATTCCAAACCGACTGCTGATGGTTTACGAAGGTCGGAGCGGTCACTTACGCCCCTCAGTCGATTGCGGCGATCAGCGCATCAAGCTGCACTCTCAATCCAGCAGTCGCAGCGGCGGTGAAGATTCGCTCCTGTGTCAGACCTGATGGAAGTATGGTCTGCACCAGCAGGAATCCACTCCCGTCCTTGGGATAGTTCGCCACCACCCAATCAATGCAGGAAGTGAGCGCGTTCACCATTGCGGTAAACTCAGTGCCGATAACAAGCGTTGGATCGTTGACCTGGTTCTGAGCGTAAGCACCGATACCCGGCACCGCAGCAACCCGCTGCAATATCGTTTTCGCAGCAGCGAATCCAGCCGTAACGTTGATAATGCTGGAGCCGGTAAGAGTGCTAGCAGCGGACTGATTGCGCGTTGACTGCGCGACAGACTTCATGCCTCCAGCAGTGCGTCGTGCAAGTTCCCATGCACCAGCAAGATCATCGCTTTTTGTGCCTGTGTTTGAAGGAAACGTCACGCCAAATCCTCCTAAAGGTTAAAATCCTTGTGGAGCCATATTTGCAGCAAATGGAATGTGAGACTCATATTGTGAATCACTGCTCCCACCTCCACCGCCTCCACCTGCTACTTCTGTAGGACCTCCACCCATAATGGAATCCCAAAACGCTTCAGAAAACCAATTGTCAGTTTCCAATGGCATTTCATCTTCCATCTCCTGACTATCTTCCACCCCAGGTTCTTTACCAAAGATTATAATTACAATAGGGTCAGAATACTGACACATAACACTGTCAGTAACCTCAGCAATTATGTCGTGAGATTTCTGTTCCATTAGTGCTGTATCCAATTCATTGTAATATTCATAAGAAGTCGATTTCCAGCAAGAGCAAAACCAACTACTTGCTCAATGTTGCCTGCTGCAACGGGAGCGCCATTAGTAATCACTCCAGATGTGGTGCTGAGAAAGTACCTCTGAGGCGCCGCCAAACCACCAACTCCGGTAATCATTCCAATTCCAAGAGTTACCTCACAGAAACTTCCCACACTAGACGCATGGTTTATACTAGAAATAAAACCATACGCAGGACGTGTATTATCTGTTGCATTAGCTTTTCTTACCTGAACTTCTGCACCTACCAAAATGAGTGATGCACACTCACCAAATGCCATTGCCTCATTCTGTATTACATAAAGCCTGCCAGGATTTATCTGCCAAACAGTCTGATCTACTGTAAGCTGATTCCAAACCTCTTGATCTTCAGCATCAATACCAGTAAACTCTGAAACTTGTCTAGCAAGATTGCTAATCGCCTGATAGATAGAAAAGAACTGATTATACAGCGCGTCTGGAACTCCAGATGGAAATTGAGGAAGTCCAGTCTGAAGCTTACTACCAACAATAGTTGCCATTATCTATTTCCATGGCGTGTTATGCTGATAACAGAGGTAGAAAGTTCAAATGTGCCTGTAATAAGTATGCAAAAGTTTTTTCCTGTTCTTCCAAGTGGAGCACCAGAACCACTGTAAGCAGGAGCACCATATGTCTTCCGATTACCAGAATCCGAAATAATAGATAGCTGTGCAGGAGCACTGTTGTTCTTACCGTCTGCACTAATCATCAAATACACATTTGGAGCGTAGGCTTGAAGCAAATTTTCTAGCTCCAAAGTTTGGAATGTTGCAACCTTCTGGCGCACAAGTTGGAATCTTCCAAGAAGCAACACTCCTTGGTCTTGGAAGTCTCTATAATCTAGTATGCAGAGACTTACCGTTCCATCCTTTGCAAGAAAGGCCATACTTTGCTTTGCAGGAGTTTCTGAAATTTGCCCAACGATGTTAGGATAAGGATAGGTAAAGCAGTCTACGTGATCAATCTTCAGCTTTCCCCACCGCTTAAGTACAGTATCAAAAACTAATGCGTGAGTAAAAGTAGGGAGAGATTTACTGTAGCTGATAACAAGATATCGACCACTAACATAAGCTATCTTTACCTTCAGTCGTGCAGACAGTCGCTGAGTTGTTAATGTGTTAGTTGTAAAGTCAAAGGATTCAAACACCATTCCTGCAAGAAAATCTGTAACAGCCCCACTTATAGGTTCACTAGTATTTGCAGTAATCTTCTGAAGTCCGGTATTGGTGAATGCGTAGTGGAAACCAAGTGTAGCTTCTAAGGAAATTTCTTCCGGATGAATAATACCCCCTGTGTTGGAAATTTCCTTAAACGCCCACGGCGCTCTTGCATTATTAGTATAAAGAGCAGCTACTGCATTTCGTGTAGTATACGCGATAAATCCACCACTAATAGGCACAATATTCCGTATTGGCCCACGCACATCTTGGGGCGTAGCAAACCCAGCGCCTGTAAAGATGCTTGCAATAAAATCTGTAGGATCAATCAAACTGCTCCAGCTTATCTGTATGTTGCTCCATGCAAGAAGATAGTTGTTGCTAGCACTAATACCATCAATGTCAAGAACATTTATTCCTGTAAGTGCTACAGGTAAAAAGGTATCAGCAGCAGTATCATACTCGTAGACATTCTGACGCTGAAAACCTACAAATGTGCGTCCATTTACAAATGCACGAGAAACAAGAGTATTAGGTGCAGCTATAAAGGAATTCTTTGATCCCCAGACTCCAGCATCTTCCCTGTAAATGTAATTCTTTCCCATAGCAGGAGAGTAGATGAATACGTTTTCATCCACATCCCGAAGAGTTATTGCTTCATCAAAATCAGTAGCACCTACAATTCCGGGAATAATCTGCCTGAATCCTACACTCATCAATCCTTCTGCTGTTGGCATTACATTCTCAGCATAGAAGTGCTGTATAAGTTCAGGCGTCTTGGATTCAAAAGTTCCAAGGTCTGTCTTAGGAACACGCGGCGGAACATCTAATCCAGGGAGTGTGATACTCCGCTGGAAGAATTCACTAACAAATGGGAATTCAGCGACGTTAAGAGCAATGGTGTAGGTATCGTAACTCATGGCTTCCTAAGTTCACCTTTCAAGCGCGGAAAGTCTGGATGGTCAATAAGTTCATCTACCAGAGACTTTGGTGCAGGAGGAACAACTACCGGATCTGCTGGTTCTGGCACATTTCCAGCAGCTATCCAACTGCGAAGTTCTTTTACAAATGGAGAATGTTCATCAAACTCTTCCAATTTTCCATCTTTGAAAGTTACAGGAAGATTTGCACCATCGGAAAGACGAATAATACCACCCGTATTTGTAAGTTTGAACATTAGGAAAGCCTCGCATTTGCTGTGACATGTAGCCTATAAGAATTACCACCTACCGTAGAAACATCTGCTTGACGAGTTATTGATCTAGTCGAACTACCTGTATCTGTTTGGTTGGTGTCGGCACTATTTCCTTGGTTTCTCCAATTTGTGTTCGCCTGCGTTGGATTATAAGTTATAACCGTTGGGGTTGCTCGCATCACTACCGGAAACTGAAAAGTTCCTATACAACCTACCCCCGAAGAATAAGCATAGTCGCTTATTATCGACCCTGCAAATGTTCCAGAAGCCTGCACCGCCGCTTGCCCAATGTCAAAAGTTTTAGTGTAGTATCTCTGCACTCTCGCTAAATCTTCCGCAAAGCTCAAATCCTCAAACTCCGTCGCTACGGCACCTTTCTCAAGTTGTATTTGTCCAATGTAACCAATATTAGCCACATTGGACATAAAGTTTGCTTGAGTAGCAATTGTATAGAAAGCTCCTGCTCCCCAAACACCCGCAGCAGCAGCTTGGAATCCAGAACCCCCAGCAAGACAGAAAGATAGTTGAAGTCCAATACCCTGTGTATACAGCCAAGTGCCCGCTGTATCAAGAGTGAGAGTAACAGTTTTACTTTCTCTTGTGTTTGCAACATTCTGTGTAACAGTTCCTACATAAGAACGGTTTGCTGCACTATTCTGAATTGCAATTCCATATACTCCAGCAACAGAAAACTTCATATCAAAAGATATTGTAATCCGTTTGGCTGTAGCTGTTCCAGCACGGAGATCAGATACATCATATCCTTCAATGGCATGCTTAAGAATGTAGTAATCCCCAGCAGTAATAGCAGCATCTATTGTAGTGCAGGTAACTTCTAAGCAAAATTGACTTGGAAAGTCTGGGTCAGTAAGTCGCCGAACTTTAAATACTCCAACACCAATAAGAGAAGCAGTCCAACCATCAACAGTTTGAATTAAGGCTCCCGCTGTATATAATGTTCCTTCATTTATCTGATCAAATCTCCAAGAACCATTGTATATTTTGTTCTTCTTCCTAAACGTATCATCTGTCCAACCATCAACAGCAGTAGAGTCTGCAAATCGGATATTGCTGTTAGCAGGTGCGATCTTCTCTACTGGAACAATATTTGCACCACTAATAGAGCCAACAAGCCAACCACCCTTAGTAGTAATCTGACCAGAAGCTGTTCCTCTCTGGAATCCTATCATTTCCCAGTTAGCAGCAGCATCATTAATTTTCCTCCAACGGATAAAGTCTCCAGTCTGGAGAAGGATGTTTGCACCGCTAAGAAGAATAAGACTTGCTGCATCATGTATCAGAGTTACAGAGCCACCAGTAATTACAAACTTGGTTTCAACGGTAGTTCCTGCTGGAATGGTAGCACCGCCAAGAGAGACAAGGTTAATGTTTCCAGCAGCATTGGTAATATCGAGGGTATTGCCTGTAGCAGCCGCAAGATCAGTAGTTGCAGCAGCAGCAATGTCCGCACCTTTGTCTGTCTGGAGCAGCTTCTGGTCAAGAACTATATCTTTCTTGAAAGTAAACTTTGTGCTCTGCACCAGAAGTGCCTGAACACCTGCAATCGACAGTGCCCACTGATCTGCCGCAGGTCTATACCAACCACTGGAAAGATCTCCAACAAAAGCAATGCTTGGCGCTCCAACAGTTCCAGCAGGCCCCTGAAGTTGATCATTAAGTACCAACCAGTTCTTCCAGGTAGCAACTGCTCCAGCTTCATTCATCCCAAACAGTTGACCTGCGGTGCCAATAAGCGCAGTTACCGGAATGAACCCTGTTACAGTGCCTACTACTGCCCAAATATTAATAGCCATTGTTACCGTCCATGTTCTTCAAGATTCGATCCTCTGAATTTGTTGAATTCACTAGGCCCACCATCAGGACTAGGATCGTAAAGAAGCTTTCGCAAAATACTTGCAGCTTGCTCATAACCAATCGCTGCAAGCACACGAATTGCTGCATCAATCACAACAATACTGTTGTGATCTGTTGCTACCCAAGAATTGTAGTTAGCTTCTGGGATAAGAACAGGATTCTGGTAGTAGCCAACTATGAATCCACCAACATTAGCTTGCATCTTCACATTCAAGTTGGTTCCAGCAACGTATGCTACGTTTTGCTTTTCAATTAGATATTCATCAAAGATGGCTTCTGGCTTTAGGAAGTCTACCAAGTAGGAAGCAAGACTTCCTGTCAGCGTGTCGTATGGGCGAATGTAAGAAAAGGCTCGCCATCTTGGAAACCAGGTAGGAATATCGAATTGAAAAACAGAGGCAGGTGTAGGGGTGATAACTGCCTCTGTTATGTCACGGAAGTAGTAATCAGAACGATGAGCAGACAGAGTAGCTTGGCGAACTGCAAGTATTGTTTCCGCTACCAAGTCAGGTCTATTTGTAAGAGTATAAACCTCTGCTATCGTATCACTAAAGAGTGACATTTGCAGCTCCGAGAGTTACTTCTTTGCGGAATTGCTAGCAGCTGCATTAGCTGCGAGGGCTGCTCTTGCTTTTTCCACTGAATCTTGAGGAGAAGGTGCTGGCCGCGGCTGACTTAACACTGGGCGCAGATCAGGTTGAACAGGAATTCTGACAGTTTCTGCATGGCCAGTGATATTATGTGCTGCATCAAAAGAAGCTGTCGCACTTTTCTCAATTTCTGCACGCACCGCAGCTTCTTCCATTCCCGTAACAGGAGAAACTGTGTATACTTGAGAAGATGGCATATTTGCTATCTTTTCAAGCTCAGTGATAACAGCAGGGTCAGAAGTTGTGATTTTCCCGCCAGCAAAAGATAGTGATTGACCATTGGGCATAATAAAACAGGCACCAGCAGTCCGATGGTGAAATGTTTTCAGAACCATTGTGAATCTCCAAAAAGAAAAAGGGGAAAGTGGCAGTTTTGAGGATCTGCCAACCAGAAATACCTACCCTACCGCAGCAGCCGTGAAGTTCAACAGAATTACGTCAGCAGCAGGATTCTTAATGAGGCAGGTAGTCTCCGTTGTAAGAGTTCCACCAACTGCATCAATCCCGTTGTCAACTTGTTGACCTGTTCCGTTAAACTCTGCATTTTCCGTGCGGCGACCTTGCAGGTAAGCCATGTTGAAAGTAGAGAGATCAACACCAATCCCCATACGTGCCCAGGTAGAAGCAGAACCGAAGGCATTGAACAGCGGATGTTCTACGATATTGAAGGTTCCGCGCGGGGTTTTGATTGTATCAAACTGCAAGCCCCAGGAAGTTTCATTTCCTTGAATAAAGTAGGTGCTGTTTAGACGGCAGATATTGTGAATTACCCGGCGCGAAGTACCACCAACAAAAAATACTCTCATGTTGGGAACTTTTGGGTCTGTCATCTGGTTGAAAGCAGGATCAAGAGCAGCTTCCAATTGAGTCCAGTTAGTAGTAGCCCCCAAAGTTGTGATATTGCCAGGAGCGTTCTGGGTTATAATGGAAATGAGACCATCCATTGTGTGAAAGGGCTGACCATTTCTGCTTCCCAGGAACTTCTGACTAAAGAACAGTGCTTTCTCTATGTCAGCAGCATGGAACGCAGCACAGTCTTGGCGACTTTCTGCTGTATTTCCAGCACCAGCGATAGTGCTAGTAGCAGCATTGGTCTTGGAGAGTGCCCAGGTATTGCGGAAAATCTGAGTGTAGTTGGTAATACGCGTAGGAACGATTACCATGCTCTGCGGGCGGAGAGACGCTTCTTCGTAAGCATTTCCAACCATCCACAGTTGCACGTTATCCGCAGCGTTTTGTGCAAACACAGTACCAACTGCTCTCTGAACACCCACGTGCGTTGCGTCTATCACGTTAGTAATCAGAATGTTCTCATTGGTAGAATCCATACGCATAATCATACCAGGAAGAACGTTTACAGTAGTATCCACAGTAAGCGTGGAATCTGCTGCAAGTATGGCACCATCGAGTTGCAGCGATGGAAAGATCATGGTTTTGGAAAAATACCCATGCTCAAACTGATACGCTGTTTCCTCTTTCAGAAGTGCCGTAAGACCAAACAACGGGGCAGTGCCGTTAGGCATAAGCCTCGTAATCATCGCCGCAAATGACTTCTTTGCTAGATCTTGCGTAATCTGCGATGTATTAAAAACTCCAGTAACGCCAGGCATTGAGGTATCTCCTACTCAAAGTTGAAGGGATCGCAGATTAGGCTGCTTGTGTGCCGATTGAATCAAGGCGGATGCGCGGATTGAACGTGATTGCGATGTTTCCAGCAGTTGCGGTACTGGCAACAGAAACGTTGATCGTTCCTGCATCCGGTGATACACCAGTAACGATAGCTGCCGCACCAATACCAACTCCTGTGACTCCCATTCCCGGCATTACCTGCGCGACTTGTGCCGCAGTAAAGCCAGAAAGAATGAGAGTGGTGTTGGTTGTGGTTCCAACAAGAACTACTGTTGGTTTGGTAGACAGCAGTGTGAGGAAGTATGTGCGTGTTACACTGGCAGCTACGTTAAGAGTGCCTACACCAGAAACAATGCCAGCACCAGCTGCAAAAGTCATCGCCTGTGCTACAGTATTCTGGTAGACAAACTTGAAACAGTCACCAACTTGAGGTCCAAGCCCACCAGCAGTCATTGCAGCAATGATAGAATCTGCTGATGGGAAGGTGTCAATGAAACCTGCAACTGGACCACTTCGCTGCAACCACCCACTAAGAACTTGTGCAGCAGTAAGAGTCGCAGCACCAACTGTTACGTTGGTTTGTGGTTGCAATTGGTCCAGAATAGGTTGACCAGGAGCAGCCCTGTCACCTAGCCCAGAACCATCAACTCGTGCGCGTGAATACATAGGAAAGATTCTCCAAAAATTGAAAGGTTAAAGATGTTAAGAACCCGCCACTTCTTCCAGATACTTCGTCCAATCAGGTTCAACTGGGCCAGTTTTTCTGTCACCATCTTTCGGCGGTCGCGCACTCACCAAAGATTCTGCAAAAACACCGAAAAACTCTTCAGCGCGTGCAACAACTTCATCTGGACGCAATTGTGGATTTTTAGCTGCAATAGTAGCCTTAAGAGCTTCTACTATTGGGGTAGCAGCAGGATGTTGAAGTGCGGAATTGGTAGGGCGGGTTGAGTTTAACTGAAGTGTTTTAAACCGGGATTCTGATGCTGCATCTAAACGTCCATTGTTCTTTTTGAAACTCTGCTCCATTATTCCTGTGAATACTTGAGCAGCAGCAGTAAACGTAGATTGTGAAACCCGGTTTAATATAGCGGTGAAAGCTTGTTGATCACCACTGAGAGCTTTTTGCATCTGTTCTGGTGGAATACCAGCAGCAAAATTCATTTTGTTTGCTGCTTCACCAAATTTCTTTGCATCAAAAGTAAGAAGTGGCTCACCAAAAGGATCAACTGGTGCGTTCTTCTTATCATCTTCTGTTATCTTAAACAAGTCTGTAAAAGAATCGAGAGGGTTAACTTTCTTATTAGGATCAGTTACTCCCTCGACACCAGCTGCGCCAGTACCAGGTGCAGCTGTTCTGTTCGGAGCACCAGGATCAGCTAAAGGATTAGCTACTTCCATGCCTGAAGCTGGTGCTGGAGCTGGTGCTGGTTGATTTACAGCACCAGGATTTGTTGTACCTATTGCAGCAGGCGTTCTGCTGCGAAAAAGATTTCCAATGTTAAAGTTCAATCCACTTCCGCCATCTTGTGCCATTGTGAGACTCCTTAAGAGTTACTGGTTTGAGGAACTACGGTTTCTGCTGCTAAAAGTAAAAGGTGTTCATAAGCACCAATTTCACCACTAAGTTCTGCTTCTCGTTGCATGAATTCGATATTAGCTTCAGCTAAAGGTTTACCTGATTGGAGATCAATTTTAAGTTGTGCTTTATTTTCTATTGCATCAGCAGCAAGAGACTGGATAAGCATGAGAGATAGTTGAGAAAAGCGCGTTGCTGCAAACATTTCATCGTCTGTAAATTCAAATGCAGTAAAACGTGTTGCTTTCGGTTTTGGCATAGAAGCACCTATGGTTGGACTTGATTTTGGGGTCTTGCAGCATCGGGTTTACCAGCATTTTCCATAGCAGTAATCTGCTTAAGAATTGTGTCTCTTTCATGAGGGGTTCTGCGGAAGTCATCAAACCACTGAGCACCTTGCATCTTGCACCAGTAGGTAAACGCGCCAACAATATCAAACTCCGCCTGCATAAGAGGTGAAGTTTGTATCGTTTGCATGAATACTTGGAGCAGTTCAGGATTCATAAGTTTCTCACTGTTGAGAAGCCCATCAGAAACTTTGAACTGGATTGCAGTTTGACGCAATTCCTGGGGTTTGATTGCTACGAGTTGTTTGGAACTTGCATTGTAGTATTCTGTTGCAGGTTGATACTGGAGAATATTGAATTTCAGCATTTCTTTCATTGGAACGAATACTTGGTGTTCTAAAACAAGAGCACCAAGCTGCTGGCGGCTGTTGCTATTCCCCATAGTTTCAGTAAATTCCGCTCGTGTTTTGTTTCCTTTCTGAAACTGCCCACGATCTACTTTATTTTGACCATTAGCAATATCTGCCATACTGTTTACATTCTCTGCCATTTGAAGTGTCGATGCAATGTTATCATCGCGAAAAGGTATCTGGTAAACAGCCTCAGAAAGAGGTTTACCATACGCAGATTGTTTCACAGGAATTCTAGCAACAGAAGATACTTTGTCTATATCTTCTTTTCGCACTCTCGAAGGATCGTAGAGCAACCTATCAAACACTTGGCGGCGCTTAGCTTCTATTGCGGCATTCCAAAGACTTGTGCTCATACTCTGGAATGGAACAGCATTGTCGAGGAAAGATTTTGTCTGATACCCTAGACCGTCTTCGTTAGGTTGGCAGATTAGAATTGGAAGAATGTTGTGCACATTTGTTTGGCGCTCAACAAAGATTAGTATTTTCCTGTTTACAAGTATAAACTTCCAAATCTGTGGTTGGTTCCGGCGCGGAACTGCAATGCGGAAATCTTGAGGAACTACGCGACCGTAGAGGGTAGTAACTTCATACATGTTATGATATTCAATACCTTCCTTCCCATTAGCATTTCCATCTATCATGGCCCAAGAGAGCCAATTGGTAGTAGGGTATGCTTGAGTGGAGCCTACAAAGGAGGAAGGATTGATCTGCGGCATGTAGTACCAAGAATCTGAACCATTAAGGGTTATTGAAGGAGTTCCAGACTCAAATGCTTCTTTACCATTCATGGTAAAATCTGTATTCAAATTTAGCAGAAGTTGCTTTAGCTGAATACGAGACATTATTTCGCTGTAACCTATGAACTCTCCATCTGTATGCACGCGCGTAGGAAGAACACGCTTATCCCAGATCAGATTGTAAACATCTAGGTGGCGGAGACAGTTTCCTTCATAGTAGGTTTCAGTAGTAGGCGTGCCAGTACGAAGGTTCGCAGCAGGATCATTGGTGATTGACGGAACTCTGCTTCTCTTCCATGCAACTTCTATTGCACCGAAATTGTATTTAAGACCATCGCGCAAAAACATTGCAAGTTCGCGCGCCCAACCGTAATGGATTGAATTGTCTGCAATTACTGTTTCCATCATCAATGCGTTGTTTGCAAGAGCTGGACTAGTAACTACACCGAAAATTGGATAGCTGGTAAGAAATACACCAGCAAGGTAGGCAAGCGCACTTTCCACCTGCGGGAGAACTACTGGAACATTCATATTCTGGAGCTTGAATGGATCTCCAGATTTGTTTGCTTGGAGAGCACGTTG